>OGQW01001858.1_pt1 | contig 11599 bp, 3 predicted proteins | sample 1553301 | NCBI WGS metagenome assembly OGQW01 (sample SAMEA2579974, study PRJEB22360) | human gut metagenome
GAAGACCTCGAACAGGACAGGCGCGGCATACCCCACGCCCGTCATCAGCTGGCGTCCCTCGTCCGTGCAGTTCCCGACCCAGACCCCGACGGCATAGTCGGGGGTCATGCCTACGGCCCACGCATCGCGGTTGCCGTAGCTGGTACCCGTCTTCCAGCCGATCTTCTTCGACGACGAGAAATACTGCCATTCGCCCTCCTCCTCGGGACGGGCCACATGGCTGATCGAATTGGCCATCAGCCATATCGCGCCCCGTGAGAGGGGAATATCCCCGGCATCGACCGCCGTGCCGCCGCCGGGGTCGTAATGCGGGGTGCGTATCGTCTGCCGGCCGGTGGGGTTGGCCGCCATCTTCATGTAGGCCGAGGTCAGATCCCACAACGAAATCTCTGCGCCGCCCAGAATCAGCGAAAGCCCGTAGTGGCCGGCGCTGCGGTTGATCGTCCCGAAGCCCAGGGCACGCACCAGCGCGAGGAAATTCTCCCGCCCGTACTTGTCGAGCATCCTCACCGAAGGGACGTTGAGCGAACGCTCGACCACCCGGTTGGCAGGCACCGCCCCGTCGAAGGTTCGGTTGTAATTATGGGGTGTGAAGTCCCTGTAATAGGTCGGCACGTCGGGGAAAAGCATCGCGGGCAATGCCGTCCCGTTGTCCAGCATCGCAGCGTAGAGCAGGGGCTTGAGCACGCTGCCGCTGCTGCGCGGGGCGGGAATCACATCGACGCTCGTACCCTCGGTGCGGTCGGCGGGGTCGTACACGTTCCCTACGTAGGCAAGCACTTCGCCGCTCCCCACGTCCATGACGACGATGGCCATGTTGTTGATCTTATTACCCCGGTAACGCTTGTTGTAACGCCGGGCGAGGTCGTTGACCCGGCTTTGCAGGTCGTAGTCGAGCGTCGAGCGGAGCGACCCTTCGCGCATTTTACCCAGCAGGTACATCGCCTCCATCGGCATCGGTTCTGGGGCGTCGGGCAGATGCTCCTGTTTGGCGAGGGCGCATGTCAGCGAGTCGATACGGCCGTCGTGCCAAATCCGGTCGAGCAGCCCGTCGCGTTTCTCCCGCAGCCGTTCGCGGTTGCGGCGGATATGGATCAGCGAAGGGGAGTTGGGCAACACGGCGAGCATGGCGCATTCGGCCCACGAAAGCTGTGCCGCACTGCGGCCGAAATAGTACCACGCGGCACTTTCCAGCCCGACCACATTACCTCCGAAAGGCGCATGAGAGGCATAGAGGGCCAGGATTTCATCCTTGCTGCAACGCAGTTCGAGGCGCGTGGCGAGCACCATCTCGACGAACTTTTCCCGGAACGTGCGGGGTTTCCCGCCGCGGCTCAGGCGAATGGTCTGCATGGTGAGCGTGCTCGCCCCGCTCGTGATCCGCCCGGCCGCAAGGTTCTGCCCCACGGCACGCCCCAGCGCCAGCGGATCCACCCCGAAATGGCGGTAAAAACGCTTGTCCTCGTAGGTCGTGATAGCGACCCGGAACTTTTCGGGGACGCTGTCCGTGGGAAAGAAACGCCACTGGCCGTCGGAGGCGACCTTGGCCGACATCAGGCGGCCGTCGCGGCTCCACACGGTGGCTGAGAAAGGCTCGTCGAAAAGCGTCCGGGGCAGGATGACGCAATACCCCGCGGCGAGCATGGCAACGACCAGCATCGCGAAAAAACATATTCTCTTTTTGGCCGGTTTTTTTGCCATATTTTTACGTATCTTTGGCAAAGTTACCAAAAAACCCAATATTATGAAAACAACATGCCATGCTTTGTTTGCGCTGACCGCCCTGCTCATCGCCTCGTGCAGCAAGCAGACATCCGACATCATCGAATGGTCGACAAACGGAGTGACGGGTGTCAGGATGCCGCTCCACGTGACGTTCGTCGAAAACGTGCAAGTCGAGGAAAGCGCCATGCAGGATGCCATATCGATCTCCCCGGCCGTCGGTTTCGACGCCTACCTGTCGGGGATGCGCATGATCCGCATCGTCCCCAAATCCCCGCTGCAATACGACACGCAGTACAAGGTGGCTATCGACGCCGCGAAACTCACCGGCCGGCAGCACAAAGGCATCGCAGAATTCAGGTTTGCGACCCCCAAACTGCGGTTTACCTACAACGACAGCTGGCTGCAGCAGAACGACGAGATGACCGGCTATGTGCTCATCGGCGAGATCGTCTCTTCGGACTATGCCGACGGCAGCTACATGGAACGGAACCTCAAAATAAGCGGCACGACGGGTACCGACGTCAAATGGACGCATTCGGAAGACGGGCTCACGCACCGATACACCGTGGGCAACATCGTCCCGCGGGGCGATGAGGGCTATACGCTGACGCTCGATTTCAATTACGACGAAAAGCAGACCCTCCAGGTGGAAGTCCCCCGCAAGGACGAATACGCGGTCATCGACCACAGCGTGAATCCGGATCCGCTCGCCATCGTAGTCACCTTCTCCGAACCCATCCGGCAGAACCAGGATCTGAAAAACCTGATCCGCTTCGACACCAAGTTCCGGACTTCGGTCGACAAAAACAGGCTCTACATCTACCCCGAAGCACGCCCCTCGGGAGCACATAGTGTCACGATCGGCCGCGACGTAGTGAGCAAGAACGGGCAGAAGCTCAAGGAGAGCTATTCGTTCATGGCCACGCTGCCGTCGCGTACCCCCTCGATCCGCTTCACGGGCAAAGGCTCGATCCTTCCCTCGTCGAACGACATGTCGCTGCTGTTCGAGGCGGTGAATTACCAGAAAGCCCGGGTGCGGGTACGAAAGATATTCGCCAACAACCTGCTGCAATTCTTCCAGCAGAACTACTACGACGACCAGTACTATTCATCCATGGATTACGTGTCGCGCGTCGTCCGCGACACGACCATCGACCTGGGGGCCAAGTCTTCGACCAGGCTCGACCAGGGCAACACCTATTCGCTCGACCTCAGCCGCCTGATCACCGACAGCCGCAAGTCGATGTACCTGCTCGAAATCCGGGGTGTCGACCCGCTTACGCCCGTCGACGACGAATACGACTACGACTATTATTTCGGGGATTACAGGACCTACAAGGAGCGGTCGAAAGTGGTCGTGCAGTCCGACATCGGCCTCATCTGCAAGAGCAGCGGCAGCGACCAGTACGTCGTCTACACGACCGACCTGGTCTCCGCCCGCCCCAAAGGGGGCTGCAAAGTCAGGACCTACGACCGGCAGAACCAGATGCTGGCCGAAGCGAGCACCGATTCCGAAGGGCGGGCCGTGCTGAGGACGAAGGACGAACCTTACATCGTCACGGCCGAAGCCGGAGGGGACGTCACCTTCGTGAAGGTAGAACCGGGCACGGCCCTGTCGCTGAGTAATTTCGACGTGGGCGGCACGGCAAATCCCAAGGGGATAAAAGGCTATATCTTCGGCGAACGCGGCGTATGGCGCCCGGGCGACGACATACACCTCACGTTCATCGTCACCTCGGATAATCCGCTGCCCGAAAGCCACCCGGCATCGCTGGAATTCTTCAACCCGAACGGGCAGCTGGTGCAGTCGCTCGTAAACAACAGCTCCTCGGACGGCATCTACACGTTCAGCCTGGGGACGACGCCGGCGTCGCCGACAGGGCTATGGCGGGCCAAGATCACCTTCGGCGGCGCACAGTTCGAAAAATCCGTCCGGGTGGACGCGATCAAGCCCAACCGGATGAAAATCGAGCTAAAACTCGGGGACGGGCAACTGGTCGACGCCGCGCATTTCACGGGCAGCCTGACCGCCCGGTGGCTGCACGGCACCCCTGCGGCCGACGCCAAGGCGGTGCTCCAGGCACAGTTGTCGCAAATTGCCACACGCTTCAAGGGCTACGAGGGCTATTCGTTCGACGACGCCTCGAAATACTTTGGCACCGAGGAGCGGGAAATCGTCACCGGCACCACCGACGCCCAAGGGTCACTGGCACTTTCGACCGACGAGCTCTCCTCGCTGGAGGGGTTGAGCCCCGGTATGCTGAGCGGCAGATTCACGGTAAAGGTCTTCGAAAAGAGCGGCGACTTCAGCGTCGACCAGCAGGTTGCGACCATATCGCCCTATGACACCTACTTCGGGATCGGAGTCGCCACCCAGAAAAGCGACTGGGGCGACGAATACCTCGACAGCAGGAAGGAGCATATCATAAAGGTCGTGATGCTCGACTCGAAGGGCAAGCCCGAACCCGGCAGCGAAAACGTGCTCGTATCGGTCTACAAAATGGATTCCTACTGGTGGTGGGACGCCTCAACGCCCAATTCCCAGGCGCACTACGCCAAAAATGCGCTCAATTCGAATTACAAGACCCTCCAGGCAACCCTTTCGAACGGCACGGGACAGGCCACGATGCGCTGGAGCACGGGCGATTACGGCTATTACATGATCCGCGTCACGAGCCCGAACCGGGCACACTCGGCGACCCGGATCGTATGCGTGTCCTCGTCCGACTGGCGGGGCGACGTCACTTCGGTGACGGATGCCGCCACGCGGCTCGCCCTCACCCGCGACAAAGCCAAATACGTCCCGGGGGACAAGGCCAGGGTCACCATCCCCTCGTCGCCGGGCGCACGGGCGCTGGTCGGCATCGAAAGCGGCAGCGTCGTGCGGGAAAGCTTCTGGGTGGAGTGCACCGGCAAGCAAACCGACATCGAAATCCCCGTCAAGGAGGGGATGGCCCCCAACATCTATGTCTCGGTAACACTCGTCCAGCCCCACAACTCGACGCTCAACGACGCACCGATCCGCCTGTTCGGCGTAACGCGGCTCGACGTCGAGGATGCCGCGCGAAGGCTCACCCCCGTGGTCGAGATGCCCGAAACAGTAAAACCCGAATCGGAGGTGACGATAAAAGTCCGGGAGAAAAACGGCCGGAAAATGAGCTACGTGCTGGCGCTCGTCGACGAGGGACTGCTGGGGCTGACACGCTTCAAGACCCCCGATCCCTACGGTTATTTCAACGCGACCGAGGCACTGGGCGTCCGCACGTGGGACATGTTCGACTATGTCATCGGCGCCTACGGCGGCAGGATCGAACAGATGTTCGCCATCGGCGGCGACGCCGAGCAGCCGAACACGGGGGCGCTCAAGGCACAGCGGTTCAAGCCCGTCGTACGGTTCATCGACGCACAGAAACTGGGCACCGGGAAGACGAACACGCACAAAATCACGCTTCCGCCCTACTTCGGCGAGGTTCGGGTGATGGTCATCGCCTCGAACGGCCGGGCGTTCGGCGCCGCGGAGAAGGATGTCGCGGTGAAAAAACCGCTGCTGGTGCAGGCCACCATGCCCCGCGTAGTTTCCACCGACGAAGAGGTCGAGGTTCCGGTCACGGTCTTTGCCCTCGAAGACGGGGTCGGGAAAGTCGACGTGAAAATCGCCGCGAACGAATCGTTCTCGCCCGTCGGGCCGTCCAGCAAGAGCATCACGCTCGGCCGGAGCGGCGAGGAGGTCGTATCGTTCCGCCTGAAGGTCAACAAGCGAACCGGCATCGGGAAGGTACGGGTCACGGCTGCGTCGTCGGGCGACAGCTCCGCGTCGGAAATCGAGCTGGACGTCCGGGAACCGAACCCCTATGTGACCCTGTCGAAGGACTATGTCATCGACCCGGGCAAGACAATGGCGGTAAAACCGCTCAAGGAGAACGGCAAGGCGAAGCTGGAACTTTCGTCGATCCCGCCCATAGACCTTTCTCGGCGCCTCGAATACCTGGTGAGATATCCCCACGGCTGCATCGAGCAGATCACCTCGGGCGCCTTCCCGCAACTCTACCTGCCTTCGGTCGTGGAGTGCGACGCGAACATGTTGCAGGACATCGACCGCAACGTCAAGAGCGTGCTTTCGCGCCTGGGCAGCTACCAGCTCTCCGACGGCGCATTCGCCTACTGGAGCGGCAATACGTCGAGATCAGAATGGGGGACGGTTTACGCGACGCACTTCCTGATCGAGGCTGCGAAACACGGCTACGGCGTGGACAGGGCGATGCTCGACCGGGCGCTCAAATACCTGCGCAGCAACCCCTCGGACTACTACCTGACCCAGGCCTATACCCAGTATGTGCTGGCGCTGAACGGGACTCCGACCCGGGGTGCCATGAACCAGCTCCGGGAAAAGGCCGCCTCGCTAAGTAGCGACGCCAAGTGGCTGCTGGCGGCGGCATACGCTTTGGACGGCAACAGGAAAGTCGCCGAAGGGCTGATCTCGCTCTGCGTGGACAACGCGGAAAAGGCCAACCCCTACGACGGCACCTACAACAGCGACGAACGCCGGATGTCGATCTCGCTCATGACGCTCACGATACTCGGACGCCGCGAAGAGGCTTTCCGCATGGCGCTGAAGATGTCGGACATCCTCAAGAAGGACAGGTGGCTCAGCACCCAGTCGACGGCATGGATGCTCAGCACCCTTTCCAATTTCGCCGTAGCGGGACAGAACGGCATCGACGCCACTGCGGGCAGGGAGCTCGTCAAGACCGACAAATCCATCGCGAGCATGCCCCTGGCCGCACCGACCGAGGTGAGGAACAATGGTTCGGGCAGCCTCTATGCGGTCGTCAGCCAGAGTTATACCCCCGGCAAGGGCGAGGAAACCGAAGCTGCGAACGGCATCCGGATCGACGTGCGTTACACGAATATGGACGGTGCCGCCATCGACCCGGCCTCGATCCGGGTATCGACCGATTTCTACGCCATCGTGACCGTCTCTAACACCAGCGGCCACGAACGGTACGCCGACCTTGCGCTGACCCACATCTTCCCGGCAGGATGGGAGATCACCTCCGAACGGGACTTGTCGTCGCTCACCTACCAGGATATCCGCGACGACCGGGTGCTGAGCTACTTCGACCTGAGCCGGGGCGAAAGCAAGGAGATCCCCGTCAAGCTGACGGCAACCTACAAGGGGCGCTACTACCTGCCTTCGGTCTACTGCGAAGCGATGTACGACAACGCCGTCCGCGCCCTGAAAAAGGGACAGTGGGTCGAGGTGGTCGATTAATGCCGCTTCGTCAGCCGGGAAAACACAGCGCAACCGGCAACAGGTTCCGGCAACACCTGAAAATATTATGGCAAAACGGCTTCGGGCATCCGGAGCCGTTTTTATTTCCGGATTCGTACTCCCGGAGGGAAAACGCCGCTAAATTCGGGTATAAGAGGCACTTTCCTCCGGTAAAATAGGAATTTGGAAAATATTTTTAATATATTTGTTGCCAAGGTTAGTTAGATTAGTCATATTATGTGCGAGAAACTGTTTATTTTCGACACCACGCTCCGTGATGGCGAGCAGGTGCCGGGCTGCCAATTGAACACCACCGAGAAGATCGAAGTCGCCAAGTTGCTGGAAAGCCTCGGCGTGGACGTCATCGAAGCGGGGTTCCCGATTTCCAGCCCCGGAGACTTCAACTCCGTACTCGAGATTTCGAAGGCCGTTTCGGCCCCGACGATTTGTGCGCTGACCCGCGCCGTGAAAAAAGACATCGACGTGGCCGCCGATGCCCTGCGACTGGCCAGGCACAAGCGCATCCACACGGGTATAGGCGTTTCGCCCCAGCACATTTACGACAAACTGCGCTCGACGCCCGAGAAAATCCTCGAACAGGCCGTCGAAGCCGTGAAATACGCCAAAAGCTATGTCGAGGACGTGGAGTTCTACGCCGAAGACGCCGGGCGCGCCGATCCTCAATACCTCGCCCGCGTGGTCGAGGCCGCCATTGCGGCCGGGGCTACGGTGGTCAACATTCCCGACACCACGGGCTACTGCCTGCCCCACGAATACGGCGCGAAGATCAAATACCTGGTCGACCACGTATCCAACATCGACAAGGCGATCATCTCGACCCACTGCCACAACGACCTGGGCATGGCTACGGCCAACACCCTGAGCGGCATCCTCAACGGTGCGCGGCAGGCCGAGGTGACAATCAACGGCATCGGCGAACGCGCAGGCAACACCTCGCTCGAAGAGGTGGTGATGACGCTGCGCTGCCACAAGGAGATCGCCGTCGACACCGGCATTGACGCACGCCTGATCACCAAAGCATCGCACCTAGTGTCGAGCCTAATGAACATGCCCGTGCAGCCCAACAAGGCGATCGTCGGCCGCAACGCCTTCGCCCACTCGTCGGGCATCCACCAGGACGGCGTGCTGAAAGACCGCCAGACCTACGAGATCATCGACCCGCAGGACATCGGCCTCAACGAGTCGGTCATCGCCCTGACGGCCCGCAGCGGCCGCGCGGCGCTCGTACACAGGCTCGAACTGCTCGGCTACGACCTCACGCAGGAAGAGCTGGACGCAACCTACGCCAAGTTCCTCGAGCTTGCCGACAAGAAAAAGGAGATCCACGACTACGACCTGTTATACCTGGTAGGCGACATCGACCGCATGAAACAGCAGTCCGTATCGCTCAAATTCCTGCAGGTGACCACCGGCACGCTCGTCCCGACGGCGACCGTGGTGCTGAAGTTCGGCGACCACGAGCGCATGGCCATCGCCACGGGCAACGGCCCGGTGGATGCCGCCGTGTCGGCGATCAAGACCCTGATCAACGAGAAGGTCGTGCTCATGGAGTTCCTCATGCAGGCCATCACCCGCGGTTCGAACGACGTGGGGCGCGTACACGTACAGGTACAGTGCGGCAGCCGCACCCCGTCCACGGCTTCGCCGCACACACCGACACCACACGGGCGTCGATCGAGGCGTTCCTCGACGCGCTGCGCGTACTGAACGTAACCGAACGCAAGGAAAAGGAGGAGTAAGATGGGCAGGACACTTCTGGACAAGATATGGGATGCGCACACCGTGCGCACCGAAGACGGCGGACGCTCGGTGCTCTACATCGACCGCCAGTACATCCACGAGGTGACGTCGCCCGTGGCTTTCGCAGGCCTGGAACGGCGCGGCATCGGCGTGGCACGCCCGGCACAAATCACCGCCACGGCCGACCACAACATCCCGACCGTCGACCAGCACCTGCCGATCGCCGAGACCGAATCGCGGCGCCAGGTCGAGGCGCTGGAGGCCAACTGCGCCAAATTCGGCATCGAACATTTCGGCGTGGGAAACCCGCGCCAGGGCATCGTGCACATCATCGGCCCCGAACTGGGATTCACACAGCCGGGCATGACCATCGTCTGCGGCGACAACCACACCTCGACGCACGGGGCACTGGGCGCCGTGGCATTCGGCGTCGGCACCTCAGAGGTCGAGATGGTCTTCGCCAGCCAGTGCATCATCCAGTCCAAGCCGCGGAGCATGCGCATCACGGTCGACGGGACACTGCGCCCGGGCGTCGAAGCCAAGGATGTCGTGCTCTACATCATCTCGCAACTCACCGCCTCGGGCGGCACGGGCTATTTCATCGAGTTCGCCGGCGAAGCGATCCGTTCGCTCTCGATGGAAGGGCGCATGACCGTCTGCAACATGAGCATCGAGTGCGGGGCGCGGGGCGGCATGATCGCACCCGACCGGACGACGTTCGACTACCTGCGCGGGCGCGAACGTGCGCCGCAGGGAGCGGCGTTCGACCAGGCCGTCGCCCGCTGGGAAACGCTTTACAGCGATGCCGACGCCGTATTCGACAAGGAGTACCGGTTCGATGCCGCCGACATCGCCCCGATGATTACCTACGGCACCAACCCCGGCATGGGCATGGCCGTCGATGCGCAGATCCCGGCCGAGGCCGACCCCAAGGCATTGGAGTACATGGGATTCAAAGCCGGGGAAAAGCTGCTCGGCAAACCTGTCGACTATGTCTTCGTGGGCAGCTGCACCAACGGCCGCATCGAAGACCTGCGGCGCTTCGCCAAGCTGGTCGAAGGCCGGCGCAAGGCCCAGGGCGTAACGGCATGGATCGTCCCCGGTTCGAAAGGCGTCGAAGCCGCCGCACGGGCCGAAGGGCTCGACAAAGTGCTCGCCGCCGCCGGGTTCGAGCTCCGGCAGCCGGGCTGCTCGGCGTGTCTGGCGATGAACGCCGACAAGATCCCGGCAGGCAAATACAGCGTTTCGACCTCGAACCGCAACTTCGAAGGCCGCATCAGCCCGGACGTCAAGATGAACTACCTGGCCTCCCCGCCGCTGGTCATCGCCTACGCGCTCGCCGGCACGATGGACTTCGACTTCGAAACCCAACCGCTCGGCACCGACGCGGACGGCAATGACGTGTACTTGAAGGATATCTGGCCCACCAACTCCGAGGTGGCCGCCGTGGTCGAGGGCGAGGCCGAGGACCGTGTCGCCGGGTTTGACGAGCGCCTGGTAGACGGCTGCGTTGGCCTGTGCGCCGGAGTGCGGCTGTACGTTGGCGTATTCGGCGCCGAATAGGCTTTTGGCGCGTTCGCGGGCGATGGTTTCGATTTTGTCCACCTGCTCGCAGCCGCCGTAGTAGCGGCGTCCCGGATAGCCTTCGGCGTATTTGTTGGTCAGTACGGAGCCTTGTGCCTGTAGGACGGCGCGTGGCACGAAATTCTCGGATGCGATCATTTCGAGTCCGTTTTGCTGCCTGGATAGTTCGGCGTCGAGGATTTCGGCGATTTCCGGATCCGCTTCGGCGATGGGCGCGTTGAACATGTCGTTCGGTGTTTGCGCAAGAGGTGATGCAGTCATGAAGCCCTCCTTGACTTCGGAATGATCATCCGCTGTACCGCGGGTTACAGAGCAGTGTACGTGTGAAAACGATCGGAGGAAAACAGTGTTTCGAAACATGTGGGAAATATGGCACCGCCTGCGCGTGAAGACATGGACGGCACGATCGCGGTGCCACGTGGAAAAGCAGGACCTTCCGTCGGCAATCGTATGGGGTCGGCGTCCCATTCCACGGACGCGAGGCGACGTTCTTCCCACCTGTGCCGGTACACTGAGAAGCACGTTTGACGTAATCTGTCCGTTCTATTGCTAAGGAAATCAAGTGACCACGTTCCACAGCACACGCAGCACCACCGATTCGCTTACCTCCAAGCAGGCCATCCGCAAGGGCATCGCCGATGATGGCGGCCTGTTCGTGACCGACTCCTTGGGTGAGACCCATGTGGATATCGCTTCCTTGGCCGGCAAGTCCTACCAGCAGATCGCGTTCGATGTGCTGTCCGTGCTGCTGCCGGACTACACCGAGGCCGAGCTCAAGGAGTGCATCGACGAGGCGTACGGCCCGCAGTGGTCCGATGAGAAGATCACTCCGGTCAAGCCGCTCGGCGATGACTATGTGATGGAACTGTTCAACGGTCCGACTTCCGCGTTCAAAGATGTGGCGCTGCAGATTCTGCCGCGTTTCATGGCGCGCACCACTCCGGCGGATGGCGACGCGGATGAGAAGATCATGATCGTCACCGCCACGTCCGGCGACACCGGCAAGGCCGCGTTGGCTGGTTTCGCGGACGCCGCGGGCACCGGCATCACCGTGTTCTATCCGGAAGGCAAGGTCAGCCAGGTGCAGGAGCTGCAGATGACCACGCAAGCCGGCTCCAACGTGCAGGTGGCCGCCGTGGAAGGCAACTTCGACGACGCCCAGGCCGGTGTAAAGCGCATTTTCTCCGATGAGGCCATCCGGGCCACCCTGGCGGACCGGGGTTACTTCCTGTCCTCCGCCAACTCCATCAACTGGGG
>OGQW01001859.1_pt1 | contig 11585 bp, 7 predicted proteins | sample 1553301 | NCBI WGS metagenome assembly OGQW01 (sample SAMEA2579974, study PRJEB22360) | human gut metagenome
TGCTTGTATTTGAGGAACGGCCGCAGGGGGACGTAATCGGCCACCACCGGCATCCGCCAGATATCGTTGTTGATGAAGTAGAGCGTGTCGCGTCCGCCGTTGAGCTGCACCTCCGAGGGCCAGTCGCCGAATTTGAATTTGAACTGTTTTTCGATCCTGAAAGTTGCGGCGTCGATACGGTAGAGCGAGGGGGCCTCGTGCCCGTAGGGACTGCCCTCATAACCGCCGTCGGTGATCGTCCACATCTTGTCGTACTTATCCATCACCAGCGACGTGGGCTGGATGCCGACGACCAGCTCGTCGACCACCTTGTCCGTTTCGGTGTCGATCTTCAGCAGCCGGTTCTGATAAGACCAGCAGTTCACGTAGACGTATTTGCCGTATTGCACCATCTGTTCGGTCGAACCGGTTTCCATCGTCATACCCGGGCAGTCGATGTATCCCGTAATCTCGAACCGTTTGGGATTGACGATGAAAATGCGGTTGTCCCAGATCTGTGTGACATAGGCTTTTTCGTCCGACAAAAAATGGATATAGCGCGGGGAGGTGAGGTTCGTGATGCGCCCGACTTCTTTGAAGGTCACGGGGTCGATGGCAAAGATCACATGCGAATTATTCACGACGATCCAGCCCAAGCCGCCGTACATCGTCATCGACTGTGCCACGTCGCCCAGCTTCTGATCGTTGGCGCGGAAGAACACCTCGTTGTCGATCTTACGGGTTTGCGTGTCGTAGAACGAGAGCGTGGCATTGCCGTATTGGAAATTCCCCTCGTTGGTGATGAACAGCCCGTGTCCCACCTCGGGGCGGACTGCGATCTCCCGACCGAGATCGTAGTCCCACTTCATACAGCCGGTGAGAACCGAACAACAGCTTGCGACGATGAATATAAAGCGGTTCATCCTACGGCTTGACATACTCCCCTGCGGTTATTTGCTCCCAGGTCGGATTATAACCGTTGCCCGAGACATTCCACTTGTCGGCCGAAAGTGACGGCAGCGCATTTTTCAGCCCGGAGAAATCGGTCATCTTGCCCCAGTATTTGATATCTACCGAACCGATTTCAGTGACGCCCGCGAAATCGGCCATGCCTGTCAGCTTCATTTGGCTGGCCGCACCGGAGTAGGTTCCGCCCCAGAATTTGAATACCCCGATCTTGCGCAGCAAGGGTAATTCGAGATCGCCTTCATCCACATACTGCATATAGCTCGTGTCCCACTTGTCCGTCACCTCGGTAAGTTTCGGGGCGCTGAGTTTTTTGAGGTACGAACAACTGCTCATCTGGAAAGTTCCGACTTGCTCCAGATCGGGAAATGAAACAGTTGTCTGGCCGTTGGCTTTGCCGCCCGACTGCGAATAGGTACCGATGGATTTAATGCCGGGGAAGGTAATCAGGTCGTTCTGCGTATAATTGGAAACGCTGAGTTTTCCCGAGATGGTTTCAGCGCCTTCGAGTGCGGTGAAGTCGCACGCTCTCGAACCGCCGTTCAGCGACAGATCGCCCAGCGCATTTTTCCGAACCCTGACCTTCGCCAGTTTGTAACAGGCGATCAGTTCGACCTTCGGGAGCGACTCCACGCCCGACAGGTCGAGCGACGGCAGCAGGTTCAACTGGTAAAAATAGATGTTTTCGCAGGCCGTGAGCCGGGGGATGGAGAGTGTTTCGATCAGAGAAAGGTAGCGCAGGCAGAACTGTCCTCCGATGGTTTCGAGCGCGGGCAGTTCGAGCCGGTCGCTTGAAAATTTCGTGTCGATCTTAAAATCCGCACGTACCTTTTCGAGCGACGAGAGGTCGATGCTGGAAAGCATGGCTGCAGAGCTACTGTCCGAGAGCGAGAACGAGGCCAGCGAAGGAACTTTCGGCATTGCGAATGTGGTCGCTGCCGTCAGGTAGTTCCAGGTAAATGCACCGCCCAGATGCACCAGTTCCGGCATATTGAGTACTTTGAGCTGTGTCAGGTAAGTCAGCGTGCAGTTGCCGCCGATGGAGGCGATCTTCGGGAGTTCCAATAACTGCAATTCGCTGAGATACTGGAGCGACAGCGAACCCGTTACTTTTTCGAGCGACGAGAGTCCGAGTGCGGCCAGGGCCTTGTTGCCGGTCGAGGCATTTGTGCCGGAGAGGATCGTCAGATCGCCCGTACACTCCTTCAGCGCCGGAACATTGAAAACGGAGAGTTTGGCTGCATTGATATAGACCGTCCCCGTCGATACGAGTTTCGGCAGGTCGAGTTTGGCGACCGTATTGCCGTTTACCGAGAGCTGTCCGAGCGATTCGAGGGCGGGCAGTACCACGTCGAAATCCTGGGCGGTCGTAAGCGGCGTGGTGGCCGTTCCCAACACCAGACCGCCTGCCGAACGCAGGTTTTCGAGCCCGGAGAGTTTTTCCCCGGCGAATGAGTTGCCTACGACGATGTTGTAGCGCACGTCGGTCAGTCCGGCTAACGGCGCAAGGTCGGTCACGGGATCGTCGCAGGCCGAAAAATCGCCGATCGTGAGGTTTCCCTCGATCACCGTCGCACCCGTTGCGGCGAACGCTTCGACATCGGCCTGTGTCGGCAGTGCGACGCTGCCGGCCGTAACGTCGTTACGCTTGACCGAGTAGGCGTAGTCGCGCAGGGTCTGGTTATAGGCCATGACGCGGAAACGGTGTTCGTTGTCCCAGTCGGTGATCCTCGCCGGATCGGGGTACAGGATCGCCTGCTCGCAAAGTTCGTAGTCAGCAGTAGCACCTTCGAGCGACACATTGCGGGGAATGGAAACCACGATTTCGTCGCCGACGAGTGCGGCGCGGTATACCGTTCCGTCCTTGGCGGTGAGCGCGAACGAAGTGATGTGGTTGTCGATGCCGGCAAAGGGCTGGTTCTCCTCTTTGTCGTTGCAGCCGCAGAACGCGAAAACCGCTGCGGCCAGAATCAGTATTTTTCTCATCGTATTATTTCTTTTTGGTCATGTTGTAATCGAATACGCCGAACACTTCGGTCGAAATTTCGCCCAGCCAGCCGCTTTTTGCCTGAATGCCGGTCTGCACCTTGACAAAGTCGATGTATTTGAGGCCAGCGGGCTTGCCGTCGAAAGTGACGGCGTCGGAAATCCGGAAATGGTTGGCGTTGACGCCTGCTCCGGAGTTCGGATCGTCGGTCAGACGGTCGATCGGGCTGAAGTTGTCCGCGTAGCCCCAGTCGTAAGCCGGATTGACCCAGTAGGAACCGTTGCCCGACTGGTCGTAATTGTTGGCCTTGAGGCAAGTGCCGCGCAGCGTGTAGCTGTCAGCCTCGACCCATGCCGGATAATAGTAGTCCTGCGTATGGAATTGCGAAAGGTAATCGACGGAACCGCTCGCACCCTTGTTGTCCGTCCACTGCACCTCCATGCCGGCAGCGCGTGGACGGTAATAGGTCACGGCATAATCCTGTGTCGTTTCAGGCTTACCGTATTCGGAGCCTTTCAGTTCGTACCATGTGTCGTTCGGCAGTCCGTCGCCGTTTTCGTCCTGCATGACCCATACGATGCCCGGTTCGGATGAACCGTCGAACGAGTTGCCCGAAACGCCGATGTTGTAGCCGCCGTCATTTTCAATGCTGTGGTCGAAGCCGACTACCAGATAGCCGCCGAAAGCTCCCAGCGACACATAGGTGTTGAGTTTCATCTGGGACTCGGCATAGGCGCACGCTGCGTCCATCGTCGTCACGTCATAACGTTCGTTGACGAATTGTCCGGGAGCGGCAAGGAACTCGTAGACCTTGTTCCAATCCTTGCTGCTTGCCGGAGATCCGGCACGGTAGTATCGGCCTTCTGCGGGGCAGACATTGACGGTCAATTCCTGAGGAACCGTCAGATATGAGTTTTTCATTTCGACTTTGACCGTGTACGTTCCTTCGGCCGATTCGGAGAAAATATATACCGGATCGGAGGACTGTTGCACCTGTTTGCCGTTTACCGACCAGGTATAACTGGCATCGAACGCATTGGTAATGTCGAAAGGCATCAGACGGATGCGGCGGCCGGCGGATAGGTTGAAGACCGTCTGATCGAATGTCCAGCCGAACGGCATTTCGTCGATCGTGCAGACTTTTACCCCGAATTCCTTGCTGTCCTTGCCGTCCTCATTGCGGGTGGCGAATTCGAGCGTATAATCTCCGGCTTCGGACGCGTCGAATGTAAATTCCTTTTCGGAGGAAACCTCTTTGCCGTTCACGCTCCATGTGCAGGTCGTGGGGATCGAGGTGTCGATTACGGAGGGTTTCAGCGTCAGAGGACTGCCGACCAGAATCGTATACCCTTTTTCGGGAACCGGCAGGCTGATTGTCGGGATTTCCAGTTCTACCACATCCACACGCAGCTCCTCGGAGGCCGTGCCGTAGCGATTCGACACTTGGAGGAGCACGAACAACTCGCCTACGGTTTGTTCGCACACCGTAAGGGCGGGTTGCGTGCCGACGACTTTTCCGTCGATTTTCCACACATAGAGTGCCTTGTCCGCGTTTTCATAAGTGGGGCTGATCGTCAGTTCCCGGCCTGATTTGATGGTGTAAACCGCATTCTCGCTGTCGAGCGTGATACGGGGGGCCGTCTGCGAATCGACCTCGATCACATCGTCTTTGTTGCAGGACGACAACACGAACAACGCAGCAAATAAACAGGATAACAGTTTTTTCATCTCTTTATGCTTTATTTGTTAATATACGCTTCGGAGAAACGGTAGACGAAATCGATCCCGGCCGGGCTGGCACCTTTCTGCGTGGGATAGTAAAAATGGTTGATTTCCGAGGCGGAAGTTCCGCTCACGTCATAGGTGTAGATATTCGAATCGACGTAGCTCGACTTGCCGACCCACAACACATTGGTTGTCGGATGCTGCCCCATAATGCCGTAAATCGTTTCATTTCCAGATAGATATTTGTAATCGACGGTCTGCGTCTGGTAATTGTACCGCGTTGCGCTCGTGGCGTTGAAAGCATCGGTATCCACAAAATAGAGATAAGGATCGGTGAAACTGGCGCACATGCCGATAGCCGGAGACCATGTTGCGATCGGGAATCGAACACCTCCGGAAAGTTCTTTTTCCGAAACGACCGTGCCAGAGTGATCGATGCCAACGATCATCGGATCGGAGGTCAGGGTTCCCATATTCGGGCTCGTGCCGGAATAGGTTCCGGCAAGGGCGAAATAGATATTGCCGTCGACACCTTTGACGATGCCTTTTACTTGCCGGCCCTCATAGGTCAGCCGCTTTTCCACCGTTCCGCTTTCGGCATTGATGATAACGACGCTGTGTCCGCATCCCGCATAAATCTTACCCCGTGAATAGACCATGCGGGTTTTGATCGCGCCCACCGAAGTAAAGGCTCCGAACGTGCCTTCGAGGGTCGCGCCGATTTGCACCGAATTTTCACCGAGGGTCAGGGCGACTATGCCCGAAGTGCTTTCCATACTTGAATCGGAATATTGAATATAGGCTTTCGTTGCACTTACAACGACCAGATGCTGAGGCCATGTGTCTTTGTCTTCGGGGGTTTTAAATACCAGCGGGTCGGCGAATTCCATGCGCATCGTCCGGGCATCGCACACAACGAAACGGCCTGCGCCGCCCATGCGGTCGCCGTTCTGGGTTAACAGGTAGATTTTTCCGTTGGCCATGAACATATCCTGTACGACGTTGCCGATCTCCAATCCGCCGTTGGCCTGCTCGAATACCTCCCGATACTCCTTGCCGGCCTTGTCGTAGTAGACCAGCATACCGTTTACTGAAGTCATATTGCCTTCGCAGACCACGAACGTACCGTCCTTGTCCGTGTAGTCCACCGAAGCGCACACGTCGGCCGAGGCAAAGACCGTATTCCCTTTTTTATCGATCCCGATCAGCGTGATGATGCCACCTGAGTAAGCTGCATCCGAAGCCGCCGGAGCCTGCACGGTTACGCTATTTTTCGCAAGGTTCAGCGACGCCTTCCACCCTTCGGGAATATTCATGAAGTCGGCGGTTTCCACATCCGTCGTATTCAGCGTCAGCGTCTTTTTCTTGCCGAAGTCGAATACGAAGTACGAACGGCCGTCGTCGGGCTGTACAAAACAGAATGAGGACACCGAAGTTTTTGGAATGACGATTTCCGTGCCGTCGGTCAGAGTGAACGTTACGGCATCGTCGCCGTCGCTGACCGATTTGAAGAACGAATCCCCGTCTTTTCCGTTGCTTCCCGTCGCTTTTACGTCGTTGCCGGCCGCATCTTTGATGCGCGCTCCGTCCACAATCCAGTAACCGTCGGCATCGACGGCCATTTCGGGTTTCGAACCATCTTTGCCAGCTACCGGGATTTTGTGGCCGTCCGCATCGGTCAGCCAGTTGCCCTTGCCGCCGATCGTCCAGTAGTAGCCTCCCTCGAAGAGGTCGATACCGACCTCCGGGGCATTCGTACCGTTCTTGCCGTCGGCAATCGAAACGGAGGTGTTGTCGTTGAACGTGATGGTGTATCCGGTGTCCGTCTGGGTCACATCGGAGATCGTCTTGCTTTGGCGCAGGGCATCCACAAGCGTTTGCAGCGCCGAAACCTCTTTGTTGAGTTCCGCGAGTTGGGTCTTGATCCCGTCGATCTCCTTCCACAGATCGTCGTCGTCGTACGAGCAGCTCCATGTCGCAGCACCGAACAGGGTTATTGCCAAAAGGGTAAATAGTTGTTTCATGCTTTTCAGATTTTAATTATTAATCGGTTTGATTTCCGGGGGATAAAAAACGCCTGCCGACAGGCGACGGCCTGCGGCAAGCGTAGAGGATGAACAGGAGATCCGGACGGGGCGCGGATTAGCCTCTCCCGTTGTATAACCCTGTCTGTTATGAATTATTCCCATTGTCATTCGAATCACGCGGGTGATTGCACGACAGGAAACTGCTGAAAATCAAATCGGGGAGGGAGTGCGTTGCGATAACGACGACCGTACCATTCGATTCCAACCCGAAACCCGCGGGTGCAAATCAATCGTTAAGGCAGGTCTTCTGACTCGTCCCGTTTATCGCGCCTTCCCAGTCTAAACCAGTGGCAAAGAGTACGATAAACAACTTCTCCCGAAGGAGGGGACTTACAGCAGCGAGTACTGTTCCGGATTTTCACCGGATTCCCTTTTCATCCTGTCCGGCATACCGGGCAGGAACCATAACGGCGTAAAGGTAATTATTTTTTTTGATTGTTATACAAATCACAAAAAAAAATCGCCCGGCCTCGCAATCGGGAGGGCGTAGAATTTCCGTATCGGTAGGGATCTGCCCGGGTAAAATGCGTTACTCCTGTGCGCGGCTTCCAGCAGAGATCGGTTTTGTGCAAAAATAACGCTTCCCGAATAACTGCCAGCCGTATTTCCGCAATTTGTCTATCCCGTAAATTTATCGATATACGAATAATTTGCACGTACTTGCATCTCCCGGAGGCATTTCGTATTTTTGCATGTCCTGCAAAAGGGACGAACCCGCTATGAAAGGATTTTTGTTGCCCGGCGTGCTGGCCGGCGGAGTGGTTTCTGGCGGAGTGCAGCAAAAAGTATCGACAAACAGCGAAGTTATGAAAACAAATACATCTACGATCCGCCTGATCTACCCGCAATGGCAGGGTGGCAATGTCGCGGCGATGGTGCCCGAGGTAAAGGATCCCGACGATGCCGCACGGGGATATTACCTCGGGGCGCAGCTGCTCGACTTCCTGGCTCCCTGAGGCGGGCAGGAAACGCTCACCGTTCCCGTCTCCACCCAGATCGGGGAACGCAGGGTGACGGACGGTGTACTCGACCGCAACGTCATTCTCCGGCAGACGAAAGCCGCGCTGGAGATGCTGCGGGCGAGCGATCCCGGCAGGATCGTGACCCTGGGCGGGGATTGCTCCGTGAGCGTGGTGCCGTTCACCTACCTTGCCGCGAAATACGGCGGCGACGTGGCGATGGTATGGATCGACGCCCATCCCGACATCACGCTTCCGGGCGATCCCTATCCCGGCTACCATGCCATGGCCGTGACGGCCTGCATGGGGCACGGCGATGCGAAGATCGTGGCGGAACTGCCCGCCGCATTCGACCCGTCGAAAATCCTGTTCGTAGGGTTGCGCAACTGGGAGCGGGGCGAGATCAAGGCCCGCCAGCATCAGTACGGGATAAAGCATCTCACCCCCGAAGAGGTGGCTGCGGACAGCGATGCGCTCCGGGCCTGGCTGAAATCGTGCGGGGCGTCGAAGGTGGTGGTTCATTTCGATATGGACGTGCTCGACCCGGCGGAGATCGTTGCGGCGGTCGGCACCGATCCCGACGGGATGAAAATAGAGGCGGTCATCCGCGTGATAAACGATATTGCGGCTGAAAAGGAGCTGGTGGGCCTTACGGTCGCCGAGCCGATGCCCCGTACGGCGATCCGGCTCAGGGATATGCTGGGCAGGTTGCCGTTGCTGGAATAGCCGCCTTATGTGATACGCCGTCGAATCCCCGGGAGTTTCCTTCCCGGGGATTTTTCAAATCTTCGTCCTGCTGCACATCGCGCCTTTCCCCGGTTTACAGCCCCGTCCCGTTCGCAACGAGAATATAGGCGTTGAGGTAGGTGGCGAAAAGGATCCAGCAGAGGTAAGGGACGAAGAGCCATGCGGCAGCGGCGCGTACGTTTGCACTGCGGACGAGATAGAGAATCACCAGGACGTCGAGCACCACGATGTCCGCCATGCCCAGCAGGGGGCTGCGGCAGACGAAGAAGAGTATGCTCCACAGGAAATTGCACCCTAACTGGAGGAACCATAGCCTCACCGCACTTTTACGGGCGGGGGCTTCGGAGGTCAGTACCAGCCCGCCCGAGATACCCATGCAGAGATAGATGATGCTCCATGCGATCGGAAAAACCGCATTGGGCGGTGTCAGCGTCGGTTTGTCGAGCAGCGGATACCATTCCTCGATCGCGTCTTGCTGCAACCATCCGGCAAGTCCCCCGAGAACGAAACACAGCGCTGTCGGGAGAATATAGGCCCATATCTTTTTCATGGCGTTATTGTTTTGTTCCGAATTTACAAAAAAAATGCCCGATGCTCCGTTTCCCGGCATCGAAATCGCATTCCAGCTATGCGCAGTTGCTTTGTTTGTCCCACGTTGCGATACGGCAGTCGCCCGGTGCCTTGACATTCCCGTCGAGGATGACCTCCCCGTAGCTTTCGGCCGTGACCGAACCGCTGCGGGGGTTCTTCACGCTGCGGACGGGGCCGTCTATGGCGGCCTGCAATGTCGAGTATTCGAACGCCAGGTCGCAGTCGTCGGCCATCGTACAGTTTTCCAGTACGAGATCCGTGGCGTAACACAGAGGCTGGGTGCCCGATATTTTGCAGTTGACCAGCCGCAGCCGCTTCGAGTGCCAGCCCAGGTACTCGCCGTTGATCTCGGAGTCGTAGACCGTCACGTCCTCGGTGTTCCAGAAAGCGTCCTTCGAGTTGATGACGGCGTTGCGGATCACCACGTTGCGGCAGTATTGGAACGAATAGTTGCCCCGTTGCGCGTAATCCTCTATGCGGATGTTTTCGCCGTGCATGAAGATATAATCGCCCTTGTCGACCCGCACGTTGCGCAGCCGCACGTTGCGGCAGTGCCAGAGCGTTTCCTGCGCAAAAGGCAACCGTACGTTCTCCAGCCGGATGCCGTCCATCTCGCGGAACATCTTGGGGGCTTTGACTAGCGTGTCGCTCATCGTAAGGTTGCGCGAATACCACAGCGCCGCGCGTGCGCCCTCGGTGAAGAGGCAGTTCCGGACGACGAACCCGTCGACGTGCCAGAACGGGTATTTGCCTTCGAAACGGCAATCGACGGCTTCGATGTCCGAGCACTCCTTGAGTGCCGATTCGCCGGCCTGTATGGTTACGTGCTCCATGCGCAGGCCGTGCGAGGCGAACAGCGGGCGTTCGCCTCCGTAGGTGGCGTTTTTTATCTGCATCGTTCTTGTTTTTTAGTTTGAATTTACATGGCCGTATATCCGCCGTCGACGGTTATTGCCTGGCCCGTAATGTAGCTCGCTCCGGGGCTGCAAAGCCATACGACGACTGCTTCTTCCGCTCCGTCATGTCGGATTTTGTTCGCTATTGTTTTCCGGTGTTTCCCGTCGTTGTCTTTCGATGCGGACGCTAAGCGAGCCGGGGATGCTGAGGGCTTCGATTCCGTTGCCGTCGATGCGCCCGATTCGGATCAGGTCGTTGCTCCTCGACCCGTTTTTGTAGAATATGGCCACATTGCCCCACGGGACATAGATCGTGATGTCGCCCGGTGCAGGGGTGCAGCCGCGTGCGACCTTGGAGGTCGTTAGCGCCGGCGAGGGATAAAATATTTTCTCGGCGTTGCTGTAATCCGACAACGTCACCTCCAGCGGCAGGCGCGAAAGGAAATCCCGTGCGGCGGCATTGTCCTCCATCGTGGCGGTAATCGTGCGGCTGCCGACCGTGATGCCGATTTTCAGCGATGTTTCGCCCGGGTCGCCGCCCTCGTTTCCGCCGGGCGTCTCCGGTTGACCGGGGTGCCCTCCGGAAGGGGCGGGGTCGTCGCCCGATTCCCCGCATGCCGCCGGCAGTACCAGCGATAGCAGCATGAGGGGCAGTAACAATAATTTTTTCATAGTCGTTCTTTATTGGTTTTACAGGTTGGTCGATCCCGGGTACGCGGGCGCCGGACAGGTGCGGCATCCCGGTGTGCTTCCGGGACTGTTGCCCGCGCAGCGGGATTATTTCAGCGCAGCCCTGAAGAATGTTTCCAGTTTCCCGAACGGGATCAGGCCTGTCCGGTCGTAGAGGTCGACATGCCCTGCATCCGGCACGAGGTAAAGCTCTTTCGGCTCGGCAGCCAGGCGGTAGGCGTTCTCGCTGAACTCCCGCGAATGGGCATTCTCACCTGCGATGAAGAGCAGCGGCCGCGGCGAGATGGTCTCGATGTCGGCGAAGGGGTAGAAGTTCATGAATTTCACGTTGCTGGTCAGTGTGGGGTGCGTAGTCGTGCGCGGCGTGGCCCCGTCTGGGGTGAACTCCCCGCGCGGCGTACGGTAAAATTCGTAGAATTCGCGCTCGATCGGCGTGGATTCGGCCGTCAGTTCGTGTACTGTGCCGCCGGTGTAAAGGGGTTCCCCGCCCAGGAATTCGGCATAACGCTGTTCGGCAGCCTGGGCGATGATCCGTTTGCGCTCTCCGGGCGACAGGGCGTGTTTCAGCCCGTTGCGGCTGGCTGCCCCCATGTCGTACATGCTGACCGTTGCGATGGCTTTCAGGCGGGGGTCGATCTTCGCAGCGCTGATGGCGAAGCTGCCGCAGATCCCGACAACGCCGATACGTTCCCGGTCGACAAAGGGGCGGGTGCCGAGGAAATCCACCGCCGCGCTGAAGTCCTCCGAATAGACATCCGGCAGGACGGCATTGCGCGGTTCTCCGTCGCTTTCACCCCAGAAGGAGAGGTCGAGTGCCAGCGTGACGAACCCGCATTCGGCCAGTTTCGTGGCGTACAGACCGGCGCTCTGTTCCTTGACTGCGCCCATCGGGTGCCCGACGATGACGGCGGGGGATTTTCGCCCCTCCTCCCGCTCCCTTGGGCGGGAAGCCATCTAC
>OGQW01001861.1_pt1 | contig 11575 bp, 6 predicted proteins | sample 1553301 | NCBI WGS metagenome assembly OGQW01 (sample SAMEA2579974, study PRJEB22360) | human gut metagenome
TTCTGCCCTGCCAACGTGTCTTGGCCATACCGGCTTTCAGAGCTTCCAGTGATACCGGAATCTGATTTTCCAGAACCTGAATGGTTTTTACCGCAAGGGCCGCATTCATAACCTGATAACGTGCGATAAAAGGAATATCAAATACGGTATCTCCATAAGCCTCATCTTTCAGAGAAAACTTAATTCCATCTTTTGTAATTTCATGGATCCTGGTATCTTCCCGCTTCAGCTCATAATAAGGACATCCTAAGGTTTCTGCATGCTCACGCATCACGCGCGCCGCATCCGGATCATTTCCATCGTAGATCACCGGAACGCCCGGCACCATGATCCCCGCCTTCTCTCCCGCGATCTCGGAAACGGTATTTCCAAGGTACTGCATATGGTCGAGGCTTATGGAAGTGATCACACAGGCCGCCGGATTCTCCACTGCTTTTGTGGCATCCAGTCTGCCGCCAAGTCCTGTCTCCAGTGTTACATAATCCACGCCGGCTTCTGCAAAGATCACCATTCCCATCAGAAGGAGTGTCTCAAAATAGGTGGGATGATAGCTGCCCTCCGCAACCAGCTCATCGGAAAGCTTTTTAACTTTTTCAAAAGCACAAAGGAAGGTATCGTCATCGATCACTTCCTCGTTGATCTGAAAACGCTCGTTGATCTCCACCAGATGAGGAGATGTAAAAAGTCCGCAGGAATATCCTGCTTCCCGAAGGACCGATGTGATAAAAGCACAGGTACTTCCCTTTCCGTTGGTTCCTGCCACATGGATCACACGGAATTTCCTCTGCGGATCTCCAAGTCTTCTTAAACATTCTCTGGTATGGTCCAGGCTGTTCTTAGTAGTAAATCTCGGTATATCTTCAATATACGCAACTGCTTCTTCGTAATTCATAAAAAAAACCATCACTTATCTATAATGTATTCGTAAAGAACTTTTGGGGAGAAAAGCTTCTCCCCTTCTGTTCGTTACGATACCATTATATAATAGTGGTGGAAGATGTCCAGTCCTAATCGTAATATTTTATCCGACATTTTTTGTATCGGATGTATTTTCTGTGCTGCTTTTTTCGCTGTCAAGTTTCCACTTACTGTCCGAGAGCAGTGCATAAACTGCACGGTCATGGCTCTTGGTCATGGCCTTTCTGGTGGAACTGTTGCTTCGCTGCACTACCGAGAGCCGGTCAAAATCATCCAGTTCCTTTCCGGTAATGATCAGCTTGGTAGGATTCACGTAAACCGTATCGTACCATTCTCCGTTGATCTTCACCTGGCTGGACGGCGTAAAGTTTGTTCCCTGGATATAATAGGTGTGATCCGTCTCAGACACGACCTGAATGGAATCCAGTGTGGTATCATAGATTCCCATACGCATCTTTGTCCGCTCAAAAGGATTCTCTCCGTCATATGTATACTGCTTTCCGTAAAGAAGATCGTACTGCAGGGTCTCCAGATCCACCTGATAATTTTTGGTATTTCTTCTTGCCTGATGATACTTGAAAATATTTCCCTCATGGATACCTACACGGTCCATAACCTCTGCTGCCATCTGGTATGCCGCAAGATTTTCTTTCTTTTTCTTAAGTCCGAAATTATCCCACATCACATACTCTGTCTGGAACAGATATTTATTCTCCACATCCTCCACAGTCAGTCCCATGGTTGGCAGATGATCACCATACATAACCAGTACCACATCCTCCGGATAATCTGCCAGCTTATCAGTCAGCTCTTTGACAAAATCATCCATCTCATGGATCTGATTTACATAATACTCCCACTTATTGTTCAGCTCGTCCGTAGGGGCCCCGGAAACTGTGATCTCCGGATTTTCCAGCACCGGTTCTGAAGGGTAATCCCCATGTCCCTGTACGGAAATAGTATATACATAATCAGGTCCTTCTGTGGAATCCAGACACTTGACGATCTCATCGGTGAGGACACTGTCCTTGGTCCAGCCCAACGGGTTCTTCTGGTTTTCATCCTTCATGTACTCTGCCGAAGTAAAGGTATCAAATCCCAGATTCGGGAAAATGCTTCTTCTTCCGTAGAAATTCGCCTCATTGTTATGTACTGCATGGGCAGTATAGCCCAGATTCTTCAGAACATACGGCGCGCTCTCACATGTAGTTTCCTTAAGGATACTCTTGTAAGGATATTCTCCCGGTCCAAAATAATGAAGGCTCATTCCAGTAATGGATTCAAACTCAGTATTTGCGGTTCCGGCTCCTACGGAAGGTACCTTATAATATCCGGAGGAATACTCCTTCATCAGCTTTCTGAAATTCGGAATAGGATCTTCTGACAGCTCCAGATAATTTACCAGCGTAGGATCAAAAAAGGACTCCAGCTGTAAAAACAGAATATTCGGATGACTGCCTTCTTTCGTTTCCGGAAGATTTTCTTCCGACTTCTCGATCCTTTTGATCTCGCTTTTGGAATAGTCTCTCGGTGCACTGATGCCCGTGTTAAAGATCGTCGTTGCCAGACAGTAAGGATATCCGTAATCCTCATAAGCTATGGCAATGTTTCCAAAATAATTGGAAAGAACTCTTTTTTCCAGAGCAAGCTGTGTGATTCCTCCAAATGCAAGAACCCCGACCAGGACCAGCGGAATATTTACCTTATATTTCAGCTTGCCTCTGTACTTCGGCGATCTTATCAGGATGATCAGAAGAATCAGAACTGCAATCCCCAGAAGAACTGCACCTATGGTCATCTGGGTATGGGTCAGATATTTTTTTGCAATACTGAGACCATCTGTCAGATTCTTCACATCCGGTCCTGTAAACGGTGTGACACGGTTGAGAAGAAGCACACCGTTTACGATTCCCAGAAACAGCCATAAGCTGCCCACAAATATACGCCAGAAAATTCTCTTTCGGAAGAGATAAACAATCAGCATCGTTGTAAAGATAAACGCTGCATTATAAGCAAATACAAGCGGCTTTGTGGTCATGTAGGTCCACGCCTCTGTGAGCGAGTGCCTGCATATGGCCTCGATCACAAAGTACAGGACTGCACAGCCCAGAGCCTGAAGTATCAGCGAAATCTTATTGAAAAAGTTACACCACTTCATTAAAACACTCCTTCGTTATTTCACCATCTGTGTTAACTGCAGGTTCACTTTCTCTTTCATCTCTTTGTATTTCTCAAGTTTCTCCTTCTCTGCCTCTACCTTGGCTGCAGGTGCCTTGTTCACAAAATTCGGATTGTTCAGCATTCCCTCACAGCGTGCGATTTCTTTTGTAAGTCGCTCCTGCTCTTTTGTGAGACGTTCGATCTCTTTTTCACGGTCGATCAGATCCTCCAGCGGCAGATAAACCACACCGTCTGCCACAACGATGGATACCGCATCCTCACCGATTCCGCTCTTATCCTGCTGTACGTGGATCTCTTTTGCAAACGCAAGGTTTGTAAAGGATCTCTTGCAGGACTCAAAACGTGCACAGCTCTCAGCGTCCTTGCCTACGATGTAGATATTTGTCTTTCTGTTCTGTGGTACGTTCATCTCGTTTCTGGTGTTACGGATTCCACGTACAACTTCCTGGAAGCTTGCAACTGCTTTCTCAGCATCTGCAAAGTTCATCTCATCTTTGTATACCGGCCAGTCAGAGATCATAATGGACTCTTCCTCTGGAAGCAGTGTGCAGTAGATCTCCTCTGTGATAAACGGCATGAACGGATGAAGAAGCTTCAGTCCCTGTGTCAGTGCAGTGCGAAGTGTCCACAGTGCATCGTTTGCTGCTGCCGGGTTCTCCTCTGCTTTCCACAGTCTTACTTTGGCCATCTCGATATACCAGTCACAGAGCTCATCCCACAGGAAGTCATAAACTTTCTGTACAGCGATTCCAAGCTCATATTTATCCATGTTCTCGGTAACATCGCGGATCACGGTGTTCAGTCTGGAAAGGATCCATTTATCCTCGTTGCAAAGAGCGTTCAGATCTTTCGGCTCTGTTACGGTCTTTCCTTCCAGGTTCATCATAATGAAACGGGATGCATTCCAGATCTTATTTGCAAAGTTACGGCTGGACTCTACACGCTCCCAGTAGAAACGCATGTCATTTCCAGGTGCATTACCTGTCATCAGAGTCAGACGAAGTGCATCTGCACCGTATTTGTCGATAACTTCAAGAGGATCGATACCGTTTCCAAGGGATTTACTCATCTTACGTCCCTGGGAGTCACGTACCAGGCCGTGGATCAGTACATGGTGGAACGGAGTCTCACCAGTCTGCTCCAGTGCGGAAAATACCATACGGATAACCCAGAAGAAGATGATATCGTATCCGGTTACCAGCACATCTGTCGGATAGAAGTACTCAAGCTCCGGTGTCTTATCTGGCCATCCAAGTGTGGAAAATGGCCACAGTGCGGAACTGAACCAGGTATCCAGTGTGTCCTCATCCTGGTGCATATGTGTGCATCCGCATTTCGGGCATTTCTCAGGCATTTCTCTTGCAACAACCATCTCACCGCACTCATCACAGTAATAAGCCGGGATTCTGTGTCCCCACCAGAGCTGACGGGAAATACACCAGTCACGGATGTTCTCCAGCCAGTGCAGGTAAGTCTTGTCAAAACGCGCCGGAACAAACTGAAGATTTCCGTCGTCCAGAGTCTTGATGGCAGCTTTTGCCATTTCATCCATTTTTACAAACCACTGTGGTTTGATCATCGGCTCTACGGTTGTACCGCAGCGGTCATGGGTACCAACACTGTGGCTGTGCGGAACAACTTTTACAAGGAGTCCCTGCTCTTTCAGGTCTTCTACCATGGCCTTACGTGCCTCGTAGCGGTCCATACCTGCATATTTTCCGCCAAGGCTGTTGATGGTTGCGTCATCATTGAGGATATTGATCTCCTCAAGGTTATGACGGCGTCCAACCTCAAAGTCGTTGGGGTCGTGTGCCGGTGTGATCTTAACGCAGCCTGTTCCGAATTCCTTGTCAACATACTCATCGGCAATAACCGGGATCTCTCTGTCTGTAAGAGGAAGTTTCAGCATCTTGCCTACAAGGTCTTTATATCTCTCATCCTCCGGGTTTACAGCAACTGCTGTATCGCCGAGAAGTGTCTCCGGACGTGTGGTTGCGATCTCAACGAAACGTCCTTCCTCACCTACGATCGGATAATTGATGTGCCAGAAAAATCCGTCCTGGTCCTCATGTACAACCTCCGCGTCAGAAATAGAAGTCTGGCATACCGGACACCAGTTGATGATCCTGGAACCTTTGTAAATATATCCTTTCTCATAGAGACGGATAAATACCTCCTGAACAGCCTTGGAACAGCCCTCATCCATGGTAAAGCGCTCACGCTCCCAGTCAGCGGATGCACCCAGTTTTTTCAGCTGGTTGATGATCTTTCCGCCGTACTCTTCTTTCCATGCCCAGGCATGCTTCATAAATTCCTCGCGGCCGATCTCGTTCTTGTCGATTCCCTCTTTACGAAGTTTCTCTGTTACCTTAACCTCTGTAGCGATGGCTGCATGGTCTGTTCCCGGCTGCCAGAGAGCCTCGTAGCCCTGCATTCTCTTGAAACGGATCAGGATATCTTGCATGGTCTCATCCAGTGCATGGCCCATATGCAGCTGTCCGGTTACATTGGGCGGCGGCATTACGATTGTGAAAGGTTTTTTGTCCGGATTTACTTTTGCATGGAAGTATCCGTTGTCCATCCATTTTTTGTACAGACGATCCTCAATACCCTTGGGATCATAAGTCTTTGCAAGTTCTTTGCTCATGTTTTCCTCCTGAATCTTTCTTGGGATCAAGCTGTCTTTTTCGGCAGCTCTTTCTGATTATGGGAGCTTTAAAGCGCTCCTGTTTTCTGCAAGAAAAAACACGCCCTCCACACCAAAGCTAACAACTCCTGTGCGAAGGGCGATCATTCTCGCGGTACCACCTTCATTATCCGGGAAAAATATCTTATCTACTGTTCCCGTCTATCTCTTGTCCCTTAACGCGGGGTACGTGAAAACCTACGCAGCAACTTCTGTGTCTGTTCTACACTTCTGCCTTCAGTCTCCCGGCTCCTAAGCTACCTTCTGCAGTCTTCCATCTGAAAATGCCTTCCAGCCTGCGCTCCTTCTGCGTCCGTGCATTTCTCTCTGTCAGCGTATTCCTGCATACTCCTCTTATTCAACGCCTTTACCATGTTCCTACTATAATGAAATTTTCTTTTTTTGTCAAGACGGAGGCCTGCATTTCCAGGGATTTCACATATTTCCCTGTATGCAGGCCTTCTTCTCATTTCCGTATTTTTATTCTACGCTCTTCAGTGACTCTACCATATCGATCTTTTTCAGCTTAAAATGCATCACCATATTTACAAACATGGAGAATCCAAAGGTAATGATCCCACTGTAAACAAAGCTTATTGACTTGATATTTCTTCCAAACATCACCGCATCTACCTCAACGGTTGTGATCACATACCGGTGAAGAAAAATTCCGAACACTGCGCCTGCCAGGATTCCTATGAAGGACAGCAGGATATTTTCCCGGAATACATACTGGGAAACCTCGCCATCATAAAATCCCAAGACCTTCAATGTTGCAAGCTCTCTCTGACGCTCTGTGATATTGATGTTGTTCAGATTATACAGTACCACAAATGCCAGCATTCCGGCCGAAATGATCAGGACCCAGATCACCGCTCCGAGGGAGCCCAGCATTCGCTCAACCTGACCTGCTGTGCTGCTTGTATAGCTGATACTCAAAGCCGCCGGATATTTCAGGACCTCATTTCCAATAGTTTCCAGATCACTGCCTGCATCTTCCTTCATGGTATATACTGTGCTTGAATACTCCGGTTTCTCTCCGAATGTTTTTTCGTAGCAGGATGGGGTCATGTAAACGTAATGTCCCATATAGTTCTCCGTAACAGCAGTGATCTTCACCTTATACTTCCTGTTGTCTTTCTCCAGTGTGATCTCGTCTCCTGCCTTCACGCCCATAAGAGAAGCCGTTTTTTCACAGATCACCGCTCCGTCATCGGTAAGCTCATACTGCTCATGGGATTTTCGATCCCGCAGGGTAACATCCTCTTTGAAGTTTTCCAGATTTTCCGGAACATACACATAAACACTGACATTTCCCTTTTCTTTCGGTGCCGTCATCTTGGTAAGCTGCACGCGGGTATAGTGGTCGATTTCGCTGTTTCCATCCAGGAATTTCAGAAGATCCCTTTCCTGGCTGTCTGTGGCATCCTCATCATTGATCACCATGGCATCGTAATGCTGGATCTGATCATACTGAAGAATCGCAATATCCATAATGGAGTCATAAAGTCCGAATCCTACAAGCATCAGTCCCATGCTTCCTGCAATTCCGAAAATGGTCATAAAAAGACGTTTCTTATAACGGAAAAGATTTCGCATGGACGATTTCCAGGAAAAGCTCAGATGCTTCCATATAAAGCCGATCCGCTCAATAAGGATCCGTTTTCCTTCTTTCGGTGCAGGCGGCCGCATCAGGGATGCCGGTGTCTCTGCCAGAGTCTTTACGCAGGAAAAAAGTGTTGCACCCATAGTACAGATCACTGCTGCTCCGGAAGCGATCAGTGCATAGCTCATCTCATAATCCAGTTGCATGTAATCACCGATATTCCAGTACATGATCCCGTAGGCCTGGATAATGATAAACGGAAAAACCTTTTCTCCAAAAAGTACTCCTACGATACTTCCGCCTACTGTAGCCAGGAATGCATAGCTGAGATACTTGGATGCAATGGCTGCTTTTCCGTAGCCCAGCGCCTTCATGGTTCCGATCTGGGTTCGCTGCTCCTCCACCATTCGTGTCATCGTGGTAAGACTGATCAGCGCCGCCACCAGGAAAAATATCATTGGGAAAACCTTTCCGATGTTTTTCAGCCGCTCTGCGTTATCACCAAAATCCGAGTATTCCGGAAGGTCATTGCGATCTGTGATGATCCACTCCGGTGTTTCAATATCATCTACCTCTTTCTGGGCATCATCGATCTTCTGCTGGGCTTCCGCAATTTTATCATCGGCCTCTTTTTTGCCATCCTGATATTCTTTCTTTCCATCGGAAAGCTTCTTTTTTGCGTCCTCCAGATCTTTTTTTGCATCTTTTAATTTTTGTTCGTTTTCCCGGATCTCTTTTTCACCATCCAGAAGCTTCTGTTCACTTGCATCCAGTTCAGCCTGACTGCTGGTAAGCTTTTCCGTATTTGCCTGGATCTCTGCCTGGCCTGCATTTAACTGTGCCTGCTTTTCCTCCAGCTGCTGCTGCCCGGAGCTAAGCTGGGCTCTGGCTGAATCCAGCTGGCTCTGGCCGTCATCCAGAGTTGCCTGGTTTGCCGTAATTTCTTCTTTTGCCGCTGAAAGCTCTGTTTTCTTTGCCTCCAGCTCTTTCTTTCCTTTGTCCAGTTCTTCCTGGCCTGCGTTCAGCTGCGCCTCTGTCCCGAAAAGTGTCTCTTCCTGCTCTTCGATCTGACTGAAGCCCTCATTGATCTGACTGAGGCTGCTTTCCAGTTCAGCCCGGGTCTGAGCCAACTCTGATTTTTTCGCTGTAAGCTCTGACTGCGCCTCGTCGATCTGTGCCTGACCGGCATTTATCTGTTCTTCCATTGCACTGATCTGGCCATTTAATGTCTGGATCTGCGTGGAAAGCTCCGCCAGCTCTTCCTCAGTTTTTCCTTCTTCCGCACCGGCATCATACTGCGCCTGCAGTTCCGCCGCCTGACTGCTTAATGCCTCTTTCTGGCTGGTCAGTTCATCCAGCTGTGCCTGCTGCCCGGAAAGAGCTTCTTCACTGGAACTGATCTGAGTTTCGCCCTCGGAAACCTGTGCAAGTCCTGCCTCACACTGTTCTTTCTGACTGGTAAGAGTTGCCTTTGTTTCTTTGATCGTATTCTTTCCAGCTTCCAGCTGTTCCCTTCCGCTGTCAAGCTCAGCCTGTTTGCTTTCCAGCGTTTCCTCCGCTTCCCTGATCTGAGCCTCACCGTCACTTAACTGCTGTTTTGCGGCATTTAGCTGTTCGTATCCGGCAGTCAGCTCTGACTGCTTCTCATTTATCTGTGCCTCGGAGTCGGCAAGCTGGGATCTGGCAGAATTTAACTGGGACAGACCGTCTTCCACCTGCTGTTTTGCGCTGTTAAGCTGAGACCATCCATCTGCGATCTGCTGCCTGCCGTCAGCAAGCTGCTGTTTTCCATCGGTCAGCTCCTTTTTTGCATCACTAAGCTGCTGTTTTCCATCTTCGTACTCTTTTTTTCCATCGTCATACTCTTTCTGTCCATCGTCCAGCTTTTTCTTCGCATCACTGAGCTTTTCTTCTGATTCCTTCTTTCCGTCCTCAAGCTCTTTTCTGGCATCATTCAGTTTTTCATTGGCTTCTGCGACGATCTCATCGTAGCGCAGACTGCACTGTTCTTTTTCGATGCCTTCCACACGCTTCTGTATTTTCCTGATAAGATTGTCGTAAGCATCGGTATAGCTGATCACATCCCCAGATTCATGAACCATAATATAGATCTGGGTAAAAGCTTCCTGTTCAAAATCCTCAGGAAGAATGTATCCGAAGCCGCTGACCTCACCCGATCCAAGAGTCGTATTTCCTCTGTTAAATGAAATATAAAGAGGGCTGCTTCCGATTCCCACAACTGTATAGGTTGTTTTTTTCAAAAGCTCACTGTCTCCATCCTCACTGACAGATATGGTATCCCCGATTTTATACCCCCGATTCTTTGCAAATGGCTTGTCCAGAAAAATCTCGCCGCTTTTTTCCGGTATCCTTCCTTCATCTGCTGTAAGCAGATTAAAATTGCTGCTGATAGATTCCAGATGAAGAACCTTCCTGGCATCGTCCTCTCCACTCATAACATCCGTAGAGTAGCTGCCCTCAGCCAGTTCCACACCGTCAATATCCGATACCGCTTTTACATCACGCTGAGTCAGTCCCAGGGTTCCCTGGATCTTCAGATCCATCAGCTTTGCTGCTTCATAATAAGCATCTCCGGAATATCTCATATCCGGAGAAGACGCCTGGATCCCGGAAAAAAATGCAACACCCAGTGCCACGATCAGAAAGATCGAGATAAAACGTGCTTTACTTTTCCGGATCTCCATCCAGAAATCTTTGTGTAATGCCTTCATTCCGTCACCTACCATTCAATCTCTTCCACTGGTGTGGGATGTGCATTTTCAGTCATCCTGGAAACCTTGCCGTTTTTGATCTTGATCACACGGTCGGCCATAGGTGTCAATGCAGAGTTATGAGTAATGACAATAACCGTCATGCCCCGTTCCCTGCAGGTATCCTGAAGGAGCTTCAGGATTGCCTTGCCGGTCTGATAATCCAACGCTCCTGTAGGTTCATCACAGAGCAGAAGCTTTGGATTCTTCGCCAGCGCTCTGGCTATGGAAACTCTCTGCTGCTCACCGCCGGATAACTGTGCCGGAAAATTGGTCAGTCTCTCCCTCAGCCCTACTTCCTCCAGAACTGTCCTAGCATCCAGAGGATCCTTACAGATCTGAAGAGCAAGCTCCACATTCTCCAATGCAGTCAGATTTGGCACCAGATTATAAAACTGGAATACAAATCCAATATCCTCCCGTCGGTATCCGGTCAGCTGCCGGTCTGTATATTTTGCAATATTTTTTCCATCGATCCAGACATTGCCGGATGTGGCCTTATCCATTCCGCCCAGGATATTCAGCACCGTTGTCTTTCCGGCACCGCTTGGTCCTACCACAACCACAAATTCTCCTTTTTTTATCCGGAAGCTGATCTCATCCACAGCTATGATCTTCACTTCTTTTGAGCCATAGATTTTGGATACATTCTCCAGCTTCACATATTCTTCCGTATGCTCCATTTCCACCCCTCCTCTTTACTCTCTATATGATTTCAGGGGGCTTTTATCTGCCCCCTTTTAATTCTCTCACTCACGTATCACAGCTGTAGAAAAATGTTTTCGGCTGTGATCGAATATTATCAATAACTATATTTATAAGTATATCGGTTCTTAATTCAAAATGCAATTTCTACTTATATTTTACAAAGATTTTTCATTCCTGCGCATTTGTATTTTACATTTCTTTTCTATAATACAGACAAATAAAGGAAATCAATATTATAGCTGACTGTTGCTGACAACAGCAGAAGTATAATTCCAGCAAAACAGGAGGAATGGATTATGTATAAAGTACTGTGGAATCACTTAGATCAAAATTTAAAAAAGGCCCCTGCGCCAGCTGTTTTTCTTGCACTTTTGACAGCTGGATGGAGTGCAGCCGGAATTCTTGCAGGATTACTTGTTTGTCTGGAACTTCAGACAGAACTGATGGTGAAGCTGACTGTGATCTTATGTGCCGGTGGATACGCCGGACTGATTCCCGGTTTCTTCGGTGGGATCTTTTATCTTTACCGAATGGATCTTCGGAAACCTTCTGCGGATCCTGTAGCTGATCTGGCAGCTGAAGCGGAAAAAGCTTCTGCCGATCCTACTTCATTGATCTATTTTCACAATAATTGACAAAAAAGCAGAACTCTGCCTGGTTGTGCAGGGTTCTGCTTTTTTTATTGAATATGTGTATTAAGTTTGA
>OGQW01001875.1_pt1 | contig 11527 bp, 8 predicted proteins | sample 1553301 | NCBI WGS metagenome assembly OGQW01 (sample SAMEA2579974, study PRJEB22360) | human gut metagenome
CTGCCGCAAACGGGTACCGGCGGCCAAAGCGGGATATGCAACACAGTGCTGTTCCGTTTTGGCTCCCCTGCCCGGTTTGCTGCGCCCTGCCGGTGCAAAGGAACGGCAAACATACATTATTTTTTTTCGAGGGGGATACACATGAAAAAGAAAGTCATCAGTGCCGCTCTTGCCGGCACGCTGGCGGTCTCCTTGATCAGCGCCTGCGGCGCTTGCAATAAGCCCCAGAACATCTCCGATGTTTCTTCTGCTGCCAGCAGCGAAGCAACTTCCACCACCGCTTCCTCCGAGTCTACCGGTGATGCCGCCCAGGAACTGACCTTTGTTCTGAGCAACATTCCCGACGGCCTGGATCCGAGCGTGACCAACAACTCCTTCGCACAGTATGTTCTGATCAACTGCTTCGAAGGCCTTGTTACCTATGACAGCACCGGCACCCTGGTTCCCGGCAACGCTGAAAGCTGGGATATCAGCGACGACGGCCTGACCTACACCTTCCACCTGCGTGACGGCCTGAAGTGGAGCGATGGCAGCGACCTGACCGCTGAAGATTACGTTTACACCATTCAGCGCGTTCTGACCCCGGCCACCGCCGCACAGTACGTCAGCATGGCTACCGATTACATCAAGAATGCTCAGGAGTATTACGACGGCACCGCCACCGCTGACGACCTGGGCGTGAAGGCTCTGGACGACAAGACCCTGGAGATCACCCTGGTCCAGCCCACCTCCTATTTCATCGACATCCTGAGCATGTGGACCTTCTCCCCTGTTCAGAAAGCCACCGTTGAAGCCAACGGCGACAAGTGGTCCACCGAAGCAGATACCTATATCTGCAACGGCCCCTTCAAGATCGCCAGCATGAGCATGAACGAAAACGTCATTCTGGAAAAGAACGAGAACTACTGGGATGCTGAGAATGTCTCCCTGCAGAAGGTCACCTTCCGCTACGTTCTGGATCAGGCAACTGCTCTGACCGCTTACGAGTCCGGCGAGGTTGACGGCGTTGCCAGCATTCCTTCCTCTGACTTTGCCCGCCTGAAGGCCGAGAATGCCGGTGTGCAGACCAGCCCCAGCTACGGCACTGTTTACTATGACTTCAACTGCTCTGCCGAGCCTGTGAACAACGTTCTGGTCCGCAAGGCAATCTGCCTGGCCATCGACCGTCAGTCCATCATCGACAACGTTGTGCAGGTCGATGCACAGCCCGCTTACAGCTTCCTGGCCCCCGGCTACTCTGTTGATGGCAAGGATATCACCGAAGGCCGCGAAAGCTTTGGCCTGTCCGCTACCGCTGACGTTGAGGGCGCCCAGGCTGCCTTGGCAGAGGCTGGCTACCCCAACGGCGAAGGCTTCCCCACTTTGACCCTGAGCTACTACGACAACGACACCGTCAAGAAGGTCGTTGAAGCTATGGCTGAAATGCTGAAGAACAACCTGAACATCAATGTTGAAGTTTCCTCCAACGAGTGGAGCATCTTCTATGACGACGTTCAGAAAGGCAACTATCAGGTTGCTGCCATGGGCTGGAGCGCTGACTACGTGAACCCCATGAGCTTCCTGCCCCTGTGCAAGACCGGCGATTCTTCCAACAACCTGTTCTATTCCAACGCCGATTATGACGCTCTGGTTGATCAGGTCAAGGCTGAGAACGATCCGGCCAAGGCTGCTGAGCTGACCCTGCAGGCTGACGCTATCGTTTCCAACGATTACGCTGTTCTGCCCCTGTACTACAAGTCCAACAACTACCTGATGCATGACAACATCAGCGGTTTCTACATGACTGCTTCCGGCAACCTGTTCTTCAAGGATGTGAAGGTCGGCTAATGCGCTGCACGATTGAAACCAGGGACTTTGGTACTATGGTTTTTACGCTGTACCCGGAATATGCCCCCCTCACCGTGGCAAACTTTGTGAAAACTGCACGCAGCGGTTTTTATGATGGTTTGTGTTGGTGCCGCATCGTTAAGGATTATGTCATTCAGGGCGGTTCGCCGGACAATGACATCATGACGGACAGTGATTGGCATATTAAGGGTGAGTTTACGGAAAATGGCGTCAACAACCCGCTCAAGCATATCCGCGGTGCCCTTTCTATGGCGCGCGATGATGACTTTGATACCGCCGGCACGCAGTTCTTTGTTGTTCACAAGGATGCTGCCAAGCTGGACGGCCGTTACGCCGCCTTTGGCGAAATGGAGAGCGGTTTTGATGTGCTGGACGCCATTGCCAACCAGCCCACTTACGGCCCTGAAACCTGGAACAAGCCCAAACAGATGCCTGTCATCACCAAAATCACGATCGAAGATTGATGGTTTTGGCTGACCGGCTGAACTGAACCACAACACCCCCTGCACCGGAAAGCATTGTGCTTTTGGTGCAGGGGGTGCTTTTGTGCTATCTGTTGTTCGGTTGCCGTTCGCCATCATTTGTACATTTTCAATGCGTGCGTCGATCTCCGCCTGCGCATAGCCCTGCTCCGCAAAAACGTTGCGATAGTGTGTGGGCAGGGTAACTGCTGCCATAAATCGGCCCCTTTCGTTGTTCAGTTTTGGCTCAATATAGCAGGTTGCAGCGGCAAAATCAAGGGGGTACCGGGCTCGATTTTCAACAGGGCAACATAAATACAGCACCCCTGCATTCCACTTATAACGCAGTGTAACCGTGGAATTTAGCGCAAAAATGACGCATTTTGCAAGAAAAGCCCCGTCGTTTTCGGGACTTTCGGCTTTTGCAATGCTTATTTTGTGCTATTTTTCAGGCTGTGCAAATTTTGGCGATGCCGAACAAGCGCAGTAGGTAGGAAAAATTCGCGGCACATTATGCACCATTTATCCATAATGATGACACGAAAGTTACAATTCGTTTCTCGAATCGCACAAAAACTGTGTTTTTCTTTCTAGCACATTGCACAAAAAACAATCAACAAGCCTGTAAAAACAGCAAATATTGATAAGATACATAGCAAAAAATGAGAAGCATGCATTTTCGGAATGCGGTATAATAACGGCAAATGATATGTTTGGCCTGTGATGAGCTCACCAAACATAAGACACAGACATTTCAGAAAAGAGTGAAGCAAACGGTGTTGGACAAGATCGCACCCAAGGACCCAACGGCCAAACGCCCGGGATTTTATGTGCTGCTGGAAAAACACACCCCCGGGGTTTTTTTGTTGCGGCAGAAAAAGCCGGTCGGCGGCCTGCCGAGCAATGACGGCGTAGGCCGCCACCCCGTTTATATCAATGGTGACCGCCTTGTAACTTTCGCCAAGATGGTCGGCGGCATTGACGATGAGAACATTCTGGAAATGCTCCGCACGGCCAAGGGCTTTCGCAAGCTCGTGCACAGCGTCGGCGTCAGCATCGTCGGCGACCTGCCCGACAAGGTCGTGACCTTCACCCTCGGCTTCTCCGGGGAACTGGGCAGCGGCGGCAGCACATAAAGGGGGGCGGGGGGCGGGGGCCCCAGCCGCAACAGCATGAAGATTACCACCGATGGCACCGAGCACATCATGGTCATGGATGAGCAGCAGTGGTCCGACAGCGACGAGACGCCGCAGGAGTTTCTGTTCGAGCTCGTCAAACCGAAGGACATCGCCACGGCCACCGTCAAGCTCTACTTGAATGACGGCTACACAGTTCCCGAAGTTGACCCCGACCCGCCCGTGGCTTTCGATACGCCCGCCTACAGCGAGATGATCGCCCGCAGCTGCCTGAGCACCGGCAACAACATCCGTATCAAGCGTGTGTTGCAGCAGCTCCGCGATGGCAAGCCCACGACGATCGCCTTCCTGGGCGGCTCCATCACACAGGGCGCGGGTGCGGTTCCCTCGCAGGAAATGTGCTACGCGCGCAAGACCTATGAGGCCATCTGCGAAAGGTACACACCCGACCACGGCGCACATGTCCGCTACATCAAAGCGGGCGTCGGCGGCACGCCCTGCCAGCTCGGCATCATCCGCTATGACCGCGACATCACCCGCGACGGTGCGGTGCAGCCCGATCTGATCATCGTCGAGTTCGCCGTCAACGACGAGGCTGACGAGACGAAGGGCCTGATGCACGAGAGCCTGATCCAAAAAATCTGGTCAGCCCCCAATGAGCCCGCCGTTGTGATGCTGTTCAGCGTTTTTGCCAACGACTGGAACCTGAAGGATCGCTTGGCTCCCATCGGTTGGCGGCATGAGCTGCCGATGGTCAATGTGCTGGACGCCGTCAGCCCGCAGTTCCGCGTTGGTGTCGGTGAGCGCAGCGTCATCACCCGCCGCCAGTACTTCTACGATGTGTTCCATCCCTCCAACAGCGGGCACCGCATCATGCGGGACTGCCTCATGTATATGCTGGACCGGCTGGACAAGCAGCAGGAAGGGCCTGCCCCGAAAGAGCTCGCCCCCTACTACGGTTTCGACTTTGCCGAGACGAAGCTGCTGGACCGCAGTGTGAACCCCTTTGACGCGGTCATCGACCCCGGCTGCTTCACCGAGACGGACACCGATTTACAGAGCGTGCCCTTCGACTTCGAGGATGTCAACACCCCCGAGTTCCCCCACAACTGGAAGAAGGGCGCGGGCGACAAGCCGTTCACGATGGACATCACCTGCCGCAGCATCCAGCTCGTTTTTAAGGATTCGGGCAGCAAGGAGTTCGGCGCGGCAGTCGTCACGGTAGACGGCAAAGAGGTCGCGGCCTACGACCCGCGGCAGGCCGGTTGGACCCACTGCCATGCGGCCATTATCTTAAAGGAAGAAACCGCGCAGCGGCACCACATCGAAATCAAGATGCAGGAGCCGGGCACGGACAAAGTATTCACCATTTTAGGTTTCGGCGTTCTGTAAAGGACACGGAAGAACAGGAGAAAGCACTATGAAGAGAACCAAGAATCCCGCTAAAGAAGCTGAGTACCGCAAGCGTGCGGCCGACCTCGTTGCGCAGATGACCCTGCACGAGAAGGTCAGCCAGATGCTGAGCTGGGCTCCCGCGATCGAGCGTCTGGGCATCCCCGCTTACAACTGGTGGAGCGAGGGCATCCACGGTGTCGGCCGCGCGGGCACTGCCACCGTCTTCCCCCAGGCCATCGGCATGGCCGCCGCCTTTGACGAGGACATGATGGAGCAGGTCGGCAACGCCGTCGGCGTTGAGGCTCGCGGCAAGTACAATATGTGCCGCGCCCACGGCGACCGCGACATTTTCAAGGGCCTGACCGTCTGGGCCCCCAACATCAACATCTTCCGCGATCCCCGCTGGGGCCGTGGCCACGAAACTTACGGCGAGGATCCGTTCCTGACGAGCCGCCTCGGCGTCCGCTTTGTTGAGGGTATGCAGGGCAACGATCCCGATTACCTGCAGGCTGCCGCCTGCGCCAAGCATTTCGCCGTACACTCTGGCCCCGAAAGCGACCGCCACCACTTTAACGCCATCGTCTCCAAGCAGGACCTGTGGGAGACCTACCTGCCCGCCTTCCGCGCACTGGTCAAGGAAGCCGGTGTCGAGGCCGTCATGGGTGCGTACAACCGCACGAATGGCGAGCCCTGCTGCGGCAGCAAGACCCTGCTAAAGGATATCCTGCGTGACAAGTGGCATTTTGACGGCCACGTTACCTCCGACTGCTGGGCCATCAAGGACTTCCATACCGGCCACATGGTCACGGACGGCCCTGTAGAGTCCGTCGCACTGGCCGTCAACAACGGCTGCGACCTGAACTGCGGCGACCTTTACGTTTACCTTGAGCAGGCCGTCGCCGAGGGCAAGCTTTCCGAAGAGAAGATCGACGAGAGCCTGACCCGCCTGTATGTGACCCGCATGCGTCTGGGTATGTTTGACGCCGAGGATCAGGTTCCTTATAATAAGGTTGGCTACGACGTTGTCGACAGCGCCGAGATGAAGGCCCTGAACCTGAAAGTCGCCGACAGCATCATGACGCTGCTGAAGAACGACGGCACGCTGCCGCTGGACAAGTCCAAGCTGCACACCGTCGGCGTCATCGGCCCCAATGCCGACAGTCGCAAGGCGCTGCTGGGCAACTATGAGGGCACTGCCTCCCGCTACACCACCGTGCTGGAGGGCATTGAAGATTACCTCGGCGACGATGTGAAAGTCCGCTACTCGCAGGGCTGCCACCTCTACGCCGACAACATCCAAGGCTTGGCCGAGTCCAACGAGCTGATGAGCGAGGTCAAGGGCGTCTGCGAGGAGAGCGATGTCGTTATCGCAGTCCTCGGTCTGGATGCCGGCCTTGAGGGTGAGGAGGGCGACCAGGGCAACCAGTTCGCCAGCGGCGACAAGCCGAACCTGAAGCTCCCCGGCCATCAGGAGGAAGTCCTGAAAGCCTGTGTTGAGAGCGGCAAGCCTGTTGTTCTGGTTCTGCTGGGCGGCAGTGCATTGGCTGTCAACTATGCAGATGAGCACGCAAGCGCCATTCTCGAAGCCTGGTATCCCGGTGCCCGTGGCGGCGAGGCTGTGGCCCGCGCTCTGTTCGGTGAGACGAACCCGCAGGGCAAACTGCCTGTCACCTTCTACCACAGCGACCGTGACCTGCCGGAGTTTACCGACTACGCCATGAAGGGCCGCACCTACCGCTACATGGAGAAGGAAGCCCTTTACCCCTTTGGCTACGGCCTGTCCTACACGAAGTTCGGCTTCAAGAACGCTGCTGTCAGCGCGAATGAGGCGGGCTCCGACGGCCTTGATGTGACGGTGGACGTCACGAACGAGGGTTCCGTTGCGGGCCGCGAGAGCGTGGAGGTTTACGTCAAGGCCGAGCGCGAGAACACCCCGAACGCCCAGCTGAAGGGCCTTGCCAAGGTCGAGCTGCAGCCCGGTGAGACGAAGCAGGTCAAAATTCACCTGCCGCTGGCCGCCTTCGCCCTCTGCAATGAGGAAGGCACGCCGATCGTTGAGGCAGGCAGCTACAGCGTTTATGTCGGTGCTTCCCAGCCTGATGCCCGCAGCGTAGCGCTGATGGGTCAGGCCCCCGCAAAGCTGACTGTCACCCAGTCCGCAACGCAGGCCCTTGACCTGTGATTGATATTAGGAAGGAGAGACAGAACCATGCCCAAGACCGCACAAAAAGACGCTTCTGTGGCCACTGTCAAGAAGCAGGGTGCCGTGATGAAGCACATTAAAAAGTACTGGCAATGGTACGCAATGATGTTCATTCCCATTGTGTACTACATCGTGTTCCGCTACATCCCGATGTTCGGCAACATCATTGCGTTCCGCCGCTACCGCGCCGGCAGCAGCATCTTCGGCGATGAATGGAGCGGCCTGAAGTACTTCAACCAGTTCATGAAGGATCAGAACTTCTGGCGTGCGTTCAAGAACACACTGCTGTTGAACTTCAAGTATCTGATCATCAGCTTCCCGCTGACGCTGATCTTCGCCCTGTTGCTGAACGAGGTCAAGAACGTTCACTTCAAGAAGATTGTGCAGACGATCTCCTACCTGCCCCACTTCATCTCGATGGTCATCGTTGCGGGCATGGTCCGCGAGATTCTGTCCACCAGCGGTCCCATCAACAACCTCATCACCAAGCTGGGCGGCGAGGCCGTCACCTTCATCTCCCTGCCCGAGTGGTTCACGACGATCTTTGTTACCACGGGCGTATGGCAGGGCCTCGGCTGGGGCACCATCCTTTACTTGGCTGCCATGTCCGGCATCAACACCGAACTGTACGAGGCTGCTGAGCTGGACGGCGCAAACCGCTTCCAGCAGTGCCTGCACGTTACCATCCCCGCCATCCTGCCCACCATCTCCACCCTGTTGGTTCTGAACATCGGCAGCCTGTGCGGTTCCGCCGCTTTCGAGAAGGTCTTCCTGCTGTACACCCCCACCACCTATGAGACGGCCGACATCATCGCCACCTATGTCTACCGCATGGGCCTTGGCTCCGGCAACTACAGCTACGCAACGGCCGTTGGTCTGTTCCAAGGTGTCATCAACCTGGTCCTGCTCACGGTTGCCAACAAGGTCTCCTCTTGGCTGACCGGCAGCGGTTTGTGGTAATTAGGAGGATAAAATAATGGCAAAAGCAACTACTATGGGCCCCATGAAGATCAAGGAATCCGGCAGTTACCGCGTGTTCAAGGTCTTTAACGCCATCATCCTGACGCTGATCAGCGTTGCGATGCTCTACCCGTTCCTGTACTTGGTCGCCCAGTCCTTCTCCTCTACGCAGGCGATCGTTGCAGGCCAAGTCGGCCTGATCCCGAAGGACTTCAACATCTCCACATATAAATACGTCATCACCGATGGCAAGTTCATCCCCTATTACGGCAACACCATTGTGTACTCCATCATTGGCACGGTCTGCGCTCTGCTGTTCAGCGCCCTGCTGGCCTATCCCCTTTCCAAGGCGGAGCTGTACGGCGGCAAGGCCATCAACAAGTTCATCATTTTCACGATGTACTTTAGCGGCGGCATGATCCCCAACTACATTTTGATGGTTTCCTTGGGTCTGCGCGATACCGTGGCATCCTTCATCCTGCCCGGCATGATCTCCACCTACTACGTCATCCTGATGCGTTCCTTCTTCCTCACTCTCCCCCGTGAGCTGGAAGAAGCCGGCGAGATCGACGGCCTGGACTTGTGGGGCGTGTTCTGGCGCATCGCCATCCCCCTGTCCAAGCCCATCATTGCCACCATGACACTGTTCTACGTCGTCCAGTACTGGAACGACTGGTTTGATGCTTTCCTCTACTTGGATACGACCACGAAATGGCCCGTTGCCTACTATCTGCGCCAGCTCATCAGCAGCGCTTCCGGCACAAGTGCCGATGCAGGCGACGCCATGCAGATCGCTTCCAACATCAAGTCCTGCGCTATGGTGCTGACGTCCGCTCCCATCATTTGCATCTACCCCTTCATCCAGAAGTATTTCGTGCAGGGCATGATGCTGGGCGGCGTTAAGGGCTAACGTTTTCGCGTTAGTGCTCTGCGTCCCGTTTTTCCACTGTCTTAAAACCGACGCCGACTCCGGTGCCGGATGAAAGAAAACGCCTGTTTTCCCAGGGCCTTCCGGGGAGCAGGAAAAAACGTAATGGAGGTTACGAAACATGAAAAAGCTCACATCCCTCGTGCTGGCTACCGGCATGGTGCTGTCTCTGGCTGCCTGCGGCGGCTCCGGCAGCTCCACGGCTGCAAGCACCACCAACACCGATGGCAGCACTGCTACCACCGACACCGCTGCTGCGGACGAGTCGAACCTCGGCTATGAGTACGGCGAGCACTTCCACTCTGACGAGCCTGTCACCTACACGATGTTCTTCAACGACAACCCCGCCTATCCCATGAACGACAAGTGGATCAACGAGGGCGTCTTTAAGGCCATCGAGGATGCCACCAACGTCCATCTGGAACTGACCGTCGTTGACAACTCCAACTACACCGATAAGGTTTCCTTGGCCGTTTCTTCCGGCACTGCCCCCTACATCATCCCCAAGATCTACACTGAAACTGCGTATGTCACCGGCGGCGGCGTTGTCCCCGTCTCCGACTATGTCCAGTATATGCCCAACTACTCCAACTTCGTCGAGGAGTACAACATGCAGGACGACTTGGCCACCATCACGCAGGCTGACGGCAAGTACTACCGCCTGCCCGGCCTGAAGGAGACCGCTCTGCAGGATTACACCTTCCTCGTCCGCAAGGACATCTTTGACGCTGCCGGCTACGATGTCGCCGAGCTGGAAAAGGATTGGACCTGGGATAAGTTCGCCGACGTGCTGATCGGCGTCAAGAAGTACATGGTCGAGCAGGGCATGTGCGGCGAGAATGACTACATCTGGTCCGATATGTGGTGCGGCCAGACCTCCGGTTACGGTCAGGGCGGCAACCTGCTGAAGCTGCTGGGTGCCTCCTACGATATCAACACCGGCTGGGCCATCACCACCAACTACGGTCTGGTCTATGACGCCGACAGCGATTCCTTCGTTGACGGCTCTGTCTCCGACAAATACAAGCAGGCCTACACTGTCCTGCAGAAGCTCGTCCAGAACAAGGTCCTTGACCCCGAGACCTGGACCCAGGATGACGACACCGCGCTGAACAAGTTCTACCGCGGCGAGACCGTCATCATGTCCACCAACCGTGCCCAGTACGCTGTCCAGGATGCCAAGGTCAAGGAGCAGCTGGGCGAGGGCAACTACGAGCTGTACCGCATCCTCACTCCCATCGGCACATCCGACTATCAGGCCGAGAACCAGCGCCTTGAGTGCGGTATCATGATCTCTTCCAACGCTCTGAAAGAGCTGGGCGAGGACGAGTTCATCAAGATGATGCGCTTTGTTGACTGGCTGTGGTACTCTGACGAGGGCCTGACCCTGACCAAGTGGGGCAAAGAGGGCGAGACCTACACCGTCACCGACGGCGCCTACAGCCTGACCCCCGGTTACTACTGCAAAGGCCTGTCCATCGGACAGACCTCCGACGATCAGATCGACCTGCGTGAAGAGCTGGGCTACGCCTGCGGCAACTTCATGTATGGCGGCAACACCGAGCTGCTGACCAGCAACTTCACCGAGGATCTGCGTGACTTCTACGACCGTCAGGGCCAGTACCGCAAGCTGCGCCCGCTGGATCCCACCGTTACCTTCGACGAGGATCAGCTGGAGATGCTGAACCTGTGGGGCACCCCCATGACCGATACCGTCAACGCTTGGACCTGCAAGTTTGCCATGAATCAGGCCGACATCAACAACGATTGGGATACCTACGTTGCTGAGGTCGAAGCCCAGAACATGCAGAACATCGTTGATATGTACAACGACACCTACAACGCAAGCAAGTAATTTGTTTGGAAACTGACTGTCCCTGCGACAGTGATGCAACTGCCGGGGGCAGCCTCACGTAACAACATGGGGCTGCCCCCGGTTTGCTGTTTATGGTATGCAAGTACCGCGCCCCGGTGACGGGGCGCACCGTGTGTGCCCGACACGGCCATGTCGGACCTGCACGGCACTTCCCGTCACATCCCCTTACCCTTATTAAAAGGAGCTGTTCCTTATGAAACGCACCGATTTCAGCGTCGACTGGCTGTTTGCCGCCTGCGCGCCGGATACCGAGCTGCTGCCTTGGAACGCGCAGTTCACCCCCGTTGACCTGCCCCACGATTGGCAGATTCGCCACGCGGACGATCTGTACCGCGATGGCACACTGTTCTACCGCAAATATTTCTTTGTCACCGATGTACCCGGCACCCGCCGCATGCTTTGGTTCGGCGGGGCCTACATGGATACGACCGTTTTCGTCAACGGCACCGAAGTCGGCCAATGGAAGTACGGCTACACATCGTTCTGGTTCGACATCACCGACGCGCTGCATGAGGGCCAGAACGAGGTTCTTGTCCGCTGCAATCTGCGCCACCCCAACTCCCGCTGGTACTCCGGTGCGGGCCTGTACCGCAATGTGGAACTGTGGGAGGCTCCCGACCTCCACTTGATGCCCGATGGACTGTATGTAGCTGCTAAAGAGGGCGACAACGGCGCTTGGACCGTGGCCGTCACTGCCGAGGCGGGTTCCGTCACCGCCGC
>OGQW01001876.1_pt1 | contig 11525 bp, 8 predicted proteins | sample 1553301 | NCBI WGS metagenome assembly OGQW01 (sample SAMEA2579974, study PRJEB22360) | human gut metagenome
ATGTCCTGAGCCCACCCCCCGCCCCCAGCTGGCCCCGGCAGCCGTAGTCCACCCCATCGTTCAGGATGAGGGCAGGCTCTGCCAGCTCCAGCTCCCAGCTCAGTTCGTCCCAGCTCTTTTTCTGGTTCATCGTTACCAGAACAGCCCCGGCCAGCACAGCGCCAAAGGTATTCACGCCGTACTCATAGCAGTTCCGGCTCAACAGGACCACCCGCTTACCCTCCACCTCCGGGATGTTCCGGGCAAACCAGGCAGCGGCGCGGCGGATATCCTGTACATACGCGGCATAGGTCTTTTCCTTCACGGTGCCGGTGGCATCCTCTACCCAGCGGAAGGCCACCCGCCCGGGGAATTCCTGTTCCATTGTCCGGGTGACAAGATCATAGACATTGTTTACCATGGTCTGCTCCTTTTTTCTCCCGTTTGATTTTACTTGCGCAGCAGCTTGCCCAGCGCGTTGCGGGGCAGGGGCTCGGCGCTGCATTCTACAACAGAGATGCGCTTGTACATGGGCAGGGTGCGGTTCAGCTCGGTGACAAAAGCCTTCACCTGCTGCTGCTTGTCATCCTCACAGCAGACCACGGTGCCGATTTTCTTGCCCATCTCCTTGACGATGCACTCCTTGATGGCATCGCACTTGCCCAGCAGCTTTTCCAGCTCCTCGGGGCTGACGTTCTCGCCGCTGTCCAGAATGATGAGGTTCTTCTTGCGGCCGGTCATATAGTAGTAGCCTTCCTCGTCCACGCGGGCCAGGTCGCCGGTGTGGAGCCAGCCGTCCTTGTCGATGGTCTCGGCAGTGGCCTCGGGGTCCTTATAGTAGCCCAGCATCACGCAGCCGCCGCGGACGCAGATCTCGCCGGTCTCGTCCACCTTGACCTCAGAGAAGCCGTCCGGCTTGCCCAGGGCACGCAGGTGGTCGCCCTCCTGGGTCACGTTCAGCAGGCCATAGCCGGCCAGCTCGGTCATGGAGTAGCACTGATTGATGTAGAAGCCATTCTTCACCAGACCGCTCAGGATGGCGGGGTCAAGGATGGCAGAGCTGCAGCTCAGGTTCCACAGCCCGTTCAGGCGGTCGGCATGGCCGCGCTTGACCTCGTTGTAGATCATCTCCACCAGCACCGGAGGGGTAGACATGGCATCGCTGTGCATCAGGCTCATATCCCGGCGCAGGTCGCGGGCATCACAGCAGAGATTCAGGGTCCAGCCCTGTATGCCATAGACAAAGTAGCAGATGAAACCGGCCAGATGGAACATGGGCACCAGCGTAAAGTGGCTGAAGGTCTGGTCGAGGTACTGGGGTACCAGCCGCTCCTCATGGTCAAGGACGGACTTCAGGCCATCGATGTACATCTGGCAGGCGGTGAAATAGTTCTTCTCGCTCAGCATCACACCCTTGCTGCGGCCGGTGGTGCCGGAAGTGAACATCAGCATCAGCAGACCCTCGTGATCGATGCGGTTGACCATCTCAGCCTCAGGGGCAGCGGTCCAGGCATCCATGGGGCGGAGCCGAGCGCCGTAGAGTGCTTCCAGCTGGGCGCGGTAGCCGTAATCGATGCCGTCATTGAAGATGAGGTCCGGCTCCACCATGCCCAGCTCATACTCCAGCTCGGCCCAGGTCTTGCCCTGGTTCAGGGTCACGATGACAGCGCCTGCCATCATGGTGCCGAAAACGACCGCGCCATACTCATAGTTGGTGCGGCTCAGGATGACGATCTTCTTGCCCTTGGGCTCGCCCAGCTCCTGCTGCAGGTAGCCGGTCACTTTGCGGATATCCTGCACATACTGAGCGTAGGTCTTTTCCACCACCGTGTCCTTGCCCTCCACATAGCGGAACGCCACACGGTCAGCATACTTATTCTGCATCGCAGAGATCATATCAAAAACGGTCATCGGCATATTTGCCACGGTCACAACTTCGTTACAAGCCTTGTTTGCCATTATTTTACACTCCCTGTTTATTTTTGTTAAATTATTCCCTTTTGTTTCCGCCAAATGGAATCTTCTGGGCACTCTAGCCTAGAGTATACCGCATAGATGGCTCAAATGCAAGATTTAATTGCACAAATATGCAACTTAAACTTGCAGTCAATCTGTGCACCCGGATGTAAATCCTGCCTTTTGTTGCGGGCAGGCCGTGAGTGTGGTACACTTTTCCCGGTATCCGCCCACCGTGCTTTCTCCCTGCGTTTGATTGACAGCAAGGGCAAAAAGCATTATACTTATTATAAATATCTCTAATTTTTAACATGATGCGCCAAAAATCCGGCAATTCTGCCATCCCGGGGCGGGGTGCGGCGCAGAGGAGGACCTTTTTATGGAGGGAACCAAACGCCGTGCCGCAAATTCGCTGGGCATGTTCGATCTGCTCAAGGGTGTCGGCATGCTGACCATCGTCTTTGCCCACACCGGTGAGCTTTACCCCATGGGCGATGCCAGCCACATCAACCCGCTGACCTTTTGCATGTTCGCCTACCGCGAATCCCTGATGGCGGCCTTTTACATTGCCAGCGGCTACGGCTTCCGCAAGCGCTCCATCGGCAAGTGTATCGACCAGCAGTTCAAAACGCTGTTCAAGCCTTACATCTATACCGGCATTGCCACCACCGTGTTCCATTTTATCATCCATTACAGCCTGTTCGGCAGCCTGCACAACGCCACCTACGAGACCTACAAGGTGCTGGGCGGCTTTGCACTGGGTCTGCCCCACACGGCCACCTATTTCGGCCAGCTGTTCTTCTCCTGCGGCCCCATGTGGTATCTGCTCTCGCTGATGATCGCATGGGTCTTGCTGGATCTCATCCTGAATATCTTCCCGGAGCAGTACATAAACTGGGCGGTGCTGGGTACCATGCTGTTAGGCTGGGGCATCTGCATCACCTGGGAGGCTCCTTTTTGCATCGGCCAGGGCATGGTCACCGTTCCGGCTCTGTATGTGGGTTACCTTGCCAAGAAGTATAAGATCTTTGAACAGCCTCTCCCGCCCCGTCTGCGCGGCGGGATGATCGCGGCGGCGCTGGCTGTGGCCGCACTGGTGCTTCTTACCAAGAGCACCGACTGCGTCTCGATGGCCGAGTGGACCCTCGGCCCCGTGAGCATCCTGCTGGATGCCGTAACGGGCCTGGGCATCCTTTCCATCGTCATCTGGTTCCAGCGCAGGGTGGAGAACGTTGTCACCCACGCCATCCAGGCCATTGGCCGCCGTTCGCTGTTCATCTTCTGCGTCCACACTGTGGAGCTCACGGCCATTCCCTGGTACCTGATGCCCCAGAAGTTTGCGGCTCATCCGGTGCTGGGCATGGTGCTGCAGTTCACCCTTTCGCTGGGCTCCACCCTGCTCATCTGCGAGCTGCTGGTGCGCCGCCGGGACCTGAAGTTCTGGCTCACCTCCCGCCGGGAGCAGAAGGCGGCGGAAGCGCCCCGCCGGCGCAGCGCCCGCACCGAAGCGCCTGAGCGTCATTTTGCGGCAAAACACTGATTTTTTGCAGAGGGTGCACCCTCTGCTGAAGTGAAATAATATTATGAGGAGAATCCGGTTATGAACAACGCAGCTCCTGAGAACACTGCGGCTCTGCAGGAAAAGATCGCCGAGCTGGAACAGCAGCTCAAGCTTTCGGACGAAGGTGCTTCCCATCTGGCAGAGCGCTGCCTTTCCCTGGAACAGAAGGTGCAGTCCTACCTTGCGGCACACCCCCAGCGCGAGATGCATACTGACTCGCCCACTCTGCTGCAGCCGCTGCTCTATTATGATGCAGGCTTCGGCTTTTCGGAAAAGGACACCCTGACCGCGCCCGACTGCACCACCGACGAGCTGACCGGTGCTGTGACCGCGACCTTTGAGCTGCCGGTGGCCGTGCAGGCCCTGCGGTTCGACCCGGGTGAGCTGCCCTGCTGCATCACCAACCTGATTTTTTCAGACGACCGCATCATCTGCGTGCCCACCAACGGCCTGAACCTTTCCGGCGGAAGCACCCTGTTCCTGGGCGATGACCCCAACTACCGGCTGGAGGGCACCACCCACTACCCTGCCGGGATGAAGCTGGTGGTGAGCTACGGCTACTTCCCGCTGGAGACCCTGACGGACGAGCCTTTGTTCTGCGCCGTGCTGCAGGGCGTGCAGCAGCTCCAGCTGCGCAAGGACAGCGAAAAGCAGCATATCCAGCAGCTGGAGCAGAATGCCGCGGCCCAGCAGCAGATGGTGGCCGCCCTGCAGCAGGAGATCGCACAGCTGCACCAGAAAAACGCCGATCTGCAGGCCCGGAGCACTGCCTACGAGACCTCGCTGGAAAGCGTGTTTTCCAGTAAAAGCTGGAAGCTCACTGCTCCCATCCGCAGCCTGATGCGCCTGTTCCACCGTGGAAACTGAGAAGTGGAACGGAGGAACAGCCATGTATAACAATTACACCCCCCTGCAGCAGCGTCAGCTGGCCCTGCAGGAGTACAGCAACACCCAGAGCACCTATCTGCTGGTCTGCGCATCGGCCCGCAGCACGGCCCTGAAAGCCACCCTGACCGACCAGCTCCACCGCAAGTTCCGGCTGGTGGAGCGGCTGGAAGGAGAACTGACCGCAAGCGTAGACGGCGTGCTTCTGGCCGCCGAGGACGTGGAGCTGATGTCCACCGCCCTGATGTACTTTGCCAAAGCCCTGCAGGATGGTGCGGATTACGCCGTCTGCAACGCTGTGTTCGGCTTTGGCGGGGCGACTGCCCTCTATCAGAGCCAGCCGCTGCAGGCGCAGAACCGCTGCGCCGTGGTCAGCCGCACCCTGTTGGAGCGCTGCCGCGCCGCCGCCCATGACCCCGAAAATGTGCCCGAGCTGCTGGCGCTGGCCGCGCAGCTCTGCACTAAGCCCACTCTCATCCCGCAGGCCCTGCTCCACTACGAGCGCGGCATCTGCGCCGAGGATGCGTTTTCGGCCCACGGCAAACGTGCCTTTATTATGAGCCATGTGCTGGATATGACCGGCGCACCCATCGTGCTGGTGAGTGCCGTGCCGGTGCTGCGCAGCATGGGGTATGAGGTACTTGTGCTGGGCCCCAGTGACGGCGGCTCCCTGCATCTCTTCCTGGATGCCGGGGCCTCGGTCATCACCCGGTCGTCCTGCCGCAATGTCTCCGATGCCTGGGGCATGGCTCTCTGTGCCGACTTCGTCATCGCCAACACAGTGGTCATGGCCCGGGCTGTCCGTGCCCTGAGCGGCACCGCCGTGCCGGTGCTGTGGTGGCTCCACGATGCCTTTGCAGGCTATCCCCACATTGCCCACCAGATCCCCACCCAGCTGGGAGAGAATGTCCGGGTCTACTCGGTGGGCAGCCACGCCGCCAACGCCATGCGCGCCGTGCGGCCCGAGTTCGAGATCCGGCCGCTCATCTACGGCCTGCCTGATTACGCGGCAGAGAACTTTGTCCGCACCGATCTGGGCTACAACCGCGGCCGCCCGCTGTTTGCCACGGTGGGCTCCTTTGAGCGCCGCAAGGGCCACGATATCTTCTGCAAGGCCATCCGCCTGCTGCCGCCCGAGGTACGGGAGAAGGCCTCCTTCCTCTTTGTGGGCCAGGCCGCTGACAAGGAGATGATGGATTCCGTCCGCGCCCTGACCGCAGACTACCCGGAAAACGTGTACTACTGCAAGCGGCTCACCCGTGACGAGATCAAGAGCCTGATGGAGCAGTGCACCGGTTTGGTCTGCGCCTCCCGCGACGATCCCATGCCCACCTTTGTCACCGAGGGTCTGATCTTCGGCAAGCCATCCATCGTATCGGAGCACACCGGCACCGCCGGGCTCATCTCCGAGGGGCGGAACGGCTTCGTTTACCACAACGACGACCCGCAGCAGCTGGCTGTCCTGCTGGAGCACGCCATTGAACACCCGGAAGAGCTGGCTTCCATGCGGACAGAATGCCGCAAAATGTACGAGCAGTATTATTCCAAGGAGGCTTTTGAGCAGACGCTCCGGGCTGCTGTGGAAGATCTGACAGCGAAAAAGTAACACAAAACCTCTCCGTCATTGCTTCGCAATGCCACTTCTCCTCATAGGGGCAACAGCAACAACCGCCGCCAGTGGCGGATAAAGGGCGTTGCTGCTGGGGCCGCGGCCAGCAAGACACAAGTGTTGTTTCCAACACGAAGTGGATGCTGGGAGCCGCAACCCGAACCTGGCAAACGAAGTAAGCCTGAGAGGTTCTTTTTTATCATATCACACAAAGTGACGAGAAAAATTTTGTTTCAGTTCACAAAAACAAGGTTCCGCTGTGTTATACTGCAAGCAGTATCGTGAAAGGAGCCTTGTCCCATGGAACAGACCAACACCCCCCAGCAGCCCTCCCGCAAAAAGGCGATCCTTTCTCTGCTGGTGCTGCTGGCGCTGACCTGTGTAGTGGTTTTTATCTTCAGCAGCCACTGGGCCGAGATCTCGACCGCGCTGGCCCAGCTCTCCTTCTGGCAGGTGCTGCTGGTGCTGGCCATCGGCCTGACATACCCCCTGCTTGAGGGAATCGTCTGCTGGCTCATCATCCGCTGCCGCCTGCCGGGCTTCACCCTGCGGCGCGGCTTGGATGCCGCCTTTGTGGGCATCTTTGGCAACGTGGTCGGCCTGGGTGCCGGAGCTGTGCCCATGGAGTCCTACTATCTCTACCACTGCGGCCTGCCGCTGGGCCCCGGTGTGGGCCTGATGACCCTGCAATATGTATTCCACAAGACCACTGTTCTGCTCTATGCCACTGTGATGCTCCTGCTGCAGCACCGTTGGCTCGCCGCCAACACCTCCGGCGTGATGCACTATCTGCCCGCCGCCTACTGCGTGGTGGCGCTGGTCATCGTGACGCTGGTGCTGCTCTGTGTCTCGCCGCTGGTGCAGCGGCTGGCCCGCTGGGCCATGGGCTTTCTGCCCAAAACGGAACCATGGCAGACCCGCCGGGAAAAGTGGCTGGAGCAGCTGGACACTCTGGCCACCGAGAGCCGCCTCCTGCTGGCCGACAAGGGCCGCTGTGCCCGTATCCTTGCCGTGCAGACCCTCAAGCTGTTTCTGATGTTCACCCTGCCGTGGTTCTGCATCCGGTTCATGGGGCTTTCCTGCGGGCTGAGCTTCTGGCAGGTACAACTGCTCACCAGCCTGATGCTCTTCCTTTCCAACGCCCTGCCCAATGTGGCAGGCATGGGCTCCATTGAAACAGCCTTTCTGCTGGTGTTCAGCAGCTTTATGACCAGCGGCGAGGCCATGAGCACCCTGATGCTCTTCCGCATCGCAAGCTACTATTTTGTGTTCGCCGCCAGCGCCGCAGGCACCTTTGCGGCACAGAAGCATCTGGAGAACAGTTGACATCCTGCGCATTCCGGCACTATAATGAGAGCGTACTCTTTGAAGATCTCTGGCCGCCTGCTGTGCGGCCCGTCAAAGGAGAACGCCTTATGGAAAACAAAAGTCTCCGTTTTTATGCCATCATGGCCCTCTGGGTCGTGTTGTTCGTGTTGTTGTTCGTTTCCAACCGCCGCGTTGACCTGAAAACCGACATCAATAAAAGCACTTCTGTCTCCGTCAGCGTGGAGGATACCGTCAGCCTGAGCCCCTCTGTGGTCACCACCCGCGCCTATTCTGCGGGCGATGATACCTATCAGGCTTTTTTCGAGATCCTGCAGAACGCGAGCTGCTACCAAAAGTTCAACCAGAATGTCCGCTCCTACTCCCACGACTACGAAGCGCATTCCATCACCCTGCGCTTTGCAGACGATGCCAGCCAGAACCTGCTTTTCACCGTCTATTCGGACGGGGTCTGCCAGGTAAACGGAAAATTCGTCTTCCTCCGCTCCCCCGATGGAAACGCGGAGGCGATCTACCAGCTGCTGCGGGATGCGGTGGTGTAAAGAATGTTGTCCGCTCCCCGGGATGCGGCTGATCAACGACCGGGACAAAACAAAAATCGGGGCACTCAGGTGGTCAAGCTGAGTGTCCCGTTTTTTGTTTTCATCTGCGCACAGTGCCGTACCAGAGCCCTGTGTGCCGCGCAGCGGATGCAGAGCAAACCAGAATGCTGCATCCTGCCAAGAAAAAGAGAGTATGGAATGGAGGAATGGAACGGAGCGCTTGCAGACGCTCCGTTTTTTGGTGCATCGTGGTTAGAATTAACTAACCTCCGTTGTAAGAACAGGATACCATAAGTGGTTAGTCTTGTCAACCCTCAATTTGCAATTTTTCCCGAAAAAGGTGTGTGTCGCCGGGGTTTTAGCTTTTTTTCTACATTCTGCCCAAAGAATCCCCCTTGCTTTGGAAGAAAACCCACTTGTTTTCTATTGCTTTTTAAAGTGGTTCTTGTTATTATAGTAACGCAAGATTTTGTGGGCAGGTTTTCATTTTTGTCTACACCTTGTAGTTAGAACTGCCGCAGACGGCAGTTCAAGACCGTTTCGCCCCCAGAAAGCCGCCTATACAGTGCGGTTTTTCAAAGGCTCAATAGTTAGAATGCGCTAACCCTGCGCATGGAATGGAGCAAGGAGGTTCCAATGATCAATTTTGAACAGTGGGAAGGCTTTGAGGGCCGCATCTGGAAAGAGGAAGTCAATGTCCGCGACTTCATCCAGAAGAACTACACCCCGTACGACGGCGACGAAAGCTTTCTGGCTGGTCCCACCGAGGCGACCGATAAGCTGTGGGGTGCCCTGCAGAAGCTGCAGAAGGAAGAGCGCGCCAAGGGCGGCGTGCTGGACATGGAGACCGAAGTCGTCAGCAGCCTGACCGCTTACGGCCCCGGCTATATCGACGAGACCCTGAAAGATCTGGAGCAGATCGTCGGCCTGCAGACCGACAAGCCCCTGAAGCGTGCATTCATGCCCTACGGCGGCATCAAGATGGCAGAGCAGGCATGCACCACCTACGGCTATCAGCCCAGCGAGGAGCTGCACAAGATCTTTACCGACTATACCCGCACCCACAACCAGGCTGTGTTCGATGCCTACACCCCTGAGATGAAGGCTGCCCGCCACACCCACATCATCACCGGTCTGCCCGACACCTACGGCCGCGGCCGCATCGTGGGCGACTACCGCCGCGTGGCCCTGTACGGCATCGATGCCCTGATCAAGTTCAAGCAGGAAGATTTCGCCAACTGCGGTGACGGCACCATGACCGATGACGTGATCCGCCTGCGCGAGGAGATCGCACGCCAGATCAGCGCCCTGAAGGGCATGAAGAAGATGGCCGCAGCCTACGGCTGCGACATCTCCCAGCCCGCTAAGAACGCCAAGGAAGCCTGCCAGTGGCTGTACTTCGGCTACCTGGCCGCCATCAAGACCCAGAACGGCGCTGCCATGAGCGTGGGCCGCATCTCCACCTTCCTGGATATCTACATCCAGCGCGATCTGGAGAACGGCACCCTGACCGAGAGCCAGGCTCAGGAGCTGATCGACCACATGGTGATGAAGTTCCGCATGGTCAAGTTTGCCCGCATCCCCAGCTACAACCAGCTGTTCTCCGGCGACCCCGTGTGGGCCACCCTGGAAGTGGGCGGCATCGGCATGGACGGCCGCAGCATGGTCACCAAGAACTGCTACCGCTTCCTGCATACTCTGGAGAACATGGGCCCCGCACCGGAGCCGAACCTGACCGTTCTGTACTCCTCTGCCCTGCCCGAGAACTTCAAGAAGTACGCCGCCAAGGTGTCCATCAACACCAGCTCTGTCCAGTACGAGAACGACGATGTGATGAAGCCCGTGTGGGGCGACGATTACTCCATCTGCTGCTGCGTGTCTGCCACCCAGACCGGCAAGGAGATGCAGTTCTTTGGTGCCCGCGCCAACCTGGCAAAGTGCCTGCTGTACGCCATCAACGGCGGCGTGGACGAGAAGAGCCACGAGCAGTGCGGCCCCAACTATGCCCCCATCACCAGCGAGTACCTGAACTATGACGAAGTCCTGCCCAAGTATGTCCAGATGCTGGACTGGCTGGCCGGCCTGTACGTCAACGTGCTGAACCTGATCCAGTATATGCACGACAAGTACTACTACGAGGAAGCCGAGATGGCCCTGATCGACACCGATGTGCGCCGCACCTTTGCCACCGGCATTGCAGGCTTCTCCCACGTCATCGACTCCCTGAGCGCCATCAAGTACGCCAAGGTCAAGGTCGTGCGCGATGAGACCGGCCTGGCCACCGGCTATGAGGTGGAGGGCGACTTCCCCAAGTACGGCAACGATGACGACCGTGCCGATGAGATCGGCGTTTGGCTGCTGCGCACCTTCCTGGAGATGATCAAGAAACGCCACACCTACCGCAACTCCGAGGCTACCACCTCCATCCTGACCATCACCTCCAACGTGGTGTACGGCAAGTACACCGGTGCTCTGCCCGATGGCCGTGCCGCCTTTACCCCCTTTGCACCCGGTGCAAACCCCAGCTACGGTGCGGAGCAGAACGGCCTGCTGGCTTCCCTGAACTCTGTTGCCAAGCTGCCCTACCACTGGGCTCTGGACGGCATCTCCAACACTCAGACCATCAACCCCGAGGCTCTGGGCCACAGCGAGGAGGAGCGTAAGGAGAACCTGGTGCAGGTGATGGACGGCTACTTCGATCAGGGTGCACACCACCTGAACGTGAACGTGTTCGGCAAGGAGAAGCTGCTGGATGCCATGGAGCACCCCGAAAAGGAAGAATACGCCAACTTCACCATCCGCGTCTCCGGCTATGCGGTCAAGTTCATCGACCTGACCCGCGAGCAGCAGATGGACGTGATCTCCCGTACCTGCCATGCCGCACTGTGACCCTGTCGGTCTCGTCCACTCGCTGGAAAGCTTCGGCTCGGTGGACGGGCCGGGTGTCCGGTTCGTTGTCTTTCTGCAGGGCTGTGCCCTGCGCTGCAAATACTGCCACAACCCCGAAACGTGGAGCGCTGAGGGCGGCACGGAATGGTCTCCGGAGAAGCTGTTCCAGCACGTCTGGCGCTACCGCAATTACTGGGGCAAGAAGGGCGGCATCACCGTCAGCGGCGGAGAACCGCTCCTTCAAGCTGACTTTTTATGTGAATTTTTCCAGCTTGCCAAAGAAGAGCACATTCACACCACACTGGACACCGCGGGACAGCCATTTACCACCGCCGAACCTTTCTTTTCCCGCCTGACCACGCTTTTAGAGCACACCGATCTTGTTATTCTGGATCTGAAACACATCGATCCGGAAAAACATCGTCTTCTGACTGGGCACTCCAACGAATCCATTCTTTCCTTTGCCCGGTTTTTAGACCAGATTCATAAGCCCATGTGGGTCCGGCATGTTTTAGTCCCCGGCATTACCGATGATCCGGCCAACCTGCATGGAATCCGTGCATTTCTGGACACACTTTCAAATGTGGAAAAGGTAGAAATTCTCCCCTACCACACACTCGGTATCTATAAATGGGAAACGCTTGGCATTCCCTACTCCCTGTCCGACATCCGTATCCCGGACGAGAACAATCTGAAACGGGCAAACCAAATCCTGTTGGGATGAAAAAGAATGTGCCTTGGCACATTCGGGCGTCTCGCGCGGTCGCTTGCGACATGT
>OGQW01001879.1_pt1 | contig 11515 bp, 7 predicted proteins | sample 1553301 | NCBI WGS metagenome assembly OGQW01 (sample SAMEA2579974, study PRJEB22360) | human gut metagenome
TTGTCAGCCAAAGAATCCGAACGGATATAACGACTAATGTAATGTGAGTGTTATCTGGCGGTCCGCCGATACTTGAAAGAGTGTCGGCGGGCCGTTTTTGTATAGATAAATTCAGTCTTTTTTCACAAAGTCCGGCTTGCTAATTAAGAGGGAATCCGATATAATGTAAGAGTTAAAGTGTCCGTAAAAAAGAGGGGCGGTTTGACATACAAGGAGGAAAAGCATGGACGATAGAAAAAATCAGAACCGGGAACCAGAAAAAGGCTCCGGGGGAGGACCGAAAAACAGACAGACGATACTCATTATCCTGATCTGCCTCCTCGTCAGCCTGATGGTGATGGGACTTCTGAACAATGCCCTTGGGGGAATTACTTCCGAGGATCTTGACTATAGCAAATTCCTGGACATGGTAAACAACGATGGAGTGCAGGAAGTTGTCTTGAAATCGGGAACACTGACCGTAACGCCGAAAGACCAGAAATCGGAGGGAATCACCTATCAGGTAACGATGATGGGAGATGAGCAGGAGCTGGTCGATCTGTTACAGGAGAAAGGCATTACGTACCACAAAGATCCGCCGGATTCTACCGGAACGATCATTTACACATTGCTGACCGTCATTCTGCCGGTTGTGATGCTTGTCGCTGTCATGGTATGGGTGATGCGCAGCATGAACAAAGGCGGCGGAGTCATGGGCGTAGGAAAGAGCAGAGCAAAGGCCTACGTACAGAAAGAAACCGGCGTGACATTCAGCGATGTTGCGGGACAGGACGAGGCAAAAGAATCGCTCCAGGAGGTTGTGGATTTTCTGCATAACCCTGGAAAATACACGACAATCGGTGCAAAACTTCCGAAAGGAGCGCTTCTTGTAGGCCCTCCTGGAACCGGAAAAACACTGCTTGCCAAAGCCGTAGCCGGTGAGGCGCACGTACCGTTTTTCTCGATGTCCGCTTCGGAATTTGTCGAGATGTTCGTCGGTGTCGGTGCATCGCGTGTGCGTGACCTGTTTGAGGAAGCAAAGAAAAACGCACCGTGCATCATCTTTATCGATGAGATCGATGCGATCGGAAAGAGCCGTGACAACAGCTACAACAGCAACGACGAGCGGGAGCAGACGTTAAACCAGCTCCTCGCCGAGATGGACGGATTCGACAGCTCCAAGGGTATTCTGATCCTTGCGGCCACAAACCGCCCGGAGGTTCTTGACCCGGCGCTGCTGCGTCCAGGCCGTTTTGACCGCCGGATTATCGTAGAAAGACCGGACCTGAAAGGCCGTGTGGAAATCCTGAAAGTACACGCCAAGAACGTATCGCTCGATGAGACGGTTGATCTCGACGGCATCGCACTTGCGACATCGGGAGCCGTTGGTTCTGATCTTGCAAATATGATCAACGAGGCAGCGATTCTTGCGGTCAAGAACGGAAGAAAAGCCGTTTCCCAGAAGGATCTTCTCGAGGCAGTCGAGGTTGTCCTCGTCGGAAAAGAGAAGAAGGACCGCATCTTAAGCCAGGAAGAGCGAAAGATCGTTTCCTACCACGAGGTAGGCCACGCACTTGTTACTGCACTGCAGAAGGATTCCGAGCCGGTACAGAAAATCACGATTGTGCCGCGTACGATGGGTGCGCTCGGCTACGTCATGCAGGTGCCGGAGGAGGAGAAATACCTCAACACGAAGAGCGAACTCGAGGCGATGATCGTCGAGTGCCTCGGTGGAAGAGCGGCAGAGGAGATCGTATTCGGCAATGTGACAACGGGAGCTTCGAATGATATCGAGAAAGCGACGAAGATTGTCCGCGCGATGATCACGCAGTACGGTATGTCGGAGAAATTCGGTCTGATCGGTCTTGCGACCCAGCAGAATCAGTACCTCGACGGAAGAATGGTCTTAAACTGCGGCGATGCCACAGCAACCGAAATCGACCACGAGGTTATGAAGATCCTGAAAGAGTCGTATGAGCAGGCAAAAGAACTTCTGGCAGCTAACCGCGATGCGATGGATGAAATCGCAGCTTACCTGATCCAGAAAGAGACGATCACCGGAAAAGAATTTATGGAGATTTTTCATCAGGTGATTGCAAAACGGAATGGAAACGCGGAAGAAGCGGTTGAAAATCCAGAAGTATAAAAAGAAAGCGAAAAGGCCCGGCGGGAGCAGAGAAAACGATCTCTGCACGCTGGGCATTTTCAACATTACAGTCCCAAAAAGAGGAGGGTCATATGGCGTTTGATATCCAGGAAGAACTGAAAAAACTGCCGGGGAAACCCGGCGTCTATCTGATGCACGACGCGGACGATACAATTATCTACGTAGGAAAGGCGATTTCGCTGAAAAACCGTGTCCGCCAGTATTTCCAGACGAGCCGCAACAAAGGGCCGAAGATTGAGCGGATGGTCACGCATATCGCCCGTTTTGAGTATATTGTGACGGATTCCGAACTGGAGGCGCTCGTGCTGGAGTGCAACCTTATCAAAGAGCACCGTCCGAAATACAATACGATGCTGAAAGATGACAAGGCGTACCCGTACATTAAGGTGACCGTGAACGAGGATTTTCCACGCATTCTGTTTTCCCATCAGATGAAGAAGGACAAGGCGAAATATTTCGGCCCGTACACGAGCGCCGGAGCTGTGAAAGATACGATCGAACTGTTGCGGAAGCTGTACGATATCCGTTCCTGCAATAAGAGCCTGCCAAAGGAGATCGGCAAGGACCGCCCGTGTCTTTACTATCACATCCACCAGTGTAAGGCGCCGTGCCAGGGATACATTTCCAAAGAAGAGTACGGCGAGCAGATCAAAAAGGCGATCAGTTTTCTGAATGGAAATTACAATGACATGATCAAAGAGCTGACTGGAAAAATGACGGAGGCGGCTGAGGAGATGCGGTTCGAGCAGGCGGCGGAGTACCGTGATCTGATCGACAGCGTGCGCAGGATCGGCGAGCGGCAGAAGATTACGAACAGTGACGGCGAGGACAAGGATGTCATTGCGCTTGCGATGGACAAAGAGGATGCGGTGGCGCAGGTCTTCTTTATCCGGAACGGAAAGCTGATCGGGCGGGAGCATTATTATCTGCGGATCGGCGAGGAGGAGCAGAAAAGCGAGGTGCTGCTCACGTTTATGAAACAGTTCTATTCCGGCACGCCGTTCATCCCGCGGGAAATCATGATTTCCGAGGAGATTGCCGAGCAGGAGCTGATGGAAGAGTATTTAAGCAGCAAACGGGGCCAGAAGGTCCGCATCCGCGTGCCGAAAAAGGGCAGCAAGGAAAAAATGGTGGAACTGGCAGAGCGGAACGCACAGATCGTTCTCGACCAGGACCGCGAGCGGATCAAGCGGGAAGAGGGTCGGACGGTCGGTGCCGTAAAAGAGATCGCCAGATGGCTGAACCTGCCGTCGATCGACCGCATCGAGGCGTACGATATCTCCAATATCAGCGGTTTCCAGTCGGTCGGCTCGATGATCGTCTACGAGAAAGGAAAGCCAAAGCGCGCCGATTACCGAAAATTCAAGATCAAATCCGTCGAGGGACCGAACGATTACGCCAGTATGAAAGAGGTCTTAAGCCGCCGTTTTCTGCGCGGCATCCAGGAGGACAGCGGTTTCGAGCGGCTGCCGGACCTGATCATGATGGACGGCGGACGCGGCCAGGTTAACATTGCGCTTGAGGTGCTTGAAGAAATGGATCTTGCGATTCCGGTCTGCGGTATGGTAAAGGACGACAAGCACCGCACGAGGGGTCTGTATTTCCGAAACGTGGAAATTCCGATCGACCGGAACAGCGAGGGCTTCAAACTGATCACACGCGTGCAGGACGAGGCACACCGCTTTGCAATCGAATACCACCGCCTGCTGCGGAGCAAGGGCCAGGTCCACTCGATTCTCGACGACATCCCGGGCATCGGGCCGACAAGAAGGAAAGAACTGATGCGCCACTTTCAGGGAATTGATGATATCAAGGCGGCAACCGTGGAAGAACTTTCCGGACTTCCGGGCATGAATAAAAAGGCGGCGGAGCAGGTTTACACATTCTTTCACGCACCTGCACAGGAGGAAAATGAGGATTCGTCAAAATAGTTAAATTTCTAGGTTGCCCGTGATGCTTTATTGTGCTAAAATCATAGAAGAGACGGATTTAAAAAGACGTCGAATGAAGTCGGAGGACAGGAAAATGAAAGAAATTGAAATGACCAAAATGGTGGAGGAAATGGATCTCCGCAACCTGACACCAGAGGTTGATATGACAGATCTTGTCATTGCCACACCGGATATCAACCGTCCTGCACTGCAGCTGACCGGTTACTATGAGCATTTTGCCAATGAGCGTGTGCAGATCATCGGTTATGTAGAGTTCACGTATCTGCAGCATCTTGAAGAGAGCGAGCGCGTCCGCGCGTTTGAAGAGTTTGTAAGCCGCAAGATCCCATGTGTCATTTTCACCACGAAGATGATTCCGGGACCGGAAATTCTGGAGCTGTGCAATCGTTATCAGGTACCGGCCTTTGCGGTAGACAAATCGACTTCCGTTTTCATGGCTGAAATCATCCGCTGGCTGAATGTCCAGCTTGCTCCGATGATCTCCATCCACGGCGTGCTGGTCGATGTATTCGGCGAGGGCGTTCTGATCATGGGCGAGAGCGGAATCGGAAAGAGCGAGGCTGCACTGGAGCTGATCAAACGAGGCCATCGTCTCGTCAGCGATGATGTGGTTGAAATCAGCCGTGTCAGCGACATTACGCTGGTCGGAACGGCACCGGATATCACGCGTCACTTTATCGAGCTGCGCGGTATCGGTATCATCGACGTCAAGACGCTGTTTGGTGTCGAGAGCGTAAAGGATACCCAGTCTATCGACCTTGTTATCAAGCTTGAAGAGTGGGACAAAGAGAAAGAATACGACCGTCTGGGCCTGGAAGAAGAGTATATTGAGTTCCTTGGAAACAAGGTTGTCTGCCATTCCCTTCCGATCCGTCCGGGCCGTAACCTGGCGATCATCGTAGAAACCGCTGCTGTCAACCACAGACAGAAGAAGATGGGCTACAATGCCGCACAGGAGCTGTACCGCCGTGTACAGGCTAACTTAGTGAAAAAAAGAGAGGAGAAGTAAGAAAATGGCAAACTATGTATTTGGAATCGATGTTGGGGGTACTTCAGTAAAATGCGGACTGTTCCAGACAGACGGAACTCTGTTGGAAAAATGGGAAATCCCGACCCGCACCGAAAACGGCGGAAGCGAAATTCTGCCGGATATCGCAAAAAGCGTAAAAGCAAAAATGGCTGAGAAGGGTATCGTAGCAGATGATGTTGCCGGTGTCGGCATTGACGTACCTGGCCCGGTTAATGACAAAGGTGAGCTTTCCATCGCAGTCAACCTGAACTGGGGATATAAAAATATCGTAAAAGAGCTTTCCGACGAACTCGGCGGAATGGCAGTAAAAGCAGCAAACGACGCAAACGCAGCAGCTCTCGGTGAGATGTGGGCAGGCGGCGGAAAGGGAAGCAAGAACCTGGTTATGGTTACCCTTGGAACCGGTGTCGGCGGCGGAATCATCGTGGACGGCAAGATCGTAGCAGGTGCTCACGGCGCAGGCGGCGAGGTTGGTCATGCATGTGTTGAGCCGGAAGAAGAAGCGGTCTGCAACTGCGGAAACCACGGATGCCTCGAGCAGATGACATCTGCAACCGGTATCGTTCGTCTGGCAAAGAAATATCTGGCATCCCATGATACTCCGTCTTCTTTAAGAGAAAGAGGAGAGTCCATCAGTGCAAAAGCTGTCTTTGATGCATTAAAAGAAGGCGATGCAGCAGCAGAAGCAATCGTTCAGGAGTTCTCCGAGTACCTCGGAAGAGCACTTGCAGTATTCGCATGCGTTGTTGACCCGGAAGTTATCGTAGTCGGCGGCGGTGTATCCAAAGCAGGCCAGATCCTGATCGACGGCGTAGCTAAATACTACCGTGAAGCAGCATTCATCGCATGCAAAGATACCCCGATCGTACTCGCTTCCCTTGGAAACGATGCTGGTATCTACGGCGCAGCAAAAATGCTGATTGACTAATTGATTCAGATGGAAAAAGAAGTATAGAAAAACCGGTCCTGCTGGCATATGCCAGAGGGCCGGTTTTTTGTGTATAGACTGACTGAAAAAGTTATTCGGAAGAGCCGCTCTCTTCGGACTGCGGCTGTACTTCCGATATCTCCGCCGGGGTATCCGGTTCTGACGGTGCATCAGGGGTCTCCGGTGTGTCAGGAGTCTCCGGTGTATTAGAAGGCGGATCGGCAGGTGTTTCGGTCGGAGCCGGAGTTTCCTGCGGTGCCTCCGTCGGTGTCGGGGTTGTCTGCGGAGTTGATGCTGCGGAAGGGGTTCTGGTCGGCGTCGGTGTTGAGGCCGGCGCGGTGTAGTGGCCCTTGCAACGCTCGGTCGGCAGATCGGATACCGCAAAGTATTCGGTGATGGACGGGCAGCTTGAGCGGGCGAGCAGGCCAGTCTTCGTACAGATCGTTGCCTCCTGTACTGTTGCGGAAGTCTCGAAATCCATATCGGCAAGGCCTTCGTGGATTTCATTCATGACCTTTGCCCAGAGACGTTTGTGGAATTCACGGTCGCTCTCCGGAAACTCCGCGTGTGTATCATACGTTGCCCAGATGGCAGCGGTATAATACGGCGTAAAGCCTGCAAAAACAAGATCCTTGGCCTCGTTCGTCGTACCGGTTTTTCCGGCTGCGTGCATATTGTCGAGGCGGGCGGCAACACCGGTACCTTTTTCCAGAACATCCTCCATGGCATTGGTGAGGAGGGAGGCAGTGCTTGCCTTGAAGACCTGCGTTGCCTTGTTTTCTGTGTTGTCAATTAAAACATTTCCCTTGCTGTCGGTAACCTTTGTGTAGAACACCGGCTTGCGGTACTGGCCGCCGTCTGCGATTGCCGCGTAGGCTGCCGTCAGTTCGAGATCACTGACACCGTAGGTGATACCGCCGAGAGCCAGCGGCTGGATCACATCGTATTCCTCGGAGAGTTTGGAAAAACCAAGCTTCTTCAGATAATCAAAGCCGACCTTCGGCGTAAGCTCGGTCAGTACTTTGACGGCCGGGATATTGATGGAATTGATGATCGCCTGGCGGACGGTAACATCACCATGGTAGGTAAGATCCGAGTTCTGCAGCGGTGTGCCGTCGCTGTAGTTGAACGGCTCATCCTTAATTACCGTAGCGAGTGTAATCTTTCCAAGGTCGAGTGCCGGTCCGTACGCGGAAAGAATCTTGAACGTGGAACCCGGCTGGGAATAATTATCGGTTGCGCGGTTGAAGGTAAGACTTGCTGTTTTTTCGCCGCGTCCGCCGACGATCGCTTTCACGTAGCCGGTGCGCTGGTCCATAACGGTCATGCACGCCTGCGGCTGCGGGGTGAAGCTGCTGCGCTCGGCAACAATCGTATCGCCCTCCTGCATGATAGCGGCTTTGTACTGGTCGATATAGCTCTGTGCCTCCTCCTGGGAGTCAAAGAGCAGATCGAAATTCGGATCGCTGTTGCGGAAGTAGAGCTGCAGCATCTCTTTGCTGTAGTTCTGTACCTCGCCGTCTGCCTGCTCTACGGTGAGCGCCCAGTCGAGACCGATCTGCGTGTTCGCCGGGAAGTTCTCCGGATTCTGGAATTCCGTATCGAGGATTGACTGCATGTAGGAATCCTGTGTGGTATAAATTTTGAGGCCGCCGCTGTAGACAACGTTCTTTGCCTGCACTTCGGTGTAGCCTTTCTGTACCATCAGATCGTTGATCAGGTTGGTGATGACTTCATCAATAAAGTAGGAGTACGGCGCGCTCTCCGCCTGGGACTGCGTGTGCATGGCGATGCGGTCATAAACGTTGTCGTTCATGGCAATGGTGTATTCTTCTTCGGTGATGTAGCCCTGCTCTTTCATGTTGTTCAGGATCTTGTCGCGGCGCTGCTGGTTTTTCTCCGGGTGGTTTTTCGGATTATATGCCGTCGGCGCCTTTGGAATTGCGGCAAGAACGGCGCATTCAGAGAGCGTCAGATCTTTTGCATCCTTTCCGAAATACGTCTGCGCTGCCGTCTGGACACCGTAGCAGCCGGAACCTAAGTTGATCGTATTCAGATAATTTTCCAGAATAACGTCTTTGGCGTTTTCACCCTCTGCAGTCAGTGTTTTTTCCAGTTTCAGCGCCAGGTACTGTTCCTGGATCTTCCGCTTGAAGCTCTGCATCCGCGTCTCTTCCATCCAGTCAGTGAAAACATTGTTTTTTAAGAGCTGCTGTGTGATCGTGCTGGCGCCCTCGGTAAAATGAAAGCCGTGGCTGACGCCGACAACGAAAGCACGGATGATACCGCTCGGATCGATGCCGTTGTGCTCATAAAAACGGGCATCCTCAACCGCGACGATCGCGTGCTGCATATCGAGCGGAATCTCCTCAATCGAAATCGAGACACGGTTTCCCTGAGCCCCGGTCAGCTTCTGTACCTGGTTGCCGTCAGCATCGTAGATAAACGACGCGTTGCCGAGCGGCATGATATTTGCCTCCGAGATATCAGGGGCACTGTCAATCACGCCGCGGACAGCGCCGATCACAAGCCCGGCACCGCAGACGAGAACGACAAGAAGAAGACAGAACGCGATGCGCAGCGCCGTCACGCCGGCCGTCTTTTCAATCTTTCCGTAATGGGACCGCAGATCTTCACGTTTGTCTTCCAGATGACTTTTTCCAAAGTGCATATAGAAAATCCTCCTTATGTCATGTTCCTGCAAAACTGATTTAGTTCAGTAATCAATGGTGTTCCTGCCCTGCAAAAAGCAGGGTATACTTATTTTTATTATACCAAATAAAGGGCTGGAATAAAAGTATTTCTGAAAAGAATGCTGATTTTTCAGAAATGATATGGTAAGATAGGTACATATTTGGATGAAGGAGTAAGGACATATGATCGATCAGTTTCGGACGGTTTACCGGGGTGGAACCGGGGAAATCGTGGAGAAGAAATCACGTTTTATTGCGACGGTGCGTCTAGTGGAATCTGAGGAGGAGGCACTTTCCTGCCTGGAAGCTCTGCGGAAAAAATACTGGGATGCGCGGCATAACTGTTTTGTGTATATTATTGGAGAAAATCAGGAGACGGTGCGCTGCAGCGACGACGGGGAGCCTTCCGGCACGGCAGGGCGGCCGATGCTCGATGTGGTACAGGGAGCAGGCCTCCGCAATGTGCTTGTTGTGGTGACGCGGTATTTCGGCGGTACGCTGCTGGGAACGGGCGGCCTGGTGCGCGCGTACTCGCAGGCGGTGCAGGAGGGGCTGGCAAACAGTGTTCTGATTGACGAGATCTGCGGCGTGCGGCTGTTGATTGAGACGGATTACAACGGCATCGGTAAAATCCAGTATCAGCTCGGCCAGCGGGGGATTCCGATTCTGGAATCCGAGTACACCGATCAGGTGAAATCCGCGTTCTCGTTCCGAAAACGGAGGTGGACCGTCTCTGCGCGGAGATTACCGAGGGGACGAACGGAAAGGCAAAACTGGAAAAAGAAGAGGAGCTGTACTTTGCGCAAAACGACGGAGAGCTGATCTTCGGGGATGCGCTGACGCAGTATAAGAATCTGGAGGCAGAAGAATTAGGATAAAGGAGGATGCGACATGAGGTTTCCGGAAAATCTGAAAAAGGGCGGAACGATCGGCTTTGTGGCACCATCGTTTGGATGCACAACAGAGCCATACAAGTCCGCGTTTGCAAATGCACAGAAAAAATGGAAAGAGATGGGATATCAGCTGGATCTTGGGCCAAACTGCTATGCAGAGCACGGCATCGGAATCAGCGCGGCACCGGAGGAGTGCGGAAAAGAGCTGACGGAATATTATGTCAGTGAGAAGAATGACTGTCTGATTTCCTGCGGCGGCGGAGAGCTGATGTGCGAGGATCTCGATTACGTGGATTTTGAAAAGATCAGAAAGGCACCGGCGAAATGGTATCTCGGCTATTCTGACAATACGCATTTTACATATCTTCTGCCGACCCTCTGCGATACGGCGGCTGTTTACGGTCCGTGTGCGAGTGATTTCGGCATGGAGCCGTGGCATAAATCCGTAGCGGATGCGTTTGGCGTACTGACGGGAGAAGTGCGTACCGTCCGCGGCTATGAGGGATGGGAAAGAGACGATACGAAGGGCAGAAGCGAGGAAAATCCGTATCTGCCGTACCAGATTACAGAACCGCGCGTTCTGCGCCGCTTCCCGGATGCGGACAGTGCATTTGAGGGACGGCTCATCGGCGGCTGTCTCGACTGTCTCGTCAATATTCTTGGAACGAAGTACGACGGAACGGTTGATTTTGTGGAAAAATATAAAGAGGACGGTTTTGTCTGGTTTCTGGAAGCGTGCGATCTGAACGTCTTTGCGATCCGCCGCGCAATCTGGCAGATGGAGCACGCCGGCTGGTTCCAATATGTGAAAGGCTTTTTGATTGGCCGCCCGCTGCAGTTCGGACAGAAATTCGGGGAACTCGACCAGTACCGCGCCGTGACGGATCTGCTTGGAAAATACAACGTGCCGATCGTGATGGATCTCGACATCGGACACCTTCATCCGGCGATGCCGCTGATCGTCGGAAGTTATGCGAAGGTGGCCGTGGAAGGAAATGAGATTGAAATTAAGATGGAGTGCCGTTAGAACGCTTTTGAAAAATATTTTCTCGAGCGGCAGGGCAGAACCTGTGGGAAAATGTCTGCGCGCGTAGAAGAACTATCGGCGCATCCGGCAGATGCCGCGGAGCTTTTTGACATCGAGAATCGTGACCGTGCCGCGGGAGAGTGCGACGATGCCGTCTTTCTCGAACGACTTTAAGGTGCGGGAAACGACCTCTCTGGCACTGCCGAGGTTCCGCGCGATCTGCTCGTGCGTGGTGGAGAGCACCGGGGAACCGGTGCGGATGCGTTCATCCTCGAGATATCCGGCAAGGCGCTGGTCAAGCCGCGTAAAGAGAAGCTGGCCCATCGCCCACATGACTTCGGAAAAATGCTCCGTTGTTTCCCGGTAAATGTAGTTTTCAACGTAAATATTCTGATTCAACAGTCTGCGGAACGTGCTGGCCGGAGTGATGAGAACTTTCGTCTCCTCCTCGGCCTCAATCAGAATATCAAAGCTGATTTCCTGCATCGCACAGGAGGCAGACAGCGTGCAGACTTCGCCGGGACCGGTGGTAAACAGGGTAATTTCCCGCTGCTCGCCGGACTGGATAAAGATGCGGAGCATGCCGGAGAGGACAAGCAGAACGCCGAGACAGTCATCGTCGCAGCTGTAGAGAAAATCGCCGCGCTGATACGTCGTCAGGACGGAAGAGAGCACGAGTGTCTGCTGTTCATCGGCGGTAAGCTTTGAATAAAATGGATAATGCTCCTGAAAACAGGATTCCAGAAAAGATGACATAAATAAAACTCCTTTCGGAAGAAGATCATTCTTTTGTAAACTACGGCAGCAGCCGTTTCTTCCCTGATAGAAAAGAACAAGAAGCACCGG
>OGQW01001887.1_pt1 | contig 11464 bp, 13 predicted proteins | sample 1553301 | NCBI WGS metagenome assembly OGQW01 (sample SAMEA2579974, study PRJEB22360) | human gut metagenome
TTCATGGTCTTGCCGAACATCTTGCCCAGCTTCGGCAGGTTCTTGGGTCCAAAGATGACCAGAACGATGATCAGAACAATGATAAGCTCCTGAGGTCCGATTCTCATAATAATAATCTCCTTTTTACTCTTGCCGCGCCGCTCTGGCGGGCTGGATTCCAGTTTTTATCCTACAACCGCGGGCGCGGGTGTATCCATGTACTTAGACCTTTGCCTCTTCGGCAGGGGCAGCCTCCTCAGCGGGAGCAGCCTCGGCAGGGGCTTCGTTTGCAGCGGGGGCCTCCTCGGGCTTTTCCTCTGCCTTCACAGGCTCAGCAGCAGGCTCCTCAGCCTTAGCGGGCTCCTCGGGCAGTTCCTCCACGGGTTCCTCCAGCTCGGCCACTTCCTCGACCTCTTCGGCCTTCTTGGCTTCTTCCTTGCTGGTCTTACCAATGTTGGTAAAGCTCTTGGTGACATCCTTCATGCTGTCGTCGATGTCCTTCTTGATGTCGGTCAGGGGAGCAACGGCTTCCTTGATGGGGGCCTGGATCTCGTTCAGGGGCTCCACCACATTCTTCTGGATCTCCTCGGAAGCGGCACCGGTGTACTTCTTCAGCTCCCGCAGCATCTTGCCGAGCTTGCGGGCATACTCGGGCAGCTTATCGGGGCCGATGACCACGAAGGCCACGAAGGCCACCAGGATCAGCTCTGTAAAACCAATTTTCATAGCGTTCCAATTCCTTTCCTCTCACACAACAGGCATTCTTTGCGGCCTGCCGTGCTGTTACTGCACAGGGGATGCGGCGCGGTGTGCGCCTTTGTTGCCCTATGTATACCGGAAGTGTGTGAACTTCAAATGAACTTATTTTGAACAGTATATGAACAAGAGCAATTTCGTGTTCATTTATATAACAGTTCATATACTCTGTCAAAGATATTACATCTTGGAATCACTTGACCGGATTGGTCAGCGTGCCAATGCCTTCGATCTCGCACCGCACCACATCCCCGGGCTTGAGGAACTGCGGCGGGTCCATGCCCATGCCCACGCCCGCCGGGGTGCCGGTGGCAATGATGGTACCCGCTTTCAGGGTCATGCCCTGCGAAAGCTCGGCAATGACATGGTCGATGTCAAAGATCTGCAGGGCCGTATTGGAATCCTGCCGCTTCTCGCCGTTGACAAAGCTGCGGATGCCCAGCCTGGGCGGGTAGTCGGCAAAGGCATCTGCCGTGACGATGCAGGGCCCGATGGGGGTAAAGCCGTCCAGACTCTTGCCGAAATACCACTGTTTGTGCGCCGTCTGCACATCCCGGGCCGAGACATCGTTCAGGATGGTATAGCCGAAGATGTAGTCCCGGGTCTGACCGGCGGGCACATTCCTGGCATCCCTGCCCAGCACCACAGCCAGCTCACACTCATAATCCAGCTTTTTCACCAGATCGGTGTGGGCCTCGATGGAGCCGCCGTCCGGCACGGCGCGGGTCACGCGCTTGGAAAAGTAGATGGCATCCTCGTGCTTTGTGGCAAAGGCAGCGGCAGAGTATTTCTCCGCCTCATCGGAGTGGCCCATATAATTGATGCCCAGGCAGATGACATCCTGCGCCGGGGCCGGGATGGGGCTTTCCAGCGTGACGGCCTCCACAGGCAGAGCGGGAATGCCCGCAATGGCCAGCGACAGCCCATACCGCACCTGCGGGGTCAGAAACGGGATGGCCTCGCTCAGGGTCTCATAGCTCAGGCCCAGCCAGCTCAGCGGCCAGACCTGCCGCCCATCCTCCGATAAAATCGCCGGGTCTTCCACGCCGTCCGGCAAGCGGCAGGTAATAAAGCGCATACCGTATCCCCTTTCTCAGTGCCGATACGCAATGGCGTTCCGGATACGCTCCGCCTCGGCCTGACCGGCCAGCTGGCGCACCAGTTCCAGTGCAAAGGGGATGGCACCGCCCAGCCCATAGCTGGTGGTGATGTTGCCATCCACCACGACCTCTTCATCGTGGACGATGGCACCAGCCAGCTGATCCTGGAAGCCAGCGTGGGCGGTGGCGTTCCTGCCCTCCAGCAGGCCCAGAGAGGCCAGGATGCTGGGGGCGGCACAGATGGCGGCCACCTTTCGGCCGGCCTTGGCAAAGGCGGCACAGGTCTCGGTGACCGTCTTATTGGCGGCAAGGTTGGGTGTGCCCGGGATCCCGCCGGGCAGAACGACCATGTCCACATCGGAATAATCCACTTCCTCGGCCAGCGCATCGGCGGTCAGGTGGATCTTATGGCTGCTCACCAGCTCCCTGCGGCCCATGGCAGAGGCCACGATGACCTCCACCTTGGCGCGGCGCAGCAGGTCCACCACCAGCAGAGCTTCGCACTCCTCGGTGCCATCGGCAAAAAATACAACTGCCTTACTCATCTTTACAGACTCCCTTCTAAAAAAGCGCACCGCAGGGCGGGTACTCCCCTGCCCCGCGGCGCGCGGTCCGTGTTATTCTTCGGCGGGCTGTTCCGCCTTTTCTTCCAGCAGGCGGCGCAGCACGCTGTCATCCTTGCTGATGACCCGGCTCACCCGGCTGATGATGGCGCTGGACGCACCAATGTTGCCCATGATGCTGGTATAGCTCTGCTTGTTGACCAGCTTCTCCGCAATGTTATACCGCTGCTCCATTGCACTGAGCTCGGCGTAGCTGCACACATCCTGCAAAAAGCGGTAGCACTCCTCAGGTGTTTTCAGCTCCAGCAATGCAGAATACAGGCCGGACTCTCCGGTGGGATGATCTTTTGCCATGGCTTGTTCCTCCCCTATCGTTCAGGTTGGGTCTGGCCCGCGCGGGGCACTTCAATACACTACTTTATTGTAGTGCAAACGCGGCAAAAAATCAACGGGAAATTTACAGCATTTTTTCCAGCGTGGTCAGCTGCATGGGAATGCCCGCAGCTTCTGCCTCGGCGGGGCCCAGCACGCGGTAGCCCTTGGTCTTGAAGAACTGCAGCACCGGCAGGCACTTGGTGTGCACCTCGCAGTACAGGCGGCCCCGGCCCTCACCCCGGGCCAGGCGCTCACAGGTGGCCAGGATATCCCGGCCCAGTGCCTTGCCCCGGTACTCGGGCCTGAGGTAGAGGTGGAGCAAATGCAGGGCCGTGTTCTCCATCTTCCAGGCAAAGTAGCCGATGGTCTTGCCGCCCAGCACCACGAGGAAATAGTTCACATCGTTGTCGATATCCGCCTCAATGGCATCGGCGCTCTGCAGCGTTTCCACCAGCGTGTCCAGCTGCTTTGCAGGGTAATAGCGCTTGTAGACCTCGTGCCAGATCTCACTGGCAAGGTCAGCGTTGGCGTGAATGTATTTGGCCTTTGCGACCAGCTTGTAATCGGGTTTCATAGTGCTCCTTATGCGTATACGATATAATCCGGCTTGCGGGGGGCGGCGGGGCGGGGTTCCTCTGCCGGGTAGCCCAGAATGCAGTGGCCCACACCGATATAGTCCCCCTCAATGCCCCACTTTTTCAGCAGGGCCTTGCCCTCTTCGGTCTCGAACTCTTCCTTTGCGCGGTTGATCCAGCAGCTGCCCAGCCCGATGGCGGCAGCAGCGTTCATCAGGTTGCCCATCACAAGGCTGCCATCCTGCACGCCACAGCGGGCGTTGGCATCGGCCAGCACCACCAGAATGGTGGGGGCACCGTACATGGGGTCGCCCGTGTTGCCCATCACGGCAGCATTCATCCGGGTGAGCTGGGCGCGGGTCTCGGCATCCTGCACCACCACGATCTTTGCGCTCTGGCGGTTCATGGCGCTGGGGGCAAAGGTGCCTGCGCGCAGAACGGCTTCCAGCTCCTCTTTCGTGATCTGCTCCGGCTTGTAGGCGCGGCAGCTGCGGCGGGTCTCAAGGGTATGTAAGGTCTCATTGGTCATAGCAATTTCCCTCCCTAAAAGTTCTGGTGCTATTGTACCATACAACGCCGTAAAGTGCAAAACAAAAAGGCGGCTGCGCCTTCCTTTTTGAAAGCGCAGCCGCCTGATTGCTCTTCGTTGGTTTGGAACGAGATGTTTTACAGCGCGGTCTTGATGTTGTGATGCGTGGAGCTGTAACGAACAACTGCTTCCATCAGGGCAACGGGCCACAGAATGACCTTACCCAGAATCTCGGCCGGCTTGACATCCACCGTATCCATGCTGTTGATGCCGAACAGAACCAGACAAGCAATGCCGCAACCCAGAATGTAATAGTACATAAGTCAAACCTCCTATATTTTTCTCACAGGCTTACGCCTGAAGCTCAAGTGTCGGCGGGGCGTTTTCCGCTCTCCGCATCCTTACTATACCGCAGTTTTGATATAAAGTCAATATCCAAAAACGTGAAACAAATTAAAGTTTCTTTTGAAAGCCGTTTTGTTCATGTAAATAAAGCAGTAAAGTTCGCTTTGCTTTATAAATGTGAAGTCAGTGTCCTGAATTGGCCGTGAGCCGGAAACAAATTGTTCATATTCTGCCCTGAAAGAGGCCGAAAACGGTCGTTTTGTACTTGTAAGAAAAACAGGAAATGGTGCACAAAGCTCCATCTGCAATTTTGTGCAGAGCGCCCTGCAATAACAGCTGTTTTTCATACGTTTACAGGTTAAGGAAAGACGTGTCGGAATTTTTTGTTTTTTGAAGTGAGGACACCGCCATGAAGAAAATTTTTCGCAAAAAAATTTTTGCTTTTTTCCTCTCGGCCCTGCTGGTGCTGGCCCTTTCCCTGCCCGTTTTTGCGGACATGGGCCCCAAGCCCTCGGTCACGCTCAAGCTCTATTACACGCCGGGCCAGCGCTATGCGGTCACCCTGCTGGGCAATACGGCCCTCAACGGCCCCTGGACCGCCCCGGCAGACTACCGGGAGCGGATGGGTTCCCGCGAGGCCTGGGAGGCCTTCCGGAACTACCCCGCCCCCGAGGGCTACTACTTTCTGGGCTATTTTCAGGAATACCCCGGCACGGCCGACGAGGAGTTCGTCTGGGGCTACTACCCGCCCAACAAGTTCTATGTTTTACTCTATAATATAGAGACTGGTACATTCTACCGCAGCGAGGAGCCGGTGGAGCGCTATGCCTTTTCCAGCGAGTGGCAGGTGCTTCTCGATTTCCAAGACGGCCTGCGGGTCTACCACAACCGCAACGATTCCGACATCCTTTCCTCCTTTGCCGCCCGGGTGCTCATTACCCTGATTTTAGAGCTGACGTGGGGCATCCTGCTTTTCGGGCTGCGCGGCCCCGCCCAGCGCAATCTCATCGGCAAGGTCAACCTTGCCACGCAGATCATCCTGAACCTCGGGCTGTGCTACGGCACGCTCTATCTCGGGCCGATGTGGGGCAATTTCCTTTATTTTGCACTGGAGGTGCTGGTGTTCTCCGTGGAAGCCTTTGTCTACAACCGGTATCTGCCCTGGCCGGAGGGCAAAAAGCCTCACCCCATCCTCTATGCGCTGACCGCCAATCTCCTTTCCTTCGGCATCGGGCTGGAATTGAACACCCACTGCACCAACACACAGATCCGGCTGATCGCGCTGATCTGTCTGGTGCTGTGGTACGCCGGGCCGTGGCTCTGTCGAAAGCTGCGGAAAGTGCAAAATGCACAATAAAAAGAAAAAAATTCGTCAAGAATCAATCTTGTTGCGCACCGGAAAATCCGCTATAATAGAAGCGTCAAACCAGATTTTACCGGAAAGGAGACACGGACGTATGGCAAAAGCATCTCAGGTCGTTTTACTGGAAAATGAGTTTTACCTCATCAAGGCACCCAATGGGAAGGTGTTGGAGATCAAGAACTTCAACACGGAGAACGGCGCGGCCATCCGTCTGTGGGACTACGCCGGGCATCCGTGGCAGCAGTGGCAGTTCGTGGACGCTGGCGAGGGACGCTGGCGGATCAGGAACCGCTTTACGGGCAAGTTCATCGATCTGGCCCTGGGCGGCGTGGTCGAGGGCACCTGGCTGCACCAGTGGGGCCGCACCAGCGGGCTGAGCCAGTGCTGGGAGCTGGAGTCCACCCGGAACGGCCGCACCCGCATCCGCAATGTGCTGGCCGACAAGTACATCGACCTTGTGGGCATGAACACCTCCAACGGTGCACAGGCCCAGATCTGGAATTACGTCTCGGGCGGCAATCAGGAATGGAACCTGGTGCGCGTTGACCCCGACACCGCGCAGACCAACGCCCGTGCCGAGGAAAAGCGGGACTCGGAGCCCACGCCCTCCCAGCGCAAGCACCAGAATGATCTGGTGCGGAAGCTGAACAACGCCGGAAAAGGCCGGGCCGCACGGAAATAAGAAACGATAAAAGCGTCCCACAGGGGGCTCCCTGTGGGACGCTTTTTGTAATGCTGACAGAAACGGAGAATTGCTGATGGATCCCAAATTTCCCATGCGCAACACCACCCTGTGCTATCTGGAACAGGATGATGCCTACCTGATGCTCCACCGCGTGACCAAGAAGAACGACCTGAACCACGACAAATGGATCGGCGTGGGCGGCAAGTTTGAGCCGTTTGAAAGCCCGGAGGACTGCCTGCTGCGGGAAGTGCAGGAGGAGACCGGCCTCACCCTGACCTCCTACCGCTGCCGGGGCGTGGTGACCTTTCTTCTGGGCGAGCTGACCGAATACATGTTCCTTTACACCGCCGATGCCTGGACAGGCACACTGGTAAAGGATGCCGCCCGGAACGAGGGCATTCTGGAATGGGTGCCCAAGGAGCAGGTGGAGCAGCTGCCCATCTGGGAGGGCGACAAGATCTTCTTCCGCCTGCTCGAGGAGAACAGACCCTTTTTCTCGCTCAAACTCCGATATGAAGATGATACGCTGGCTGAAGCCGTGTTGGACGGGAAACCTTTATAACTCCCTCAGTCACGGCTTTGCCGTGCCAGCTCCCTCAGAGAGGGAGCCTTTTAGCCTCCCTCATTGAGGGAGGTGGCATCGCGTAAGCGATAACGGAGGGAGTTTAGTTCAGCTTCAGATCGCCCTCTTTGATCCAGCCCAGCTTGCGCTCGATCTCGCAGAAGAGAACGCTCAGGACTGCGGGCAGAACAAAGCAGATGAGGACCATGGCAGCCCAGTCCATGGGGGTGATGGCGGCCTTGGTACCGGCGGCGATATCGTTCACCCAGCCGGTGTACACGCCGATCTGGCCCACCAGACCGCAGGTGCCCATGCCGGAGGAAACCGCCGCGCCGTTCATCTCAAAGCGGAACAGACAGGTTGCCAGCGGGCCGGTGATGGCCGAGGCCAGCGTGGGGGCGATCCAGATGCGGGGGTTCCTGATGATATTGCCCATCTGGAGCATACTGGTGCCCAGGCCCTGGCTGACCAGACCGCCCACACCGTTCTCCTTATAGCTCATCACGGCAAAGCCGACCATCTGGGCGCAGCAGCCTGCCACAGCAGCGCCGCCCGCCAGACCGGTCAGGCCCAGAGCCGCGCAGATGGCGGCAGAGGAGATGGGCAGGGTCAGTGCCACACCCACGATGACAGACACCAGAATGCCCATGACCAGCGGGGCCTGCTCAGTGGCCCACATGATCAGGGTGCCCACCTGGCTGGCAGCGGCACCGATGGGAGCCGCGATGAGCATGGAAAGGCCCACGCCCACAAAAATGGTCACCAGCGGGGTGACAAGGATATCGACCTTGGTCTCCTTGCTCACGGCCTTGCCCATCTCAGCAGCCACAATGGCAATGATCAGGACAGCCAGCGGGCCGCCTGCGCCGCCCAGTGCATTGGCCGAGTAGCCCACGGTGATCAGGCTGAACAGCACCAGCGGGGGGCAGTGCAGTGCCCAGCCGATGGCGCAGGCCATGGCCGGACCGCTCATGGCCGAGGCATAGCCGCCCAGATCGACCAGCACCTCCAGCCCGGTCTGCTGGCCCAGCGTTTTGATGATGGTGCCGATCAGCAGGCTGGCGAACAGGCCCTGTGCCATGGCACCCAGAGCCTCGATGAGATAACGCTGCGGAGTGATAACGATATCCTTCCGCTTCAAAAAGTCCTTTACACTTGACATAGACTCTTCCTAACCTTTCTCTCCCGGCCCATTGCGCGGGAGCTTTCCGTGTCAAGTATCATACCATACACCTGTCAAGACAGCAAGGGGAGGCCGCGTTTTTCGTCCAAAGCGACAAATTTCACAGCTTTGGATGCAATGATTCTGCCTTCCTGCTCGTTTTTACTGTGGAGCGTGTTTTTCTTTCCACTTTTTCTGCCTGACGCGATGCCGGAGCACAGCGAACTGATTGACGGCGACCCGGGTTTGGGTGTATACTGGGAGAGTAAAAATAGCTTTATCCGCAATTATGCGAGACTATATTGGCGGGCCGGTGCAGTTCGTGTATCCTGCCCGGTCCAGCTTGGAGGCAGAGCAAGCGGCATGAAACCAACATCTTTCAAAAAATCAAGCAAGAACGGCACCGGCCGCAGCATCGGCCAGGCTGTTGCGTGCCTTGTGATGGCGGCAGCCATCACCATTGGCGGTGCGGGCACCACCTTCCTGCTGGCATCCCAGCCTGCAGGCCTGACGGTCGAGCCCGCCGCCCTGCAGACTGAGGGCAGAGTGACTCTGCCCAAATTCGATCATAAGAGTGACAGGAGCGAGGCAAAGGCCGAGAGCACCCAGCCAGAGGAGAGCGCTTCTTCTCAGGAGCAGGCCGCAGCCAGCACCCCTGCCGCACCCGTGACCAAGGCGGAGAACACCGCCGCCCCGGCAGAGAGCACCGCCCCCGCTGCGGAGCCCGCTGTGCAGCCGGAGGCTGTCCCCTCCGACCCCATGGCCGGGGATGCTTCGGAGATCGAGAACGAGAATTCCTTCCCCCACTTCCTGACAGAGACCGAGGCGCTGGCTGCCGAGGACCCGATGGCCGCTCCTGAAGAGGCCGCCATCCTGCCCGAAACGGAGGAGACCGCCCCCGTAGCCGAGGAAGCGCCTGCCGCTTCCGAGAACGGCGAGGATGTGCTGGCCGAGGCCCAGATCAAGGATATCAACGGCACCGTTCTGCTGACCCCTGAGGAGATCCGGGACGCACTGGACAGCGGCACGCTGGATGAAGAGAGCATCGACCCCGCCTGCCTGACCGGTGAAAACGGCCTGTTGCAGTGGCTGTGGGAATTCTTCTTCGGCAAGGATGAGGAAGAAACGCCCCAGTATTCCGGCTGGCGCACCGAAAACGGCAAGACCTATTACTACGACCAGAACACCCATCAGCCCGTCACCGGCATCCAGAGCATCGACAACAAGCTCTATTATTTTGATGCCTCCGGCGTGCAGCAGCCCGCCACCTTCGGCATCGATGTTTCCAAGTACCAGAGCAGCATCGATTGGGACAAGGTGAAAACGGCAGGTGTGGAGTTTGCCATCATCCGCGTAGGCTACCGCGGCTACGGCTCCGGCGCGCTGGTGCAGGACCCCAAGTTTGAGGAGCACTTCACCAACGCCCGCAACGCCGGAATGCGGGTGGGCATCTACTGCTTCAGCCAGGCCGTCAACGAGAACGAGGCCCGCGAGGAAGCACAGGCCTGCGTCTATGTGCTGAATGGCCGCCAGCTCGATTACCCCATCTACTTTGATACCGAGGCTTCCGGTGCAGGCAATGGCCGTGCCGACGGACTGGGCGTGACCGACCGCACCAAGTGTGCTGTGGCTTTCTGCGAAGAGGTCAAGGCACTGGGCTACAAGCCCGGCGTGTACGCCTCCACCACCTGGTTCCGCAAGCGGCTGGATATGAGCCAGCTGTCCAACTACTACATCTGGAACGCCCACTACAACGTGGCCTCCAGCCCCATTGCCTGCAACATGTGGCAGGGCACCTGCACCGCCCGCATCCCCGGTTACGGCGGCCAGATCGATGTGAACATCAGCTATATGGGCTGATCTGATGGCAAACAAAAAGAGCGAAGATTCAGTTGAATCTTCGCTCTTTTTTGATGCATCTTATGTTTTTAAGCAAACATATCCTTCAGCTTCTTGAAGAAGCCCTTGCGCTTTTCATAGTTTTCCTCTTTCAGGGTGCCCTCAAACTTCTTCAGGGCATCGCGCTGGGCCTTGTTCAGCTTCTTGGGGATCTCCACCTCGCACTTGACGTACATATCGCCCCGGCCGCGGCCGTTCAGATACTGGATGCCCTTGCCGCGCAGGCGGAAGGTGGTGCCGCTCTGGGTGCCTTCGGGCACGGTGTACTCCACCTTGCCGTCAATGGAAGGCACGGTGATGCTGTCGCCCAGAACCGCCTGGCTGTAGGTGATGGGCACCGTGACCCAGACATCATAGCCGTCGCGCTGGAACACCTCGCTGGGCCGGACCGTGACCATCACGATCACATCACCGGCAGGGCCGCCGTTGGCACCGGCATCGCCCATGCCGCGCAGTGCAAAGCTCTGATCGTCGTCGATGCCCATGGGGATGGACACCTCCAGCGTTTTCCTGGCGGCAGTTTTTCCGCTGCCGTGGCAGACCTTGCAGGGGTTCTTGACCAGCTTGCCCTTACCGCCGCAGCGGGAGCAGGGCTGCTGGGTCTGCATGACACCGAAGGGCGTGCGCTGCTGACGGATGACGAAGCCTCTGCCGCCGCAGTCGGGGCAGGTTTCCTGGCGGTTGATGGTGATCTTCTTGGAGCAGCCGTGGGCGGCTTCCTCAAAGGTCAGGATCACGCTGGCCTGAATATCATGGCCCTTGCGGGGTGCATTGGCGGGGCGGGTGGAAGAACCGCCGCCAAAGCCGCCAAATCCACCGCCAAATCCGCCGCCAAAGATATCGCCAAAGATGTCGCCCAGGTCCACGCCGCCAAAACCACCGCCGAACCCGCCTGCACCGCCGCCGTTGGCAGCCGCATAGTTGGGGTCTACGCCGGCAAAGCCGAACTGATCATAGCGTTGGCGTTTCTGCGGGTCGGAAAGCACATCGTTGGCTTCGTTGACCTCTTTGAACTTTTCCTCGGCTTCTTTATTGCCGGGGTTCAGGTCAGGGTGGTACTTTTTGGCAAGTTTGCGGTAGGCGCTCTTGATCTCGGCATCCGTGGCGTTTTTGCCGATGCCCAGCACCTCGTAATAATCTCTTTTTTCTGCCATATGATCACACCTTTATGTGTTGAAGTAAGTTGACTTTTATTCCTTTCCCCTATGGGAACAGCCGGTTCTTTGTCCGTAAGGGCGTACAGCCTGTGCCTGCAAGCGGCAACGTGATTTCACTGCGGGCACACGCTGTGCGCCCCTACGGACGGGACGCAGCTTTGTGGGCTTAACCCCACAATGGCCGCCGCCGGAATTGCCTGGCGGCGGCCTTTTGGGTTACAGGGATGTTCCCCTGTTTATTCTGCTATCTTACACCTCGTGGAAGTCAGCGTCAACAGCACCGTCATCCTTCGGGGCGGAACCGGCATTGCCCGTGGGGCCCTGCTGGGCGTCAGCGCCCGGCTGCTGGCCCTGCTGCTGGGCAGCCTGCTGGTAAACCTTCTCGCTGATGGCGTAGAAAGCCTTCTGCAGGTC
>OGQW01001888.1_pt1 | contig 11456 bp, 10 predicted proteins | sample 1553301 | NCBI WGS metagenome assembly OGQW01 (sample SAMEA2579974, study PRJEB22360) | human gut metagenome
AGTAGGACATGACCTGCCGGATCGAGGCTTCAAACATCGCTTGCGGCAGGGCGTCCCCGCGCGGGGCCAGAGGTGCGGCAATCCGGGCGCGCTCGGCTTCGATCTCGGCTTCCAGCCCGTCGAGATCCGGCACCGCGCCGGCTTCACTTGCGGCGGAACGGCCCGCCAGGGTCCGCCCCTTCGGCCTGCGGCCTGTACCGGCGGTAGCGGCGGGCCTGCTTCTGCATGCCGTTGAGGTAGTAGCAGACTCCGCCGGCGTTTATAATGCCAGGCAGCTCGGTTTCAACCGTGTAGGAGGATTGCCTGTCCGGCTGTCCTGTGAGCAGGGTTGCTTTCCCGAAGGTTTTGTCGACCGTAATCATGTGCCGCGTTAGCAGCGCTGTCTCGCGCTGCGTGAGCATGCCTTTCTCTTTTCTTCCGTATTCCCGGACGGAGATCCGTACGGGATGGTTGTCCCCGGAAGCCTCCCAGGGTTGCACTGCGGATCGTCCGCCGTCTACCGAAACGATGGTCTTCAGCCCTTCGCCCGCATAGACGTTCTCGACGGTCACCTCCCTGTCGTAGGTGCGCAGCCGCAGCGTGTGCAGTCCCGGCCATATCGGGAAACTGTACGGCGTCAGTTGCTGCGCCTGTTTGAAATAGTGGGGTTGTTCGTCGATCCACAGGACATGGATACCCTGCACTTCCCCGTCGACGACCACATAGGGGGATAGCTGGGTGAGTCTTCCGGGGACTTCCTCGGTGTAGGCGTAGAACGGCTCCGGGTAGAGGAATTTGTAGTATTCGATCGAATCGAGTCCCATGCGCTGCCGCCACAGCGGCCAATCCATCCTGCTGCGGGTGTTGTAGAGGAAATCCTCGTCGGCTTCGTAGTTTTTCGGGGTGATGGCCTTTCCCGATGCCGATTTCCCGTAGATCGTCACTTCTGGCGGCAGGGCTTCGAATTTCGAGGTGAATGCATAGGCCGTCACGTCGGCATTTTTCACCGGGCGTCCCTTGCGGTCTTTCACCGCCACTTCGACCTTTGCGCTCTGTCCGGGGTAGACGGTCGCCGCCGTCTTTACCTCCATTGTGATGTTTTTCTCCGTGAAGGGCAGCTCGCCGCGTATCGTCCGGGCATTCTCCCCCTGCAGATAGGCTATCTGCATCGAATAGCCCTTGCGGCCGTTGTCCTTGCGCGCGAAGTCGAGTTCGGTGGCATACCCTTTGGCAATCGTCTTGTCCCCCATGCAGATCGTGTACCAGAACGGGAATTTCGCGGGGTTGTTCACCACCAGCCGGACGTTGCCGTCCCAGCGGAAGAAGCGGTGCCCGATCAGTTCGCCCGGCAGCTTTCCGACCTCGATGTCCTCCGATGCCGTGGCGCTCTGCACCTCGTATTCGCTGACGATCCACGACAGCGGCACACTGCAGGGCAATGTGACCGAATCCTGCCATACGATCCCGTATTCCGGGTTGTAGGCGGTTACCAGGGCACGGCTTTCGACGCTTTTGCCGTCGTACAGTTCACGCAGGGCGAGCATCCCCTGGTCGGCCGAATAGTCGATCCGCCTCCGCCTTGCGTCCCGGTACAGGCTTATGCGCTCATCCCTGCGTTCGTTGCCCGCATCGAAGAACGAGCAGGCGACGTCGTAATACATCGACACGCCGTCGACGAATATCGAGTCGGGCAGAATGATTTCCTTCGTGGACTTGCCCTCCATGCCGAACGTATGCTCCCAGAGCCGGTCGGGGACGAATGCCGTGCGGGCGAGGAATTTGCAGCCCATGTACCTGGCGGGTTTGACCAAGACCTTTACCCGTCCGTCGTATACCGGCATGTTGTTCTCATCCACGGCGCTCAGTGAAATCCTCACCGTGTCGCCCCGTGCGTATTTCTGTTTGTCGGCCCTGGCCGTGAAGGTGAGCTTGCCCAGTTCGTACTCCTCGTAGCGGAAACGGCCCGTGACGTTATTCGCACGCTTGTCGCCCGTCCGGAAACGGAGTGTGTAATCCTTGTCGAGGTGGAGGCGGAGGCTGTCCGAAAGCCTGAACTCCCATGCGTACATGCCGGGACGGTAGGGCGCCAGCGATACGAGGGTCGTGTCTATCGACGGGGAGTAATACGAAACGAGCGCCACGTCGACCTTCCCGTCGAGGGGCTTGCCTTTGCGGTTGATGTGCGCCTTGAATTTCACCGTTTCCCCGGGTTTGTACCTGGGTTTGCTGAATACCACGAATCCGTCGTACTTGTCCCGCGCGGGCAGTTTCCCCGGTGCGAAAACCCGTTTGAAGGCTGTTTTGACCTTTCCCCAGGCCGTTTTGAAGAACCCGGGACGGTAGGTGTAGTCCGGTTCGTTCGCGATGGTGATGTAATGCAGTACGCCGTCGTTGTTTACTTCGACCGTGGCCTCTTCGCCGCGGATGCGCGGCAGGTTGTAGGTGCGCGTGGCAGGGTCGTATTTCATCCGTTTCGAGCCCCGTTTTACCACGGCATCGTCGATGGTGTTGCCCAGCGTGTCGCAGAGTATCAGCATCACCTGCTCGTCCTTGACGAGCCGGTAGTAGAAATTGTCCACGACATGGTCGCTGTATACGAGTTCGTTTCCGTCCGTCCAGACCCGCAGGTAGTTTCCCCGGGGGAGCTGCGGAATTTTTTCCGCTGCAGCATATTTGCCGACGAACGTGTGCAGCATCCCTTCGTCGGGCGCCGCGCCTTTCACATGCAGTTCGCGGAGCTCTCGGGCATCGGGTTTATAGATGAATATTTCCGGGGAGGTGCGGTGGCTTTCGGGCAGCGGGGTCTGCGCCAGGCAGGCGGCGGTGCAGAGAAGCCCCACGAGGATTGTACTGCAATACTTCATGGCGAGGTCGGGTTTTTATCCTGCAATATAACAAAAAGATCGCTCATGGCGACCTTTTCGGGGAACTATCTGTGCGTGTCCGCCCGGATTTTACGGAGATATCGTCTCTTCCGCCTTTTCCACGCGGAAAAATGCGGTCAGACTATCGAACCATTTATCGCTCAGGGACGCGCAATACCCCCCCCCTCCGAGTCTTCTACGGTCTCGGACTTAGGTTGCACCTTGGCGATGGTGAACGTAAACGTGGAGCCTTCGCCCAGTGTCGATTCGATGGTCAGCTCCCCGCCGTTGCGGCGCGTGAGGTCTTGCACGAGCTGCAGGCCCAGCCCCGATCCCTCTTCGTTCTTGGTGCCGTAGGTGGTGTGGTGTATTTCGGGGTTGAGCAGTTTGGGCAGGTTTTCCTCGCTGATACCCGTGCCGAAGTCGCGTACGCTTATTACGGCATGGGTGGGGGTTTCCCGCACGCTGATGACGATCCGTCCGCCTTCGTTGCTGTACTTGATGGCGTTCGACATCAGGTTGCGCATGATCGTTTTCACCATGTCTACGTCGCACGGGACGGTAATCGGGCCGGGGATGTCGTATTCGACGGCGATGTTCTTGACCTGTGCCACGAGGTCGGACATCTTGCTGGCGAAAACCACGACCTCCGAAATGTCGACCTCCTGGAACACCGTGTTCATGCGTCCGATCTGGCTCTTCGTCCATTTGAGCAGGTTGTCCAGCAGCATGAAGGTGCTCTCGGTGATGTTGTTGCCCATCGTGATCATCTCCATGTTGTCTTCGCCTATCTGTTGCTGCGTAAGGTTTATCGAGAGCATGTTGAAAACCATCTTCAACGTGCCGATCGGCGACCGCAGGTCGTGGGCTATTACCGAGTACATCTTGTCGCGGGCGTCGACCGTGGCCTGCAATTCGTCGCGCTGCTGCATGATCGTGCGCTGCGCCGCCGCCAAATAGATGTGGTGCGATACGCGGGTGATCAGCTCCTCGTGGTTGAACGGCTTGGAGACGTAGTCGCTGGCTCCCAGTTTGAACCCCTTGACGATGTCTTCGGGGTTGTGCAGCGCCGTGAGGAAAATCACCGGGATGTCCTGCAATGCGGGATCAGCCTTCAGGTGTTTGATCACCTCGTAGCCGTCCATGTCGGGCATCATGATGTCCAGCAGGATCAGGTCGGGGAGCTCCGTCGCGGCCTTTTCGAGTGCCTCGTTACCTCCCGATGCCGTGACGATCTTGTATTTGGCACGGCTCAGCACGGCTTTCAGCAGCATGATGTTGGTGGCAATGTCGTCGACGGCCAGGATCGTGTAGTCCTCGGGATTTATGGCGATGTTTTTCATGAGGAGAGGTTTAGACATGCAAATATAGCATAATATTTCAGGTTCCGTTCAAAAATCGGTCAGGCTCTGCGGGCTTTCTCCCAGGCACCCTTTCCGCGGTGGGTCGCCAGGTACGATGCCCCGCGGAAAACATTGAGGTTCATGAAGAGAAAATAGTAGGGGATGAAGAGCAGCCTGTTGCGGTGCCCGCTGCGCTCCAGCGCCCATCCCGTGAGGGCGGCCAGGTAGAATGCGCATTGCAGGGCGAGGATCGCGGCATAGAGCGCCGGATGGCCCGACCACAGCAGCGCGACGTTGAGCGGCAGCAGTGCGACAAGCACTACGGGGGTCAGCGTCCAGCGCAGCGCGCGGTGCGATACGTACTGGAACCACAGCACCCCGTAACGGAACGGATTGAGCAGCTTGCGCAGCCGCCATACCGATTGCAGCCCGCCCGCCGCGATGCGCTTCTTGCGTTTGCCTTCTTCGCCCATGTCGGCCGAAGGGCTCTCCAGCGCATAGGCTTCCTTGCAGTAGGCGATCCTGTATCCCTGTGCCGCGATCAGCATCGAGCAGACGAAATCGTCGAGCAGCGTATCCTCCCTCAGCGTCTGCCACAGTTCGCGCCGCACAGCGAACAACTCCCCCGCTGCCCCCACCGCCGAGTAGAGGCGGTGATCCAGCTCCTTGAGCTTCGACTCGTATTTCCAGTAGACGCCTTCCGTTGCGGCGGCGCCCGTATTCCCTGTCCCGGCGACGCGTTTTTCGCCGGCCACGCACCCCACTGCGGGGTCTTCGAAGCAGCGGACGACCTGCGCCACGGCTTCGGGGTTGAGCATCGTATTGGCATCGGTGAATACGACCAGCGGCGTGCGGACTATTCCCAGCGCCCGGTTCCGGGCCGCGGGCTTACCGCCCCGGCGCGGGTCGTGCAGCACCGTCACCTCGGGGTAGGCGGCGAGCAGTTCGACGGTGCGGTCGGTCGAGCCGTCGGTGATCCACGTCACGCGGAGCTTTCCGGCCGGATAATCCAATGCCCGGCAGTTGGCCATCTTTTCCGCCACGACCTCCTGTTCGTTGTAGGCGGCGATGAGCAGCGTCACCTCGGGCGGGTCGGCAGGAAAGGCGTACCGCCGTGCCGGGTGCACGGCTTCGCGGATCTTCACCAGCAGCCACAGCAGGATGCCGTATCCGAGGTAGGTGTAGAAGACGAGGAATACCCCCGCCCAGAAGAGTATCGCTACGGTCGTCATGCTTCGAAAAGTTCGGTTAATACCTGTTTCATCTGGTTGTCCCACGAGAGGCGTCCCTCGACCGTGCCGCGGATCTGTGCGGGTGTGAGGTGCAGCCCGTCGTAGAAACGCACGAGCGCCGCGATGTCGAGGGGCGTGTCGTCGGCCGGGGCTTTCATCACGTAGTCCATGCCGTCGAAGTCGCTGTCCCGTTCCGAGTATACGAACGGGATGCCGCGTGCGGTGTATTCGCGGTTTTTGAGCGTCTTGATACCGGTGATGCCGTTGCGGTGGCGCCCGAGGCTGGCAATGCCCATGTCGCACCACTCGAATTCGGCGTCGAGCGCCGCGCCCGAACGGGGGCCGATGACCTCGGCATACTCTGCCAGGGAGTATGCGTCGATCATGCGGCGGTACTCTGCGATGAGCGTTTCCACGCCGTCGCCCGCGATGCGCAGGCGGACGATGCACTGGTGCGGGGCGGCGTAATAGTCCCGCAGTCCTTCGATCACGCGGTCGAGGCCGTGCCAGAAATGGATGTTCGCCACGGCCAGCAGCCGTAAGTTGTGGTGATCCCCGTGTACCTGGGTTTTGAGCGGGATACTCCGGAAGTCGATGCCGTTGGATATACGGATCGTCGGGCGGCCGAATATTTCCGTATCGTCGGAGAAGGTGACGATGCGGTCGATGTAGCGGGCCATGCGGCAGCGGAACATGCGGTCGATGCGCAGTTTGAGCTTCCGCACCGCGGGCGACTGCGCGAATTCGGCGTCGTAAGGGTAGGTCGGGATTTCAAGCGCGATCCGCACGCCGAGTTTTTTGACCTTGCGCAGCCAGTGGATCAGCACCGGGCTGGCGTTGTGGTCGTGGCGGATGTAGAGGAACTCCACCCCTTCGTGGCGGATGTAGCGCGTGATGTCGCTCAGCGAGACCCTTTTTTCGAGCTTGGCCCGCAATCCCTTGCCGAAGGTGCGGATCGCCTGTCCGCCGACCATTCGGCGCTGCGTGCCGTCGGGCGCTATCTCGATGTGGCACAACTCGATGTCGGCACCGTTGCGCCGCAGTGCGTCGCATTGGGCAAAGATCTTCTTGCTGATGCCGCTGTGGGCCGAAAACCCGTGGAAGACGACGAATAATCCTTTCATACTGTTATCGGTTTTTGCGGGCGAGGAGCCGGTATGCAAGCCCTTTCAGGTCGTATTCGCCGCTCAGGTGCACATAAAGGAGCCATACGCCGAGTGCCGCCGTCCCCTTGAGGGTGAGCGACGCCACGAGCGGCATCGGCGGGGGAGCAACCATCCGGCTGCTGCCAGGGGCAGGCCGACGAGTGCCGTGAGCAGCAGCGGCGAGAGGAAATTTTGCCAGAACGGGCGCCACCCCGTGCGCAGCGTGAGGCAGAACAACGCGTGGTAACATTGCACGAAGTTGACGGCGAACGAGGCGCAGATGCACCAGGCCACGGCTTCGGTCGTGCCGAATGCGAAGATGCCGGTGCAGATCGCCGCGACGTTGAGCGCCGCCGAGAATACGCCGCAGAGGAAGAGCATCCGCGTGGCGTTGGCGGCCTGGAAGATCGAGCCCGAGGTGGACATCACGATCTGGATGCCGACCGAGAGCGCCAGTATCCGGAACACCGGGACGGACGGCTCCCACTGGTCGCCGAAGATGATGAGCACCAGCTCTTGTGCCGTGAAGAAGAGCACGGCCGAGAGCGGCAGCCCGATGAATGCCAGCAGCCGGACGACTTTCAGGTAGGAGGCGCCCAACTGCTTCAGGTCGTGCTGCATCTCCGAAAAGATGGGGTGCATGACGGGCGATATGACATAGGCGATGTTTTGCAGCGGGAGCATCATCAGCCGGTACGACTTGTCGTAATAACCCAGTTGCGAGAGGCTCATGTAACGTCCCATGAGCAGCTTGTCGAGGTTGCGGCTGAAATAGTTTATCAACTGGAACGAGAACTGGTAGGCCGAGAACGAGAATACTTTGCCCAGCGCCTTGCGTCCCGGGCGCAGGCGCAGCGGCAGCGGGTTCTGGCGGTAGTTTATCGCCAGGAGCATCAGGCTCGAAAACACCGGGTTGATCGTCAGTGCGTAGATGCCTGCCCCGGCATAGGCTGCGGCGATGGCAGCCGTGCCCCCTGCGATTTGCACCGTGAGCGACCGCATGGCGGCGAACCGGAAGCGTTTCTCCTTCAGGATAAGTGCATTGGGGACGATGTTGGCCGCGGCGAAAAAGAGGTTCAGCGCGAGGATGCGCAGGACGTTGCGCAGCACCTGCGAATCGCCGTAGAGAGAGGCGATCGTGCCGGCTGCTGCGAAAAACAGCAGCGCCATGACTGCCCCCGACCATACCGAGAGCGAGAATATCCCGCCCAGGTCGTGCCTGTCGAGGTCTTTGTGCTGGATGACGGCCGGGCCGATGCCCAGATCGCTGAAGATGGCAAAGAAGGCGATCACTACCGTGGCGATGTTCACCACGCCGAACTGCTCGGGGGTGAACAGGCGCGAAAGGATACCCGTCACCACGAGCGTTACGACGATGCCCGCGTACTTTGCGATCGAGGTGTAGAATACGCCCGAAGCCAATTCCCGCCTGACACTCATTTCCCGTTTTCTTTTTTTAGCGGTTTCTTGAACAGCAGCGTCGCCAGGGCGCGGCCGTCGATGCTGCCCGGGTAGTGGCGCAGGGCATCCCAGGCCAGTTTCCAGCGTGTCCCGGCCGGGAGCGCCCAAGCGTTGCGCATCACGGGGCGCAGTATCTGCCTCGTGAGCGTGCGTATGAGTTGCCGCTGGCCGGCGTCGCGCGTCGCGGCAAAGCGGTTCAGTTCGCGCAGTACGGTGGTATAGCCTTCGAGGTTGCGGCGCGAGAACCCGCGTCCCATGATCGAATCCCCGTGTATGCGCCGCTTGAAGAACGCGCGTTCGATTCCGCCTGCACGCGACGCCCCGAGATAGAGCTGCGGGGTGAAGAGTTCGTCTTCGTGGAGTATCCCCGGGTAGAAGCGCAGTCCCAGCCCGCGCAGGTAGGCGGTGCGGATGAAACTCAGGCAGGCCGAAGCCCGGTAGCAGTGTAGTGCGAGCATCCTGCGCAGCAGGTCGGTGCCGTCGCAGACCTCCGTTCCGAAATATTTTGCACGCCGGTAGTCGAACCATGCGGCGTCGGAGGCCGTCGTCCCGAAGCTTTCGGCGTCGAAGAACACGAAATCGAGCCGGTCTGACTGGCAGCGTTCGTAGCAGCGTTCGAGGGCGTCGGGTTCCAGCAGGTCGTCGCTGTCCATGAAGTAGATGAATTCGCCCCGGGCACGGGCGATCCCTGCGTTGCGGGTCTGCGAAAGCCCTTTGTTGGGCTGGGTGTAGAGCCGGATGCGGTCGTCTCCGGTGGCTATGCGTTCGAGTACGGAGAGGCTGCCGTCCGTCGAACCGTCGTTGACGACGATCAGTTCGATGTCGCGCAGGGTCTGTCCCATGATCGAACGCAGGGTCTGTTCGACGTAGGCCTCCGTATTGTATACGGGGATGATGACGCTGACTTTCGGGTTATTCATCGACACGTATCCATTTTGCGCGTGCGGCGTCATAACGCTTGATTACGCGCGCCGGGTTGCCTACGGCGACGCTGTACGAGGGGATGTTCTTGGTAACGACGCTCCCGGCGCCGATCTGGCAGCGTTCGCCGATCGTGACGCCCGCCACGACCACCGAATTGGCGCCGATATGCGATTCACGTCCGATCGTCACCTCTTTGCGCACGAGTTCCTGTGCATTCGAGTCTCGTGTCCCGTCGGCATAACCGTGGTTGAACCCCGAGATGAAGACATGCTGGCCCAGTCCGGCCCGGTCGCCCAGGCGCACGGGGCCGATGATCACCGATCCGATGCCGATGCGCGCCTGGTCGCCGATCACTACGTCTCCCGCACCGTTATTGACGACCGCATAATCCTCGATCAGGGCGTCGCGTCCCACTTCGAAGCGCCGCCAGGGAAAAACGTCGAGCCGCGCATGGCGGCGGATAAGCGCCCCGCGGCCTTTTTTGTGAACAAAAGGGTTCACGAACCAGCGCACCCAAAGACGGGGCCGGGGGTGCCTGTGCGGCGAAATCAGCCCGATGACGAATTGTTTGAGCCGGGGGTTATTTCTGATCTTTTCAATCATAAGTCAATTACAGTGTTATATAACGAACTTTTGCAATGCGGCTGTCCGGGGTTTTGAATCCGGAGCACGAAATTTCGGCAGTACGGTATTCAGTTTGTCTTCCCGAGCGATTCGTAAAGTGCCAGCAAGTGCCGGGCGGTCTTTTCCCACGAGAAACGTTTCACCCGTTCGAGGCCGTAGGCGACTTGCCTTGCGCGGAACGCTGCGTCGGTTTCGAGCCGCAGCAGGGCGTCGGCGATTGCCTTCGGGTCGGTCGGGTCGACGAGGATGGCGCCTTCGCCCGCCACTTCGGGGATCGCCGAGGTAGCGGATGTCACCACGGGCGTGCCGCAGGCCATCGCTTCGAGCTGGGGGATGCCGAAACTCTCGCGCAGCGAGGTGTAGAGGAACGCCGAAGCCCTGTTGTAGATGGCCGGCAGGTCGCTGTTGGGGATATATCCCGCCAGGCGGAGCATCCCGCGCAGCCGGGGTTCGCCGATCTCCCGCAGGATCGCCTCCGCGGGTTGTTCCCCGAGGTCGGCGACCAGCAGCGGCAGCGGGTTTTCGGAGCGCCGTACGTATTCGGCATAGGCCTTCAGCGTACCGGGCGTGTTCTTCTTTGGGTCGGTATTGCCCAGGAAAAAGAGGTATTCGGGGTCTCGCAGGTATTTGCGGACGGTTTCCGCCGTGCCTTCCATCGGGCGGAACCGGTCGTGTTAGCCGTTGTGAATGGCCATGATGCGTCCGGGGTCGAAGTTCAGTGCGGTGCGGATGCGGTCGCACTCGAATTGCGAGACGGTGATGACCATCCGGCATCTGGGCAGGATGCGCGGCACTACCAGGCGGCGGTAGACGCGCCCCAGCGACTGGTAGAGCGATTTGTTGCGCGCGGCCTGTTGCTCGAGGAAGATGATGTCGTGGAGCGTTAGGATCAGCGGGGCATTTCCCCATACGGGCGCCGTGTTGCTTGTGCAGTGCAGCAGGTCGGGTTTCACGCGGGCCACGGCCCGCGGCAGCGCCCACTGTTCCCACAGCGGGTAGCTCGGGCAGCGGAGCGTTGTGATGTGCATGTTGGGACTCTCCTCCAGGCAACGGTCTTCGCCTTCGCCCGTGAAGATGAAGTATTCGTTCTTCGTGTCGAGCCGTTGCAGGCAGCGGATGGTTTCGAGCGCCACGAAGTCCATGCCGTGTTTGTTGGGGCGGAAGATGCGCTGTGCCTCGATCGCGATTTTCATGGTCGGTTTCCGGTATTGTTTCCGGGGGCTTCGCTTCCGGCCCCGGTATGTTCGGTGTGGATGAATTTGTCTTTGGTGCCCCGCAGCCGGAAGAGGTTGGCAAGCGTCAGCAGGAACAGGACGGGCATTCGCCTAAGGGCGTGTCCCAGCCGGGCGTCGGCCTGCTCGTCGGGCAGCGCGGGCACGCACGGAGGCATCATGTACTTGATGGAGATGGGCGCGCGGCGACCATCCTCGATCATAAAGCGCAAGCCGTCGAGACCGGCAACATTGGCAATCTCGTGGCTGTCGGCAATGGCGGTGGTAGTACCGCGCGTCGCGGCCATGCGAGCATACTCGGCGGGACGGATGTTCGAAGACTCGATATGCAGATGCCCGTCAATAAAACCGGGAGCGAGATAGCGACCCTGGCAGTCGATGACCTCAGTTGCCTCATAGGTGCCAGCGGCATCGTCGCGACCATCGTAGAGCACGCCGACGATCACACCGTCCTTGACGGCAACGCTACCGGACGCCACGCGTTGGCCATACACGTCGACAATCTGTGCATTGGTAAACAGCGTGTCGACGGGCACGCGCCCCTCGGCAGCATCGATCACAGTCCTCATGACCTCAACGGACATACATACTCCTTTAACCGTAGAAAAAAGCTGCGGAGCGGACAGACCTTCACCGCAGCAAACCAATAGCC
>OGQW01001906.1_pt1 | contig 11373 bp, 9 predicted proteins | sample 1553301 | NCBI WGS metagenome assembly OGQW01 (sample SAMEA2579974, study PRJEB22360) | human gut metagenome
CCGACGGCAGGAGGCGGCTTATCTGCGCGGCTGTGAGCAGCTGCTTGCTAAAATGTGCGGTGAGCTGGCGGCGCTGTGCAATATGGATTCCAATCCGGCACCGGGTGAGAAAAGCATAGAGCGGCTGACCGCGCACGGCCTTACCGCACCGGAAAACCTCAAGGATTACTGCCGGTGCTCGCCGGTGGATGCGCAGGTGATGGATTTCCATATCGGCAATCTGCTCGATGCGTATGATTTTCTGACCGCGTTTCATCATGTGTAAGACGAGTATGCCTTGACAAATGAGCGGTCAGGCGCGTATAATAAAGGTACAAAAAGGACGCTGTTTTAGCAGTCAGCCCTTTACTTGGTCAACTTTTTTGATGACCGTTCGGTGGCCGCCGGACGGTCATCGCGCTTTTATAAAGAAGATGTACAGTACGATGACCGCACAAATAAAAAGCTGGAGTGCTTTCCTCTTCATCTGCGCTCACCTCCTTTCACCCACAGACTGTGGGGAGGGAGAAGGGCTGACCGCCGTTGCAACAGCGTCCTGTGGAATGACAAGCATTCCACGAGTTCATTATAGCATGAATTGTCGAACTTTGTCTATATAGGTGAACAGGTCAAAACGCCTTCTGCACCGGTCGGCTTGACTTCTCCTCACAAAATGGTTATAATAGAACCATTATAATCGTTATTTATGCGATGACGCAGGAAAAGTAACCGGCTCGCCTTGCGCGAAAGAGAGAGGCTCCTCGGCTGAAAGGGCTTTGCGCGGGAAACGGTGAAGTGCGCCTGCCGAGCAACAGGGTCAAACGCCTTGCGGGAAGTGCCCGTTACCGCACTGCACGAGCGAAAAATCGGAGTGGAACCGCGTTTGTACGCCTCCCGAGGGAAGAATATCCCCTGGGAGGCTTTTTTATTCCCGAAACTCCGCATAGCTTTCCTGAAAACCATCAAAAGGAGATAAAAATCATGAAACTCTACAACACGCTGACCCGTCAGAAGGAGGAATTCGTTCCGATCACGCCGGGCGAGGTAAAGATGTATTCCTGCGGCCCGACGGTGTACAACTACTTCCATGTCGGCAACGCACGTCCGTTCATCATTTTCGATCTGCTGCGCCGTTACTTCGAGTACCGCGGCTACAAGGTTGAGTTCGTGCAGAACTTCACTGACATTGACGACAAGGTAATCAACAAGGCGAACGAGGAAGGCGTGGACTTCAACACCATCGCCGAGCGTTATATTAAGGAATACTTTGTTGATGCACAGGGTCTGGGCGTCAAGAAGGCGACCGTGCACCCGCGTGCAACCGAGACCATGGACGCGATCATCGACATTGTTGAGCGCCTGATCGAGAACGGCCACGCTTACGTTGCTGAGAACGGTGACGTTTACTTCCGCACCAAGTCCTTCCCGGAGTACGGCAAGCTGTGCCATCAGCCGATGGAGGAGCTGCAGGCCGGTGCCCGCATTTCTGTCGGCGAGGTAAAGGAAGACCCGATGGACTTCGCGGTCTGGAAGGCTGCAAAGCCGGGCGAGCCGGCTTGGGATACGCCGTGGGGCAGCAAGGGCCGTCCGGGCTGGCACATTGAGTGCTCGGCTATGGCGAACAAGTACCTCGGCAAGACCATCGACATCCATTCCGGCGGTCTTGATCTGATTTTCCCGCATCACGAGAACGAGATCGCACAGTCCGAGTGTGCAAACGGCTGCACCTTCGCGCATTACTGGCTGCACAACGGCTTCCTGACCATCGACAATGAGAAAATGTCCAAGTCCAAGGGCAACTTCTTCATGGTGCGCGATGCCGCCAAGCAGTTCGGCTATGAGACCATCCGCATGTTTATGCTGAGCGCGCACTACCGCACGCCGCTTAACTACTCTGCTGAGTCGCTTGAGATGAACAAGGCATCTCTTGCCCGTCTGTACGAGGCCCGCAATAATATGGAGTTCCGCATCGAAAAGGCATCCGGCGACACCATGACCGCTGAGGAGACCGAGAAGCTGGAGGCTCTGAAGGGCTACAAGCAGAAGTTCATCGATGCAATGGACGACGACCTGAACACCGCAGACGCACTGTCCGCTATCTTCGAGCTGACCCGTGAGATCAATGCGTACAACGGCTCGCATCAGGACGCAACCAAGGCATTCCTGACCGCAGCGCATGATCTGTTCATGGAGCTGACCGGCGTGCTCAATCTGGTGCAGAACCGTGACGAAGCGGTTGATCCGGACGCAGAGAAGATCGAGGAGCTGATCGCGCAGCGCGCCGCAGCCAAGAAGGAGAAGAACTTCGCTGAGGCAGACCGTATCCGCGGTGTACTGGCTGATATGGGCGTTACCATTAAGGATACCCGCCAGGGCACGCAGTGGAGCCGCAATTAAATTGTGAATCCCGACTATTTGATAGAGAAAGTCCTCTGTTCGTGTGCGAATAGGGGACTTTTTGCGTATTTTCTGCACTGGCAGGGCATCTTGCTGACGCAGCCCGCATGTGTCGGTCAACCGGTACTAAGGAACGCTACTGGTGACTTTTTCGCTTCAAATTGATAAAATCTTTGCACGCCGCGCACAAAAAACTTGCGTGATATCAGGATGAACAAGCGGAAAACCTGCGAAAAAGCGGTTTTTGTCGGTTTATACAAGTGTCGTTGATTGACATTTTTGCAGGATTGCGGTACAATATATTCATTATCTGATTTATTGGGACGGAAAGGAGAAGGCGGAATGACGATTCAGCCTGATTATGTAAAGGAAGAACTTTTGCATGAACTGAGTGAGAGCTTTCGTATGCACAACCAGCTCCCACCTGATCTGTTTACGCGCTACCGCATCAAGCGCGGCTTGCGTAACGCAGACGGTACCGGTGTTCTGGTCGGCGCATCGCATCTGGGCAACGTACACGGCTATATTCTGAACGAGGGCGAGCGCGAGCCGATCGAAGGCCGCCTGACCTATCGAGGATATAATGTATACGATCTGATTCACGGTCTGGAGCAGGAAAACCGCTTCGGCTTTGAGGAGATCGGTTATCTGCTTATGTGCGGCAAGCTGCCGAGCCGCCGTCAGCTGGCGGAATTTCAGCACACCATCGGTCTGGAGCGTGCCCTGCCGGACAACTTCACCGAGGATATGATCATGCGTGCGCCGAGCCGCGACATCATGAACAAGCTGGCAAGCGCAACGCTGGCACTGTATTCCTATGATGCGAACCCGGATGAAACCACGGTCGAGAACATTATGCGTCAGGGCATCAGCCTGATGGCCAAGTTCCCGGTTATCATTTCGCATGCGTATCAGGCAAAACGCCGCTACTTTGATAATGATTCCATGTTCCTGCATGTGCCGGATCCGAACCGTTCGACTGCAGAGAATATTCTGCACCTCATCCGTCCGACCGGCGAATTCAACGATGACGAGGCTAAGCTGCTCGACCGCTGTCTGATCCTGCACGCCGAGCATGGCGGCGGTAACAACTCGTCTTTCACCGTGCGTGTTACTTCTTCGTCCGGTACGGATACCTATTCGGCGATCGCGGCTGCGGTTTCCTCGCTGAAGGGCCCGCGCCACGGCGGTGCAAACCTGCGCGTCGTCAAGCAGTTTGAGGAGATGAAGGAGAATATCCACAACTGGAAGGACGAGACCGAGGTCGGCAATTATCTGCGCAAGATTCTGAATAAGGAAGCAGGCGACGGCTCCGGCCTGATCTACGGCATGGGTCATGCAATTTACACCTTGAGCGACCCGCGTGCCGTTGCACTGAAAAAGGCTGCTCGTCCGCTGGCGGAAAAGACCGGCTATTCGGACGAGATGGATTTGATCGAGCTGGTAGAAAAGCTGACGCCGGGTGTCTTTGCCGAAATCAAGGGCAGCGACAAGCCGATGTGCGCAAACGTCGATATGTATTCCGGCTTTGTTTACAAAATGCTCGGACTGCCCAAGTCGCTGTATACGCCGCTGTTCGCTACCGCGCGTATCGTCGGCTGGATGGCACACCGCCTTGAGGAAGTTACCACCGGCGGTAAGATCATCCGTCCGGCGTATAAGCCTGTTGCGAAGAATATCGAGTACGTTAATATTGATGAGCGGAATGACGGTCCGATCAACGACTGATTTTTAATTAAATTAGCAGTTAGTAATTGGAGTGGAGGGTATAGTGCTCTCCGCTCTATTTATATTGTGCAGAGGATAATTATATGGGAATGCTCAGCTTAGCAGATATCCTATTAACAGATGCGCAGGTATCTTATAAAGAAAACCGTATCATCCTATATTTCAAGTCGGATGCGGAAGTGAATCCGATATTCAAGGAGCACGTCAGATCGCTGTATGCCAAATTCGTTAAACAGGAAAGCGTTTCGGTGACTATCGGGGAACATTCCTTTGAATCTCATATTATTTCACTGGCCAGTGCTGCGTCTCCGGAGGAATATGTATCGGACGATCCCGTTGAATGGCTTATGTGCGGTGATGAATTTACCATTACAGTTGAAAACAATGGTCATATCGCAGAGAATACCACGGAACAGAGGGTATCAAAAGCCGGCACTGCACCTCTAATCCTGAAGGAATGATATTTAATAAAAATTTTTGAAAAAAGTGTTGACAACCCGCTTTATATGCGTTATACTAAATGAGCTTGGTCAAAGACAGCTGGCGCCGCAAGGCTTAAATGGCGATTTGTTCGCCGCCCGCCGAGGTCAACACAGACATGTTTGTTATCATATTTGATTATGTTTTCTGTGTACCCTCCCTGTGTCTTTGCACCGGGAGGGTACTTTTATTTTACAGGAGGTGAAAATGATGCCGAACGCAAAGATTCTGGAAGAGAAGAAGGCTCTGGTCGCTTCCCTGGTAGAGAAGATCAAGAATTCTCCGGCAGGTGTACTGGTCGACTACAAGGGCATCAACGTAGAGGATGATACCAAGCTCCGCAAGCAGCTCCGTGAAGCTGGCGTTGAGTATGCTGTCATCAAGAACACTCTGATCCGCTTTGCAGCTAAGGAACTGGGTTTTGACGAGCTGGATGCGTGCCTGCACGGTACCACCGCTCTGGCAATCTCCACCACCGACGACGTTGTCGCTCCGGCGAAGATCCTGGCTGACTTTGCTAAGACCCACGAGAACTTCACCCTGAAGGCTGGTTACCTGGAAGGTAAGGCCATCGGTGAGGACGAGGTCAAGAAGCTGGCTGCTATGCCGAGCAAGGAAACCCTTATCGCTCAGGTACTGTACAGCTTCAACTACCCCATTATGCAGCTCGCTATTGCTTGCGATGCTATCGTTAAGAAGGCAGAGGGCAATGAGGAAATGAAGGTTGCTGAACTGGTAGCCCCGAAGGAAGCTGCAGCAGAAGAAGCTGCTGAGTAATTTCCCCCGCACTGACTGATTTATTCGGTCAGGAACACATTTTAACTTAAAAATTATCTAAAATTGGAGGTTTAATCCCATGACTGTTGCTGAGATTATGGAAGCTGTAAAAGAGCTCAAGGTTATGGAGCTCTCTGAGCTGGTAAAGGCTCTCGAGGAAGAATTTGGTGTATCCGCTACGCCGGTAGCTGTTGCAGGTGCTGTAGCAGGCGGCGACGGCGCAGCTGCCGCTGAAGCCAAGTTCGGTAAGCTGCTGACGCTAAGACCGACTTCGACGTAGTTCTGGTTGACGCTGGCTCTTCCAAGATCGGCGTTATCAAGGCTGTTCGCGAGATCACCGGCCTGGGCCTGAAGGAAGCTAAGGAGAAGGTTGACTCCGCTCCGCAGACCATCAAGGAGGCTGCTCCGGAGGCTGAGGCTAACGAGATCAAGGAGAAGCTCGAGGCTGCTGGCGCTAAGGTTGAGCTGAAGTAAGGTTTCCTTACCGAACCAACTGCTTGCAATCAAGCAATTCCAAAGACGCAGAGTGTTTGCTCTGCGTCTTTTTCTATGCCAAATTTTCCGTCAGTCAGTGGTGACAAACCCGAAATTGTGCGGTATAATAAAATAGAATAATAATGTGGACAAGAAGGAGAATCTCATGCCGAAATTAGGACTTATTTCGCTCGGCTGCGCGAAAAACCTCGTGGACAGCGAGCACATGCTGGCCCGGCTGCGGGACGCAGGCTGGGAGATCACCGAGGATATGACCGAAGCAGACGTTGGCGTTGTCAACACCTGCGGCTTCATCGAAGCCGCTAAGACCGAGGCTATCGAAACCATTCTGGAGACCGCCCAGAACAAGCAGACCGGCAATATGAAGGGTCTGGTCGTGACCGGCTGTCTGGTGCAGCGCTATGCTGACGAGATGCGCGCTGAGCTGCCCGAGATCGACGTATTCTGCGGAACGGGCAGCTATGATGACATCGTGGACGCGGCCAATGCGGCGCTCAAGGGGCAGCAGGCGGCGTACATGGCCGATATGACCTCTGCTGCACTCGACGGCAGCCGTGACCGCCTGACACCCTCGTACACCGCATACTTTAAGATTGCGGAGGGCTGCTCGAACACCTGCGCGTACTGTATCATCCCCAAGCTGCGCGGCCGTTACCGCAGCCGTGAGATGGCATCGCTGCTCGAGGAAGCGCGTGCGCTCTCTGACACAGGCGTTAAGGAGCTGATCGTCATCGCGCAGGACATCACCAAGTACGGTATGGACCTGCCCGAGCATAAGCGCCTGCTGCCCGAGCTGCTCCGCGAGCTGTGCAAGATGGACTTTACCTGGATTCGTCTGCACTATCTCTATCCCGACCAGATTACGGACGAGCTGATCGACGTGATTGCGGATGAGCCGAAAATCGTAAAGTATCTGGATATTCCGCTGCAGCATGTCTCTAAGCGCATTCTGCGTGCCATGCACCGTCCGGGTGACGGCGCGGAATTTACCAGGCTGATCGAGGATATGCGCGAGCGTATTCCGGGTCTTGTACTGCGTACAAGCCTGATCGTCGGTCTGCCGGGCGAGACCGAGGACGAGTTTGCCGAGCTGTGTGAGTTCCTGCAGAATGTCGGCATTGAGCGTGTCGGTGTGTTCGAGTATTCGCCGGAGGAAGGTACGGAGGCCGCAGAGTTGCCCGACCAGATCGACGACGAGACCAAGCAGAACCGCCGTCTGATCGTCGAAGAGCTGCAGTCCGGTGTGCTCGACGACTACAATACCTCCCGCCACGGTGAGGTCATGCAGGTGCTCTGCGAGGGCTTTGACGAGGAGCAGGGCCTGTGGTATGGCCGTACCTACGCGGATTCGGTCGAGGTAGACGGCCACGTCTACTTTGACGCGGCGGATAACGAACCGGCGGAAGGCGAGTTCGTGTCCGTTCTCATCACTGAAAGCCTTGGACCCGACCTGCTCGGTGTCCGTCAGAAGGAGGCATAATTTTCTATGACAACCGCAAATAAAATCACGCTGACCCGCATTGCGATGATTCCGTTTTTCATCTATTTTGCGGCGCAGCCCATGCTGATCATCGATGAGACCCGGTATCTCGCCGCGTTCCCGACCAGCACGGTCATCGCGCTCGTGCTGTTCTGCGTGGCATCGTTCACGGATTTTCTGGACGGCTATGTGGCGCGAAAGTACAATCAGGTGACGGATTTCGGCAAATTTGTCGATCCGCTGGCCGATAAGCTGCTCGTAGCGTCCGCGCTCATCCTGTTCGTAGAGCAGAAGGCGATGGCAGGCTGGATGGTCTGCGTTATCCTCGCGCGTGAGCTGATCATCACGTCTCTGCGCGTGGTTGCAGCCAATAAGGGCCGCGTGCTCGCCGCAACGTGGACGGGTAAGGTCAAGACCTGTGTGCAGATTGGCGGTATCATCGTCGTTTATCTGTATTATATCATCATGGGTGCGCTGGCAAACGGTATCGCCTTCGCGGACGGCGATGGTGTTACCGCTGTTATGTTCATCCCTCATGCGGATGGTATGCCGCTGCTGCTGACCATTGTCGGCTGGGTGGTAACGCTGGTTACCATTTACTCCGGCTATGATTATCTCAAGAAGAACTGGGATCTGATCAAGGACGGCGCAGTAAAGGCAAAATAAGTACAATTTGATACGATTTGCGGAAGAGGTTCACGAAAGTGAGCCTCTTTTTGTTTTACTCAGCACCGGTTGACCGGGGTACGCGAACTGCGTTAGCGTGTTCGTTCTATCCGGGCGGCAGTTCTTTTCTGCACCGATTGTGCGGGGGCACAAGTTGCGTCAGCAATACGCCCCTAACGGGCGGGGCGTTTTTCGCTGAACCTCAGCGGGTGGGGAGTTGCCGCGCCCCGCGGCGGGGGGCAAGAGGGTAGACACCTGCGGTTTCTACCCTCTTGTGCCCCTGCCGGGCAGGCAAGTTCGGTTCGCTTCGCATGCGGAAAATCCTGCGGGTTTTCTCATGAAAAGTTCCCTTTCTTATTTTCGCAAAATGTGTGCACGGGCATATTCGCACGATAAAATCGGGTAAGAATTTCCGCCGGTTTTTTGATGCTTTTCGGAATGAAATTGATATTCAGCAAGGTGCTCAAACGTCTGTGCTTTTATGTGTGCAATCCATACAATGCCAGAATGAAAAGAGTAATTTTTGTATAGAACAGAGTTATACAGTGCATTGCGATATAACTCTTCCGCAGCTATAATATAGTCAAACAAACGAAAACACCGAAAGTTAAAACAAAACAAAAAAACTTCCGGTAAATCGTGAAAAGAGTATGTCTAAGATTTAAATGTCAAGGAGGAAATTATCATGAAAGAAATCCGTATTGGTCTGGTAGGTTCCGGCTGGATGGGCAAGGCTCATTCCTCTGCACTGGCTGACGCTGAGATGCTGTTTGGTCCTGACTACGGCACCGCATCCTTCGAGATCGTAGCTGACGCTAACGAAGAGGCTGCAAAGTCCGCACAGAAGAAGATCGGCTTCAAGCGCATCTCCACCGACTGGCACGATGTAGTTACCGACCCGAACGTAGACCTGGTTGATATCGCTACCCCGAACGCTTTCCACTATGTAGTTGCTAAGGCTGCTCTGGAGAACGGCAAGAACGTATACTGCGAGAAGCCGCTGTCCATCTCCGCTGAGGAGTCCAGAGAGCTGGCTGAGCTGGCTGCCGAGAAGGGCGTAGTTAACTACGTTGGCTTTAACAACACCCAGAACCCGGCAAATGCTTACGTTCGTGAGCTCGTTCAGTCCGGCGCTCTCGGCAAGATCATGCGCTTCACCGGCACTTACGATCAGGACCAGCTGCTCGACGAGTCCCTCCCGATCACCTGGCGCCACATCAACAAGCTGGCTGGCTGCGGTGCTCTGGGCGACCTCGGTTCCCACCTGCTGTCCATCTCTCAGTTCATCATGGGCGACATCACCAAGGTAAACGCAGTTGCTACCACCGTATTCCCGAAGCGTCCGAAGTCCGCAGGCTCCACCGAGATGGTTGACGTTGAGAACGAGGACATCATGACCTTCATGGCTGAGTACGCTAACGGCGCTATCGGTCAGATCGCTTGCTCGCGTGTTGCTACCGGCCGCAAGAACTACCTGACCTACGAGATTCAGGGCACCAAGGGTTCTGTTCGTTACGATCTGGAGCGCATGGGCGAAGTTCAGGTTTACTTCCAGTCTGACAACGAGCGCGACCGCGGCTTCCGCACCGTACTGCTCAACCCGCTGATGAAGGGCTACTCCGCATTCCAGCCGGCAGGCGGTATCTCCATCGCTTACAACGACATGAAGATCCTCGAGGTTCACGCTCTGTTCGACGCTATCACCAATGGCGCTGACTATGTAACCGACTTCGAGTTCGGCTACAAGATCGACCGCACCGTAGCTGCTGTTATCGAGTCCTCCAAGACTCACGAGTGGGTTGACGTTAAGTAAGTTGTCCGCTTACAGCAATTAAAACATAATGCCGAAACGGTCTCCGGCGGGAGCGATCCCGCCGAGACCGAAAAGGCTGACAGTTTCCTGAATAATTTGACAGGGAGGATATAATTATGGCTATCAAGATTGGTATTGCACCGGACTCCTGGGGTGTATGGTTCCCGGCAAGCGATCCGAACAACGCAAAACAGCCCCAGTGGTGGCGCTGCCTGGACGAAATGAAGGTTGCCGGCTACGAGGGCTGCGAGATCGGTCCCTGGGGCTACATGCCGAACGACGATCCCAAGGTTCTCAAGAACGCTATGGATGCGCGCGGCCTGACTCTGGTAGGCGCTACCGAGGGCGGCAACTTCCTCGACGACGCTGCTGTTGAGGGTATGCTGAAGGATATCGACGATATTTCCAAGCTGCTGAAGGCTTTCCCGTCCGCTAAGTATATCGTTCTGCTGCCTCCGATGTACACCAACCTCGCTACCGGCGAGCTGGAGATGAATCCGGAGCTGACCGACGAGGAGTGGGCTACCTACTGCAAGAATGTACAGAAGTGCGCTGACCGCTGCGCTGCGAACGGCTTTGTTGGCCTGTTCCACCCGCACGTTGACAGCCACGTTCAGACCGAGGAGCAGATCGAGCGCTTCCTGAATGATACCAACGTTGATCTGTGCTTCGACACCGGCCACCATGTATACGGCGGCGGCGAGCCGATCTCCTTCTACAAGAAGTGGGCTAAGCGCATCCCGTACATCCACTTCAAAGACTGCGATCTGGCTGTTAAGGCTAAGATGGACGAGAACAAGTGGTCCTTCGCTAAGGCTGTAACCGAGGATATCATGGTTGAGCCGGGCAAGGGCAGCATCGACTTCACTGCAATGCATAAGGCACTCGACGAGTGCGGCTACGACGGCTGGTGCGTCGTAGAGCAGGATCTGTTCCCGGTTAAGTCCTTCGACGTACCGCTCGAAAAGGCTACCATCGGTCGTGAGAACCTGCGCAAGGCAGGCTTCTAATGAAATAGTAATCACATACCCATTTTACAATCGCATCTACACTATTCCCGTTTTCATTATTTTGTTATCCGGTCCCTCTTGAATTTCATCCAACAGAAAATCAAGAGGGACTGCTGATAAAGAGTACACGCAAGTGTGAAATACACAAGCGTAAAAGGGCGCTGAGAGAGCAGGGCCCGGAAAAAAGAGAGGAGAAGAAATTATGAACAAGAAGAGAGTGTTAGCGATGTTGCTGGCAGGAGCGATGGCATTGTCGATGACCGCATGCGGCGGCGGCAATTCTGCCTCGACCGATGGCAGCAGTAATGACGGTGGCGCATCCGCTTCCGGCGGCAGCTACAAGGTCAGCGTTATCCTGAAGACTCTGGCTGCCGAGTACTGGCAGTATGTAAAGTCGGGCGCTGAGGATTATGCTTCCGAGCATTCGGACAAGGTTACGGTAGAGGTTAAGGGCCCAAGTTCTGAGACCGCATTCGATGAAATGCAGAACATGATCGAGACCGACCTCAGCTCCGGCACGTATGACGGCATTGTTATTTCTCCGCTGC
>OGQW01001918.1_pt1 | contig 11315 bp, 15 predicted proteins | sample 1553301 | NCBI WGS metagenome assembly OGQW01 (sample SAMEA2579974, study PRJEB22360) | human gut metagenome
AAGGTACCCTACATAATAATTTCAGAGGAATAATTCTTGATGAGGGGGTTAAATTGGAATATTTTCCAGAGGACCATATAAATGAAAATCAAATAATTCATTGGGGGGATGGTTTATTTGGTCTTACTTGGTTTAAGCAGATAGAAGTAATTGAAGGTTCCTTAATCCCATTTTCACTAGTAATGAGGTCCATTGCTGGTGATTATAATAAAATTGATTTAACTAAATACAGGTTTAAGGTAACTAATACCCCTGGGCAACCATTTGCTGGGTCTTTACCAACTTTTGGTTATTATTCCTATGCGTTGCAGGAATTAATATATCCAAGAGAACCATATTTAGGTGATTCAGTATATGATACTAACCATAGTTGTTATAGGTTAAAGAAATTAATCTTTCCACCTTCTATGCCCTATATTTATGATGCTGGCTACTTTTTATATGATTGCCATAATTTAGAGGAATTATATATTCCAGAGGATTTTGGTAGTCTTTCTGAAAGAGGTACTACAATGGGCCAAGTATTTCATTTGTATTTACCAGAATTTATTTTAAATATACCAGGTTGTAAACTGTTAAATATCTCAATAACGTCTTCAAGTATTAAAGGTATTAAATTTAGTAAAGAATCTCCTTTTGTTTATAATAATTCTTATACAAATGTATTTAGTTTAAAGTATACTGCTATAAGTAGAGAAGCTATAGTTGATATATTTAATCAATTACCAGATTTTACGGGACAACCAACAAGAACTATGAATTTAGTTGGCAGTCCCTATGCTTCAGAATTAACAGAAGAAGATTTGAAAATAGCCATCAATAAAAATTGGGTAATAAATAGATAGTATGAAACATTTAGTAGCAAAAGAAGGATTCCTATTTGTAAATAAGGATATCAGAAATGGTATTGTTTTAGCTGGTGAATTATATATTCCAGATGAATATAATTATTTGGATTATTATGATGAAATTCCAGAACAAGAAGCTTTAGAATTACAAGAAAAATATAACAATAATGGGGATAGGAATATTAATTAAAATTCTGGGTATACCCATAAATAAAGGTACCCCCAATAAAGATTCAAATAATGAAAAATCAAGGTAGAAAATCCATTACCCTAAGTTTACAGGTAAGTGTAATAGGTAATATACCAAGTGGTAACTTTAAGCTTGGTTCACCTAAGGAGGTTTTCCTTATTAAAAATATAACTGATGAAGCAATAAGCTTATCAGTTAAACCAGCAGGAAGTGGGGAATTCATTACCACAAAGATATATCCTGGTTGGAACCCAGAAATAATTTCGGAAATCCAAGATGCCCCTGAAAATTCTTTACAGTATGGGTATTAAGTAAAAAAAAATGTCAGGACAATTAATTATAGGAGTAGGAGGGAACCAATCATCATCAAGTTCCATACCAAAGAATTCAGTTACTTCTGATATGGTAAAATCCATAGTAGTAACTGATAGTGCACCTATAAAAGAAGATAATGTTCTATATTTTGAATATGAACCAGTATCATCTGTGGTATTACGTTCTTCAGCAGAAAAAAAAATCCCAAGATTTAGTAATGCAGAGATAAAGAATAAATTTATTAAGAATAACTCTGGAATATTAAATTTAATTCTAGAAAACCCCACAGATAATACCTATAAAAGGGTTAGGATATTATTAAGAAATAATTCCAAAGAATCTGGGAACTTAATTATACAGGATTCAGATTTTAATAAAGTTGGAACAAATACTTCTTATATCAGTAGTGGTTCAACTGGGTTTACCATAGAACCAAATTCTATATTGAGTATCCCAATAAACCTTTTGTTTGATAATGATGGTCTCTATGAAATCCAATTTGATTTAGTGTATTTAGATAGTGGTAATATTATCACTACCAATAAATTTGTAGTTCAGGTAGGGAATTAGATTATGGCAACACCAATAAGCTCATTTAATAACAGAAAAATCCAAAGAATTGTTTTTAATGGAAGGGAAATAAGAAAAGCTGTTTTTAATGGTTTAGTGGTTTGGACCAATGATGATTCAGAACCAAGACTTTCTCTTGAGAAACTAAGTGTATTTTTATCTGAACAAAACAATTTTCAAGATACTAATCAAGTGTACACAAATACAACTTTTTCTGTGGAATAAATAAAAAAAAAAAAATGGCAGAAGTAACCAAAAAAGGTATAGTAGTAAATCCTAGTACAGGTAGTGGGGATACTACTTTAAAAGTAAAAGCACAAACACCCAATAGTGGTAACCGTGTTAAACAATCAGCAGAATTTACAGTAACAGCTCCTGGAGTTTCAGAACCCAAGAAATTTACTGCAAATCTATTACCCAAAAAGGAGTTTGTAAGTTTTGATAATAGTTCACCTGCAGTTGATAAAGCTGGTGGAGTAGTTACTATTACTGGTAAATCAAACTCTCAAAAACTTACCTTTAAAAAGGGTGCAGGTGATATAATCACAGAAGATATTTCTTCAATTGAATATCAGGCAAATGGTTCTAATACTGTAAATGGTGTTGCTATTGATGGTGACCCTGGAGCAACTGCTCAGTATACCTTCACTTTAACTTTAAATGCTGTTGAAAATGAGACAGTAGATGCAAGAACCCAACAGATTACAGTAGAAGGAGCTGGTGGTTCCAGTGTATCAGCTACTCTTACTCTTAATCAAACTGCTGGTGATCCGACTTTGGAAGTATCTCCTACTTCTATCGATGTACCTCAAGATGGTTCAGAAGTACAAGTACAAGTTACTACCAATACTACATTCACAGTTTCTTAAAAAGATTAATCAACAATCCAGGTGGAATTCAAAACCCACCTGGATTTTTTCCTAATAAGGATTATGTCAAAGAAAGCAAAAGCAAGTTCCAATATTATTGCAGAAATACCATGGAATGATGGTACTGGGGATAAGGTATATGTTAATTATAATCCTAATGAAAAATCCCAAACCATAAACATAACCTCGGATTTTAATTTTGGAAATCAACCAAGGGATTTAATAATTACAATCCAAACTAATTCACCAAATATAGACCCAGATTTACAAGTAAAATTTTCCTTACTTGTTACACAACAGGTTGACAATACAAGAGTAGTAGCCACATTTGATAACAAAAAATCCTTATATTCAAATACTTCTTCCCAATATGTAAAACAATCCTAATATTATGGAATTAAAAATATCAATACCATGGGGAGATGGTACTAATCAATATTTTTATCTTGATTTTTCTAAAATACAGGAAAATGACCAAGTCTTGGTTACTTCAGATAAAAATACCCAAGGTATTCAAAGAGTAAAAGTTATTGGATTCAAAGGAATATCAGAAAAAGTAGATAACAATCAACCAATAGCTTATTTACAAGTATTACAACAAACAGATAATAGTGTAGTAGCCACATTTGATAGTAATGTGAGTATATATGATGATAATAAAGCTTCCTATAAATATTAACCATAAAAAATAAAATATTATGCCAGAATTTAAAGACATATCGACATTTAACCAAGTAACCCCAGTTGGTACTGAAAGAATCCAGGTATCAGCAGCCAATTGTGTAACTCTAATGGATATTGCTAATCTTGGTAGTAAAACTAATTGGTATACTGAATTAGATAAAAGAATTACACAGAATAAAAATGATGCTCTTGCAGCTTATGAATTAGCTAATAATGCTAATAATAAAGCATCAAATAATCGTTCATCAATAGTTTCATTATCTAATAATTATAAAGCTTTATCAAGTTATAACTTAATTAGTAGTACTATTGCTAGTGTTACATTAACTGGTAATAATGTAAGTTTTATAAATAATCCATCAATTAAAACCATAATACTTAATATCACTAATTGGGGAGCGAACCTGGGTTCGTTCCAGGATTCAGTAATATATATTCCAAGAAGTAATGGAGTGGGTGGTATAGTTGAATGGAGTACTCCCCATAAAATAAGTGGTATACATGGTAATCTTACCGAAATAGAAATGATGGTTTCAAGTTTAAATAATTGTTGGGTAAGATATCAAGTAAGTCCAGTAAAAAGTGAAAATGGTAGTGGTATGACTGGTTTTGAATTAATCATTATTGGTACTGTATTACTACCTAATCCTAACAAAGAAGTAATGGAGAGTTTATAATCAAAATATATTATAATTTTTATGAAAAAGTGGATTAAATCACCATACTTTTGGTTAATTATCTATTTAATAGCCATGTTTATAGTAGTTGCATTCCTTTGGAAGTATCTTCCAATATGGGAATCATTATTACTTATATTATGGTCAACCTGTTCTCTAGTAGCTGGGTATTTAGTTGCTAGGTTTCTATATTAACATTAAAAGTAAAACTCTTCTATGGCTAAAAAAATACCACATTTATCAATACCTTCAATTGGTAACCTTCCAATAGAAATAAAGTTATATGGTGATTGGCATAAAGCCATAGAATTAGTTGATAATCTTGGACCCAGTATTAAAAAAGGGTATGATACAGCAGTAAATAAATTTTCAAAGGATTTATTAAAGATTGTATTATTTTCCATAGCTACTGGAACTCCACCAAAAGGTACAGGTATAAATTGGGAACCTCATAGTCCTATCACTACAAAGAAATATGGGGAACACCCAATTTATTACCTTACTGGTACTTATTATAGGGCAATAGGATTATTCAAATACAAGGATAAAACACTTGTTGGATTACCAAGGTCAAAAGGAAGGTCATCATCAGGTGGTATAACTCTTGGAGAATTAGCAAGAATTCTTGAATATGGAACTGGTGGAAGAGGTGGAGGTAAATCATCAGGAACTATACCACCAAGACCATTATGGAATCCTGCAATAAATGCAGTTGGTGGAAAAGATAGACTAAGGTCAATGATTATAAAAAATATCAAAAAACAATTATATGGTTTTGGTATAAGAGCCAACCAAGTTAGATGGAGGTAATAAATATGATAAATTCACAAGAAATCATAGAAAGGTCAATATATCAAGCCTTGCTTAATGCTTCTATAAAACTTGGATATTCACTAGACCCAAATAATTATTTACCCATAAGTATTGAAAACCAAAAAAGGTTTAAAGAAGACATGGATAAATTAAATAAATATATTTGGGTATTTGGTACTGGGAATAATCAATCCAAGGATAAGAAACTTACTCCAAGGATAGTAGTTAATGCAAGGGGTTTCTATCCTGGTGGAATTGGTTTACCTAAGTTACTTATACAAAAAGAGGAAGGAATAGGATTTACAGCAACGGAAGAACCATACGAAACCATAGACCAATTTATAGATATACATCTAATAGCTAATAATCAAGAAGACCTAAGATTATTACATCAGGTAATGTTTTATAGTATCCCACAAAGGGGTTATTTAAAACCTTATAATGTAGATGAATTTTTATTTTCTGGTAATATATTTCTGGAATTGGTAAACTTCTTTGATATTCCTAATTTGGATTTTGGGTTATTAGAGAAAGTTTACCAATTTGTTATTCAGGATTGTGTAATAAATGAAATTACAGAAAAAGCAGACCTTGTACCTATTACAGATATAACACTTCTATTAGAAAATTATGGATATAACCTAATAGAAGTTTCAAAATAAACAAATTATTAATCCCAAAATATAAAAAGTATGCCTAATACACCTAGAGTTGAATTCAACTTTCAAAACAACAATGTACAGCAATCTGTACCGTTATTAGGGGTATCCCATGTAATGGCTCGTACTACTAAGGGTCCTTTTAATCAACCAGATTAGGTTTTTTCAACCTATACCCAATTCCAAAGGGTGTATGGGGAAGAAATAGTTCCTGATGGTTCTATTTCTAATATTATGAAAGCCTTTGAAATAGGTTCAAAGATTAGGATATCAAGAGTAGCTGGTGCAGAAACTACTGTAGCAAAAGGACAAGCTAAAACCTATACCTTCAGTTCTACAACGGGTGAAGGTTCAACAGGTTCACAAACCAAAATAACAATTAAATTGGAAGACCCAAATAGTGATGATACTATATCAATGATATTAAATATCAATACTAAAGAAGCGGGTAGCCCAATTCTTGATGATACTGGTTATGGGTTAAATAGAAATTTTTATGGTAGATTTTATGCCCAAGAAGGACCTACTACAAAAATTTATTTCCAGCAGTTTAAAGCTTATACAACCATTGATAATGACCCAGAGGGTGAACATGATTATCAAATGCAAATAGCTGCAGAAGATATTATATCCACTAATCAATTCTTCTCTGGTTCAAAAGCTGGTTCTTCGAGTGTATTTGTAGAATCTCAGGTTTTACAGGATTTTATTAACAATACACCCAATATAGAATTGGTTTTAGCTTCAGATGAATCAACAGCATCATTTGATGATGAGTTTAATAATAAGCTAAAAGCTCAAGGTATTAATGGGGTAGTTTCTACTCTTGCTAGTTATTCTAATTGGCAAGGTTCAGTATTATTTGATAATACAGCAATAAGTACTGCTTCATCACCACTAGTAATTATAAATGAAGGTGATAATGGTGGTAAATCAAGTGCTGCTACTTGGGTTGAAGCTTATGAAGCTTTAAAGAGTTATTCAGATGGCTACCAATTAATAGCTTCCCATATTCATCAAAATGATATGGTAAAAGCTAAATCCTCCGGACCTGGAGTAGACCCAGACCCCAATGGTTGGAAATCTGCCTATGTAGAAATTGCAAAAGATGTAGTTGCAAATTTTGAAACTGTATTATATGTAGAGGTTCCCAAATATGATTCAGAAGGAAAAGTACAAACTCCTGATGGTATCATAAATCAATTAGAAACTTTAGTACCACAGATTGGGTATGCTAAAAATATTGCATATTTTGCTGGTGGTATTAAATATTATGATGCAAATGGGGCTTTACAAAACTGTGACCTTCTTGGTTCAGTAATTGGTTTGGGTGATGCTTCTGCTTCTCAATATGGTCCTTGGTATTCATTCTCTGGTATGAATAGGGGGGTAATTGCTTCTGCATTGGGTCCTGTAACTGAAAATTTGGGTGGACCTAGTAAAATAGAAGAACTTCAAAAACTAGCAGAATGGTATTGCAATCTTTTTGTAATAAAAGATACTAGAACCCAAGGAAAAAGAACTATGCTTTGGCATGGGTTTACTTCTAACCCCAAATCAGATTCAGAAAAATTCCTTTCAATTGTAAGATTGAATCTTTATCTAAAAAAGAATCTAAGACCTATTCTTGAAAGTTATTTGGAAGAACCCAATACTTGGTCTACTTGGCAAAGTATCTATTATGAAGCCAAGAAAATTCTTGATGACTTAATTGGTACTGCTATTACCGAATATACCTGGATGGGTGACCAAGATGCTCAATCATATGATGATTTGGTAGTAAATAATGAAGCTGATGTAAGACAAGGAAAATATCATATTGTATTAAAATATAAAGAGATTGTTCCCTTGCAAGAAGTAACCATGGATATTGTAATTGATTCTGTATCAAAAGATGTAAACATATCAGCAGAGTAAATTTATTAAAGATATAAGATTATGCCAGCTCAAGTAAAAAATCCAAGAAAGAAATTTTTATGGTCCATAGAATTTCCTTCACATCCAATAAATGCTTATCTTTTTCAGACTGTAACTTTACCTGAGATTACAATAGAAGAAGTAGAGCATGGGGATGTAAACCGTTCAGTTAAAACTGGTGGTAGAATTTCAGTAGGTACCATGACTGCTCAGAAACTTGAAACTACTTCTGGTTCTGATACCTGGTTCTGGGATTGGTTATTCTCAGTTCAGGATATGATTAATGGTGGTGGTTTAACTCCTAGCCAATATTGGCAAACCGTAATTGTAAAAGAATTAGCAGAAGATGGAGTATCAGTTCTAAATAAATGGGTATTAACTGAAGTATGGCCCACTAGAGTAAATGGGCAAGAATTAGACCGTATGAGTTCTGATAATTCAATTGAAGAAATAGAGTTCTCAGTAGGTACTTGTGATAAATTATAATATTGCTTTTATGAAAAAGGGAGGGCTCATATATTATTGGGTTCTCCCTTTGTTTTTTTTATAACCATTTAAACTCAACACAACATGGAAAAAGAAGAATTAACAGGTTACAATGTAACATTTACAGCACCCTCTGGTTATGAATATACCATTAGGGAACAAAATGGAGCAGATGATGATATTTTATCAAACCCATCAGAAGCTTCAACATTAATAAATATTTCAAGATTTATAGCTGGTATAGTAATTGATACCAACTCTACAGCAAATAGAAAATTAACAGTAGAACAAGCTCATATGATGCCCTCATTAGATAGATATGCAATCCTAATAAAATCTAGGATTCTATCCAATGGGGAAGACCTAGAGTTTGAATATGATTGGGGTCCTGATGGGGGTGGAAAAAGTACTTATTGCCAACCATTGGATGAATACCTATTTGATTATTCAAAGGAAATTGATGATGATACTTTGGCTAGTAAACCAAATGCTATAAAACCATATCCTTTAAAAGATAAAACTAAAGATATAGCTTTTTCATTATCATCTGGTAAAGAGGTTAAATTTGATTTATTAACTGGAGCTAGTGAATCTTATTTAGTTAATTTACCATTAGAACAAAGAACTCAAAATAAAGCTCTAGTAGCAAGGAATTTGTGCCTATTAGTAGATGGAAAATGGGAAAAAGTATCTTCTTTCCATTTATTCTCAATGAAGGATATGAGAGAGATAAGAACTAATGTAAAAGCTATAGACCCTGAATTCTCAGGGATTTGTACTCTAATGAATCCTCATAATGGTATGTCAGCTGATATTAATATCATGGCTATCAAGGATTTTTTCTATCCTGGGGGGATTTAGAGAGAGATTTCTTTTACCTACATCAAGCAAAAATAAGAATCAGTTTTACTGAATTGTTATATTTACCAATCAGACGTCGATTAAAATTATTAAAATTGGCGTCTGATTATTTTGGTTCTCTAAATAAAAAATAACCCCCAATATCATGGCTTATGTCACCAGTGGAAGTCTAAGAGGTAATTCCTTGGAAATAGGTATTGCTCTAGTACTTCAAGATAGATTCTCCAATCAAGCTAAAGATGCTTCTGCTGCAATTAGAAGACTTCATAATGAAGCTAAGGAAGCAGTAACAGCAAATCTTCAAACTGCAGATAGTATTCTTGGTACTGTGTACCAATCATTAACAAATGTTGCTGGTGGAATAACTAATACAGTATTACAAGGTGCTGAATTTATTGATACCATGACCACTGTATCAGCTATTACTGGTTCTACCAGAGAGCAATTACAAATGTTATCGGAAACTGCTCAATCCTTGGGTCTTGAAACCATGTTTGGTTCCCAAGATATTGCTTCTGGTATGAAATATCTAGCAATGGCTGGTAATACAGTTGAACAGGTTAATGATATGATTAAGGGTGCAGCTTATGTAGCCAATGCTACTGGTATGGAACTTGGTGGTAAAGGTGGAGCTGCAGACTTAATTACCAATGTTATGAAGACCTTTAAAATTGTAGGTGATGGTGCTTCAGAATTAGTTGGAGACCAGTTAACCAAAGCAACACTTTCTGCAAATATATCCATGACAGATTTAGCAGAATCCATTAAATATTCTGCAGCTGATATGGTTATGTTAAAGAAGGAACTTCCAGAAGTAGCTGCAATGATTGGTACCCTTGGTAATGCTGGTATACAAGGTTCAATGGCTGGTACTTCATTAGGTAACATGGCAAGATACCTTATAAAAGCCTTTAACCCAAAAACTGATGCCTATTCATTCTTACAAAGAATGGGATTATCTCAACAGGATTTTGTGGATGCCCAAGGAGACCTTATAGACTTTGGTGACATCATGGAAAAAATAAGCAAAGGGGTTGAAAATTTACCATCAATTGATAGAGGTAAAGCTATTGGTGCTATATTTGGTGTCAGAGGTCAAAGAGCAGCAAATGCTATTATGAATGACCTAGAAGGATATAGGAATCTATTAGACCAAATCCAGAATAATTCAGCAGGATTTGCAAAAGATATTGTTGATAAAAGAATGAATACTTTAGCTGGTTCTATAGATAAGGTATCATCTGCATGGGAGAATTTAAAGGTGGCATTTACAGAACAAATTGGTCCAGCGTTAATGCCAATATTAAATACCATATCCCAAATTATAGAAGCAGTAAGGGAATTTGTAACCACCCCAGTTGGGGCTTTTGCTTCCCAAGTATTTGTATTATCCACATTTATTGGATTAGTTGGAACCAAGGTACTTCAACTAATTACCAAATGGAGGTTATTAAGGAGTGATACCCAGATTGGATTTACTAATATGTTCAGGTTAATCAGAGGTGGTTGGCAAGGAGCTACCCTTGATTTACAGAATTATATGAGATTACAAGGGTTATTAAATGCTCAAACTACTTATGGGTTACCATATTATGCTTCTATGGCTAAACATCTTGGGACTCCAGTTGGTGGTGTAGTATATGACCAAAGAACTAAGAGATGGAGGTCTTATGACCAATCAGTTACGGGGTTAGGTAAAGGAACTTTTATGAAAGAAAGGGATGCTATTAGGTATACAGAAACCCATGGTACTGGTAAACAAGTTGTTAGTGGATTTTTTGGAACTGGAGTTGGTGCTACAACAACTGGTACCCAATCTACTTGGGGAAAATTATTAGGTCTTGGTTCAAAGTTATTTGGTGTATTAAGTTTAGTTAGTCTTGGTCTTACCATAATATGGCCATTAATTAAAATGGTTGCTAATGCCATAAAGGGGAATACTGAAGAAGTAAAAAAGAATACTTATTCCGTAAATACCCTAGCTGGTAAATATGCTACAGAACAAGAGAGATTGGCATCTGGTAAAAGTTTGGATTTAGCTGGTGAAGTAAGATTGTTGAGAGAATCCATAGAAAAATTCAATAAAAAATCAAGTAATCAAACTTTAACCCTTAGGTTAGAAGATTTGAATGGTAAGGAAATTACTAGAAAAATTGTGGATTTGAATGATGATTCAAATCAAACAAATGGTATAAAAGTTGGGTAAATTAATTGATTTATGGCTAGTTTAGTACACAATATAGTTGATTCAGCAAGAAATAAATTATCTGCCAAAATAAATAATGCTATTGCTGGTATTACAAATAATGGTTTAGGCCCATTAGATAACAAAGCTCTTAGAGCTACATTACTTACTAATAGGGCAAACCCTAAGCTCCCAAAGATAAATTTTCTAGAATATGAACTTGGTGGGGTTATAAGGGATA
>OGQW01001936.1_pt1 | contig 11237 bp, 6 predicted proteins | sample 1553301 | NCBI WGS metagenome assembly OGQW01 (sample SAMEA2579974, study PRJEB22360) | human gut metagenome
ATCCGTGCTTCGCAAGCCGATTCCATAGCAAAGTTGGTTGCCGGTTTTAGGGGTGGAGGAGTGATTGTCTGCGGTGATTTTAACGATTCTCCTTTGTCTTATGCTCACCGGGTAATCGGGAAGGAACTGGATGATGCTTTTGTACAGTCGGGCAACGGATTCGGGATATCTTATAATCAGAATCATTTTTATTTCCGTATCGATCATATCCTATTGAGTAAAAATCTGGAATCTTATCAATGTACGGTAGACAAAACCATAAAGAGTTCGGATCATTATCCCATCTGGTGTTTTGTGGCGAAGAAATAATTAGCAGACCTTTAATTTAATATAAGTATGAAGAAACTAGTATTTACGTTAGCGACTTGTTGTATCATGTGTGCATGTGAACAGAAAACCGAAACGAACCCGTTCTTTACGGAGTTCCGGACAGAGTATGGTGCTCCTGATTTTGATAAAATCAAGATAGAACACTATGAACCTGCGTTTTTGAAAGGCATAGAAGAACAGAATGCCGAAATAAAAGCAATTGTGGAGAGCCGGGAAACTCCCGGATTTGAAAATACGATTGTGGCACTGGATAATAGCGGAAGGACACTGGCACGTGTCAAGGGTGTCTTTTATGCATTGACGGAGGCTGATACGAATGATGAGATGAGCGCATTGAGCGAAAAGATTGCTCCTGTGCTTTCCGAACATAACGATAATATTTATCTGAATCAGGATTTATATAAGCGTGTGGCTGCTGTGTGGCAACAGGAGCAAGAAGGCAAAATAACGCTGACCACAGAGCAGCATCGTCTTTTGGATAGATATTATAAGGCGTTTATCCGTTCGGGGGCAGGACTGGATGCCGGGAAGCAAAACCGCCTTAGGGAGATAAATAAAGAATTGTCTACATTGGCTATTACTTTCAGCAACCATGTTTTGAATGAAAATAATGCTTACCGGCTGGTTATAGACAATGAAGCAGAACTGGCAGGATTGCCGGAATGGGTGAAAACAGGTGCGGCGGAAGAGGCGAAGGCTGTCGGAAAAGAAGGCAAGTGGCTGTTTACCTTGCAGAACTCAAGCCGTTTGCCACTGCTGCAATATGCCGACAACCGTGAGTTGAGAAAGGATATCTATGAAGCTTATATCAATCGTGGTAATAACGGAGACGCCAATGATAATAAAGAGATTTTGAAGAAAATCATTTCTTTGCGTCTGGAAAAAGCCAATTTGCTGGGCTTTGACTGTTATTCCAATTTTGTGTTGGATGAAAATATGGCAAAGAATTCCGAGACGGTTATGGATTTTCTGCATAATCTGTGGGGTTATTCTTTGAAAAACGCAAAGACGGAAGCTGCCGAATTACAAAAAATGATGGATAAAGAAGGAAAAGGAGAGAAGCTTGCCGCATGGGATTGGTGGTATTATACCGAAAAACTTCGTCAGCAAAAATATAATCTGAATGAGGATGAGATTAAGCCTTACTTTAGCTTGGAATCAGTGCGAAACGGTTTGTATTATGTTGCCAATAAATTGTACGGCATTACCTTGACCGAACTGAATAATGTATCTGTTTACGAACCGGATGTGAAGGTGTATGAGGTGAAAGATGCCGATGGCGCTTATCTGGGCTTGTTTTATGCCGATTATTTTCCCCGTACCGGTAAACGCGGAGGGGCATGGATGAGCAACTTCCGTGAACAGGCAGGCGATGTGAGGCCGCTTATCTATAATGTAGCCAGTTTTACGAAGCCCGCAGGTGATATGCCTTCGTTACTGACACTGGATGAAGTGGAAACAATGTTTCATGAATTCGGACATGCTCTTCACGGAATGCTGACCAAATGTAACTATTTGGGAGTATCGGGTACGAATGTGGCACAGGATTTTGTGGAACTTCCTTCTCAGATAATGGAACATTGGGCGGTGGAACCGGAAGTACTGAAGGTATATGCCAAGCACTATAAGACCGGTGAGGTGATTCCCGATGAATTGATTCGGAAGATACAAGACCAAAATACCTTCAATCAGGGATTTATGACAACCGAACTGTTGGCTGCTGCATTGCTCGATATGGAATTGCACAATCTGACCGACACCGCAAGTCTGGATGTGGTGGCCTTTGAAAAGGCAGTGATGGACAAATTGGGTTTGATTCCTGAAATCGCTCCTCGTTACCGTGCCACTTATTTTAATCATATCCTTAGCGGTTATGCTGCCGGATATTACAGTTATCTGTGGGCGGAAGTATTGGATGCTGATGCTTTTGAAGCTTTCAAAGAACATGGACTGTTCGATAAAAATACTGCCGACTCTTTCCGCCGGAATGTTCTGGAAAAGGGTGGGACAGAGGATCCTATGGTGCTTTACAAAGCGTTTCGCGGTGCCGAACCGAGCTTGGAACCGTTGCTTAAAAACAGAGGGCTGAAATAAAATATCCCATGAAATAGAACAAATTAGGCTGCGAAATATACTTTTGCAGCCTTTTTTCTTATTTGAAATTCAAATATTTGTGTTTCATGCCGTGCGAATGTGAAAAAAAAACTATATTTGCAACCTTGTATAAACCAAGAATTAATCAAAAAGTAAAAATAATAAATTTCAAAGTAACATGCAAAACAAAGGATTTGTAAAGGTTTTTGCGGTATTACTTACCCTTGTATGTGTGTTTTATCTTTCTTTCTCTTTTGTGACCCGCTATCACATGAATAAAGCGGCGCAAGATCCGAAGGGTGAAGCACATTACCTTGATTCTATGCAGAATGAAAAAGTTTATCTGGGTAGTTATACGCTGAAACAGTGTCGTGAGATGGAGATTGGTCTGGGTCTGGACCTTAAAGGTGGTATGAACGTTATTCTTGAAGTTTCTGTACCGGATGTGGTGAAGGCATTGGCTGACAACAAAACCGACGAAGCTTTTAACAAGGCTATATCAGAAGCTGCCAAACAGTCTGTTACCAGCCAGGATGACTTTATTACTCTGTTTATCAGAGAGTATAAGAAAGAAGCTCCACAAGGAAAGTTGGCAGAATTGTTCGCTACTCAGCAGTTGAAAGACAAAGTAAATACCCGCAGCTCTGATGCTGATGTAGAAAAGGTGTTGCGTGAAGAAGTCAAAGCTGCTATCGATAACTCTTATAATGTATTACGTACCCGTATCGACCGCTTTGGTGTGGTTCAGCCCAATATTCAGGCTTTGGAAGGTAAGATGGGACGTATCATGGTGGAACTTCCGGGTATCAAAGAACCGGAACGTGTGAGAAAGCTCTTGCAGGGTTCTGCTAATCTTGAGTTTTGGGAAACTTTCGACTCCAAGGAAATCTATCCTTATCTGACTGCTATTGACAACAGATTGCGTGCTATCCTTGCTACCGATAATGCTGCTACAGATTCTACTGCCGTTGAAACTGCCGATGCAAAGGCGGTATCTGCTGCCGATAGTCTGGCTGCTGCTTTGAAGGGAGAGCCTGCAGACAATGCTGTTGCCATGGAACAAATGAAGAAAGAACATCCGTTGGCTTCTATTCTTCAGCTGAACCCGAACGGCAGCTGTGTGGTAGGTTATGCTGATTATAAAGATACAGCTCAGGTCAATACTTACCTTGCCATGAAAGAGGTAAAAGAAATGTTGCCGAAAGATCTTCGCCTGAAGTGGGGTGTGAAAGGTGCCGATTTCGACAAGACAGGACGTATCTTCGAATTATATGCCATCAAGTCAAGCGAACGTAACGGACGCGCTCCGTTGGAAGGTGACGTGATTACTGATGCCAAGGATGAGTTCGACAACTTCGGCAAACCTTGCGTGAGTATGTCGATGAATACTGACGGTTCTCGTCGCTGGGCTGTTTTGACAAAAAATAATGTAGGAAAAGCCATTGCCATTGTATTGGATGGTTATGTATATAGTGCTCCTAACGTCAACGGTGAAATCACCGGCGGACATTCTCAGATTACCGGTCACTTTACTCCCGAAGTAACAAAGGACTTGGCTAACGTATTGAGATCCGGTAAGATGCCGGCTCCTGCACGCATTGTTCAGGAAGATATCGTTGGTCCGTCATTGGGTCAGGAATCTATCAACCAGGGTATCGTTTCATTCGTTGTGGCATTGATTCTGTTGATGGTTTACATGTGTGCTATGTACGGACTGATTCCGGGTATGGTTGCCAACTGTGCCTTGGTTGTGAACTTCTTCTTTACGCTGGGTATTCTTACCTCGTTCCAGGCTGCATTGACAATGTCGGGTATTGCCGGTATGGTGCTGTCATTGGGTATGGCGGTGGATGCCAACGTATTGATTTACGAACGTACAAAAGAAGAGCTGAGAGCAGGAAAGGGTGTCAAGGCTGCTTTGGCTGACGGTTACTCGAATGCATTCTCTGCAATCTTTGACTCTAACCTGACTTCAAGCCTTACCGGTATCATCCTGTTCTATTTCGGTACAGGTCCTATCCGCGGTTTTGCTACCACACTGATTATCGGTATCCTCTGCTCGTTCTTTACTGCTGTGTTCTTGACACGTGTGGTTTACGAACACTTCATGAACAAAGACAAATGGTTGGGATTGACATTTACGACAGGCATTTCCAAGAATCTGATGCAGAATGTTCATTATAACTTTATGGGTATGATGAAACGTTCGTTCACTGTATTCGGTATCATTATTGCAGCATGTGTGGTTTCGTTCTTTATCCGCGGTTTGGCTCAGAGCATCGATTTCACCGGCGGACGTAACTTTGTGGTTCAGTTTGAACAGCAAGTAGAACCGGAAACTGTTCGCGACCTGCTGAAACAGAAGATTACCGAAGATAACGTGCAGGCTATCGCTTTGGGTACAGACAAGAAAACAATCCGTATCACTACCAACTACCGTATCACTGAAGACTCTCCCAATATCGATTCTGAAATCGAAGAGTTCCTGTATCAGTCATTGAAAGACGGTAATTTGCTGGGCGAAGGCACTACACTGGAAATATTTATCGACCGTGATAACCGTGCAGGCGGCTCAATCATCAGCTCTCAGAAGGTGGGTCCCAGTATCGCTGACGATATCAAGACTTCTGCTATCTGGTCTGTATTGTTCGCATTGGTTGCTATCGGTTTGTATATCCTGTTGTGTTTCCGCAATGTGGCATATAGTGTCGGTGCAACGGTGGCATTGGCTGTCGATACCGTTTTGATTATCGGTGCTTACTCATTGTGCTATGGCTGGGTTCCTTTCTCATTGGAAATCGACCAGACATTCATTGGTGCTATCCTGACTGCTATCGGTTATTCTATCAATGATAAGGTGGTTATCTTCGACCGTATCCGTGAGTTCTTCGGCTTGTACCCGAAACGTAACCGTTTGCAGTTGTTCAATGATTCATTGAATACTACTTTGGCACGTACTATCAATACTTCATTGAGTACATTGATCGTATTGTTGTGTATCTTTGTATTGGGTGGAGACAGTATCCGCAGTTTCGCATTTGCGATGATTCTGGGTGTCGTTATCGGTACGTTGACTTCATTGTTCATTGCTGCTCCGGTTGCTTACCTGACACTGGGTAATAAGATGCCTGAAGAAGAAGCGAAAGCATAAGAAGGATTATAATTGCCAAGAGATAAAAAGAAAGGAGGTTCCGCCATGGAAACCTCCTTTCTTTTTATCTTCTCTTTTTATCGGGTTACCCTTCCCGAGGTATTTCCTTTCATCAGACTTTCCACTTCTTCCACAGTCACCTGATTGAAGTCACCGTATACGGTATTTTTCAATGCAGATGCGGCAAGAGCAAATTCCAGTGCTTTCTGGTCATTGTCGGGATATGTAAGCAAACCGTATATCATTCCTCCTACAAAAGCATCTCCGGTACCTACACGGTCGACTTCGTGAGTAATATCGTAAATGCCGGTATATTTTAATGTTTGGTCGGAATAAAGCACGGCTGCAAGCAGATTGTGGTTGGAAGTAATCGTATTGCGCAATTCTAAAAAGACTTTCCGGCAACGCGGCACTATATGCGATATTTTCTGTCCGAATGTCTCGAATCCTTTCAAATCCAACGGATAAGCAGTATCCACAGCTTGAAAGCCTACCGGAGCAATATCGAAAACTTCTTTGTATTCCGGCTCTGCACCGAAGATTACATCACTGTATTGCACCAAGGGCAACATGACATCGGCAACCGAACGCCCGTAATTCCATAGTTTTTTGCGCACATTCAAATCACAGGAAATGGTTAAGCCCATGCGGTCGGCCGTTTGTAGAGCTTCCAGACAGGCGTCGGCGCCCTCTTGTGACAGTGAAGCCGCTATGCCCGACCAGTGAAACCAGTCTGCATCGGCAAATATCTTTTCCCAATCTATCATGCCGGGACGCAGGGTGGCAAAAGAAGACCCTTCACGATCGTATACCACATTGGAATTGCGAAACGAAGCGCCACTCTCAAGAAAATACAGTCCCATGCGTTTCCCTCCGAATACGATTCCTTCCGTACCCAGCCCGTTGGCACGGAGCGATGCGATACATGCCTGCGCCATTGCATTGTCGGGCAGCCGGGTGACAAACTCGGTGGGAATCCCGAAGTTGGCGAGCGATACAGCCACATTAGCCTCGCTGCCACCATACGTGGCAATGAATTCGTTGGTCTGGGAGAAACGGCGGAAGTCGGGAGCAGTAAGGCGGAGCATCACTTCTCCAAATGTAACCACCTTGCGGTTTGTTGAAATCATTTTTTTGTCCATAGCTTCTTTTAAATCAAAAACAGCCTTCACAACCGGATTTTTTACCGGTGTATGAAGGCTGTCGGATTCTTTAAGACAGTATTTATTTCTTGAAACGTTCTTTCAACTTGGCAAGCATGTCTTTGGTCATGGTATCCAAGTCGTATTCAGGTTTCCAGCCCCATTCTTCGCGGGCACAAGTGTCGTCCAGTGAGTTAGGCCATGATTCGGCGATAGCCTGACGCAATGGGTCTACCTTGTATTCCATTTCAAAGTTAGGTTCGTATTCCTTAATCTTGTTGAAGATGATTTCAGGATCGAAGCTCATTGAAGCAATGTTGAATGAGTTGCGGTGAACGAACTTGCTCGGGTCTGCTTCCATGATTTCGATGGCGGCGCGTAAAGCATCCGGCATATACATCATATCCATGTAAGTACCTTTGCCGATAGGACAAACGAACTTTTCACCTTTGGCTGCCGAATAATAAATATCTACAGCATAGTCGGTTGTACCGCCGCCCGGAGGAGTCACGTAAGAAATCAATCCCGGGAAACGTACGGAACGGGTGTCGACACCGAAACGGATGTTGTAGTAGTCACTCAGCAACTCGCCGGAAACCTTGGTTACACCGTACATGGTGCGCGGATTGCGGATAGTGTCCTGCGGAGTCTTGTCCTTCGGAGTGTTGTTGCCGAATACACCGATAGAACTCGGAGTAAATACGGCGCACTTCATGGTGCGGGCTACTTCAAGTACATTGAACAGACCGCCCATACCGATTTTCCATGCAAGCTGCGGTTTGGCTTCTGCTACTGCCGACAGCAAAGCTGCCAGGTTGTAGATGGTATCAATATGATACTTTGAAACAGTTTCGGCAATCTGCTGTTCGTTTGTGATATCAACGATAGCAGACGGACCTGATTCTGCCAGTTCGCCTTTGGGTTCTGCACCCGGGATGTATCCCGCTACGATGTTACCATTATAAATACTTCTTAATTTCATTGTTAGCTCTGAGCCAATCTGACCGGTAGAGCCGATAATCAATACATTTTTCATAGTGTAATTATAATACGTTAGTTTGCTATTTGAGAGCAAAGATAGGCAGAAGCATTCAGATTTTATCAAAGTTTTCTCTATATTTTTGCAGAAATTCAAAAAAAAATAAGAACTTTGTCCGTCGAAGAGAAATATCTGAACTTAATCTTTAATACTTAATAAAAATCAAAGCTATGTATGGTAAAATGAAAGAGTTCCTCACGAAGGAACTGGCTGGCATCAAAGAAGCCGGATTGTATAAAAACGAACGTATCATTACAACTCCCCAAAAGGCTGATATCAAAGTAAATGCAGGAGAAGAAGTATTGAACTTCTGCGCGAACAACTACTTAGGATTGTCAAACAACCAGCGTTTGATCCAAGCAGCAAAAGACGCAATGGACTCTCATGGCTTTGGTATGTCGTCTGTACGTTTCATTTGTGGAACCCAGGACTTGCACAAACAACTGGAAGCTGCTATCTCTGATTATTTCAAGACCGAAGATACAATATTATATGCTGCCTGCTTTGATGCAAACGGTGGTTTGTTCGAACCGCTGCTGACCGACGAGGATGCAATCATTTCCGATGCATTGAACCACGCTTCTATCATTGACGGCGTGCGTCTGTGTAAGGCAAAACGTTATCGTTATGCCAATGCAGACATGGCTGACTTGGAACGCTGCCTGCAGGAAGCTCAAGCTCAACGCCACCGTATCATTGCTACTGACGGTGTGTTCTCTATGGACGGTAATGTGGCTCCGATGGATAAGATTTGCGAATTGGCAGAAAAATACGATGCGTTGGTAATGGTAGACGAATCGCATTCTGCCGGTGTAGTGGGTCCGACCGGTCATGGTGTGGCTGAACAATATGATGTTTACGGACGTGTGGATATCTTTACCGGTACATTGGGTAAGGCATTCGGCGGTGCTATGGGTGGTTTCACTACAGGTAGAAAAGAAATCATCGACATGCTGCGTCAGCGTTCTCGTCCGTATCTGTTCTCTAACTCGGTTGCTCCTGCCATCGTGGGCGCCAGCCTTGAAATGTTCAAGATGTTGAAAGAAAGCGATGCACTGCATACTAAGTTGATGGACAATGTAACTTATTTCCGCGACAAGATGCTGGCTGCCGGTTTCGATATCAAGCCGACTCAGAGCGCTATCTGTGCAGTGATGCTGTATGATGCAAAACTGTCTCAGGACTTCGCTGCCAAGATGCAGGAAGAAGGCATTTATGTAACCGGTTTCTATTATCCGGTTGTGCCGAAAGGTCAGGCTCGTATCCGTGTTCAGCTGTCTGCCGGTCACGAACGTGAACATCTGGATAAAGCGATTGCTGCATTTATCAAGGTGGGTAAGGAATTGGGCGTGATTAAATAATAATCCGTTCTGTCTTTCGTCCGGAAGGATGATTGATAAGGGAGTGTGCCAAACTTCTGACTACTGTTGCTCTGTATAACAGGACAGTGTCTCGGTGTTTTAGCATTCTCCCTTATTTTTTTGTGTTTTTTGCCCGTTTCCGCTGCTTGCGGGAGTACTCTTCTTTCTTCTCTCCTTTATGTCCTTTCTTTCTGTATATTACCTCCTTTCCTCCTGCCGGTTATGGCTTTTCCTCCTGTCGGTTATTACGGTCTTCCATAGTAGACTGTACAGTCTTCCATAATGGACCGTACAGTCTGTTGCAGTGGACTGTACGGTCTGTTACGGCGGACTGTAATATATGTAAGGAAGGAAAGACCTGTGTTTAGGGTGTGAAAGGCTTATTCATAGGGTGGGGAATGCTTAAAGCCGGTTCTTGCTTTTTATCACTGAACGTGTAGGATAAGCAGTAAGGACCGGCAAAAGAAATTTTATGTAAAAGAGAGTATTTATTCTGCTTGCATTTCTACCTGCAACACATAGACAGGGAAAGCATCGGAAGAGCGCCGGATATGGCAGATTCGTAATCCTTCTTCGGTCGGCTTCCATTCGACGGTTTTCTTGTTGTCGAGCAATGTGATGCGCTTGATGCGGTCGGTGTAGCCTTTGAAGGCACGGAGTGTAAACTCACCGGCAGGCACGTGGCGTACGATAACGTAGACATGGTTGCCTTTGGCAGTATATCTGAAATCGGGAATGGCATTGACGGGTGTACCATCGAACACGGCATCGTGGAACCCTTCTTTTACCTCTTCTCTTTTTCCGTGGGCAAGGGGCGAGGTCTCACCGTAAGTATGCCAGGGCGAAGTGCCGTAGATGGCTTCCCCGTTTGTCTTTATCCATTGGCGGAAAGCGTTGAGTCTGGGTTCGGTTTGCTGCGGGAAACTGCCTTGGGGGTTGGGACCGATGTTCAGCAACAGATTTCCTCCTTTGCTGACCACGTCTGTCAGATTGCGAATCATCATGTCGGGTTTCTTGTAGACAGTATCATATTTGTTGTATCCCCAGTTGGCACCCATGGTGAGGCATGCTTCCCAAGGTTTCGGGTCTATCTCGTTCATTAATTTCTGCTCTATGATGCGGTAGTCACCCAGACCGTTTCCGATGCGGCTGTTGATGAGGCAATGCGGTTGCAGGCGCTCAATGAGCCGGCGGATGGAACGGCTTTGCTCTTTGGTTACCATTTCGGGAGTGTCGAACCACATCATGGCGATTTCTCCGTAATTGGTCAGCAGTTCGGTTAATTGCGGCAGCACCTTGCGGTCGATGTATGCCTGAAGGTTCTTATTGTCCTCATCGGGAAAATCCCACGTATTGCTTCTGCCGGCTTTGGTCGGCCAGTTGGTGGGGACATCAGGGTCTTCCCAGTCTCTTCCCAGGGAATAATAGAAACCGAATTTCAGTCCTTGCTTACGGCATTCGTCGGCCAGTTCTTTCATCGGGTCGCGTGCAAACGGGGTACGGGTAACGATGTTGTAATCGCTGCATGCCGAGTGATACATGGCAAATCCGTCATGGTGCTTGGAGGTGATGACGATATATTTCATGCCGGCTTCTTTGGCAGTCTTTACCCATTTTCGGGCGTTGAACTCGGTCGGGTTGAAGTCATTGGCAATTAAAGCATATTCTTTGACCGGTATCCGTTCATACAGCATAAAGTGTTCGCCGCCTTTTGTGGGGTGTCCCTTCCAGTCACCGGCAGTTTGTGAATAAAGCCCCCAGTGGATAAACATCCCGAACTTGGCATCGGTAAACCATTTCATGTCTTCTTTGCCTGCTCCTTTGAGGGTGAAGGGCAACAGGCAGCAGCAGAGTGTCATTAGAAAACGTGTGTTCATAAAATGTAATTTAAGATTAGAATGAGTTGTATTTCGAGGTCAAAGATACAGGGTGTATTCCGAAAACAGGAGTACATATTTTCCGATAATAGGATAATAATTGTCCATAAAGGGGGATAAAAGGGGGCAAGTGAAGTATGTTTCGGCCTGTGTGGTACCCCGGAGGGGAATCGAACCCCTATCTAATGTTTAGGAAACTTCTAATCCAACTTTGAGTATCAGTCACTTGCGAGACTATTTCAA
>OGQW01001938.1_pt1 | contig 11231 bp, 10 predicted proteins | sample 1553301 | NCBI WGS metagenome assembly OGQW01 (sample SAMEA2579974, study PRJEB22360) | human gut metagenome
AATGCAAGTACTTTTTTAATTTTTTTCAAAAAATTTTTATTTTTTATTTTTCTTTTATCTTGCAAGGTTAATTTTTTTAACAACCTTGCAAGATTTATCTACATATGTTGATTATTATTGAAAAGTTACCCTCACATAATAATTATTATTTCTGCTGACCTGCCAGATAGTTAGCAAACTGCTGTGCTGTTCTACCTGAAATTCCACCATGGCTTAATTCCCATTTATTTGCTTCAGCCTTGATTTCATCATCACTAAGTTCAACACCTAATCTTCTACACAATTCAATTGCAATATCAAAGTATTCCTTCTGTGTAGGTTTTGAGTAGTTAATTGTAACACCAAATCTATGTACAAGTGATAATTTTTCTTCCATAGTATCTGACTTATGCATTCCATTATCAACCTGAACATCACTTCTGTCATTCCATGTTTCTTTAATAAGATGTCTTCTGTTAGATGTTGCATAAATCAAAATATTCTCAGGTTTTGTTTCAACGCCCCCCTCAATTACTGCCTTTAAGAACTTGTACTCAATTTCAAATTCTTCAAATGAAAGGTCATCCATGTAAATAATGAACTTGTAGTTTCTATTCTTTATCATAGCTATAACATTAGAAAGGTCTTTAAACTGATGCTTGTATATTTCGATCATTCTAAGTCCCTGATCATAGTATTCGTTAACAATAGCCTTAATACTTGTAGATTTACCTGTACCGCTGTCACCAAATAATAAGCAGTTGTTACTCTTTCTTCCCTGTACGAAAGCTTCTGTATTATCAACAAGTTTCTTTTTCTGAATTTCGTATCCAACCAGATCATCAAGCATAACTTTTTCCATATTGTTAATAGCCTGGAATTCAACCTTGCCATTGTTGTCTGAAATTCTGAACGCCTTATTAAGACCAAACATTCCAACACCATAATCTTTATAAAACTGTGTTACGTGATCAAAAAATTCTTCTTCATCCTTAGCGCTTTCAAGCTTTTCGCTTAAATCTCTAACCTTTTCACTAACATTCTTATTGTACATAAGTTCAGGTTTCCCAATTGCCTGATAATTTTCAATCTTTGTAAAACAGTCAATACCAAGCTCTTCTTCCATTGGCTTAAAGTCATAATCAAATAAGGCCTTGAACTGCTTAAAGTCATTCTTTGCAAAACTGTTTACTGTTCCCACACTTGCCCCAACCTTTTCACATGTTAAGCTAAATGGGTTCTCATTTGTTATTAATAAATATGTAAGATAGTTGTGCCACAAATTCTTATCGAAAGCATAATCTGTTGATACTTCCAGAATTCTCTTAATCTGATTATATATCCTAGTGATTATTTCATCTTTCTTATAGTCACCACTTTTATATTCTCTAATAATATCACTAAGTTCCATAAGAATGGAATCTTTAGGCATATCTCCGTAAATAAGTAATTTTGAAACTATATTATGCATAATTCTCGCCTCTTTTACTATATATTTGAGTAAAACACTCTTTTTATAATTATAAACTCTTTTCATTAATTAGCAAGAAAAAATCGCCATACCGGGAAACCCCGATATGGCGATAAAGGATCATTTCTTTTCGTTATCTTATAAACTTCCGTGGAATGTTCTGTGAATAACGTCATCCTGCTGTTCTTTTGTTAACTTAATGAAGTTTACAGCGTATCCTGATACACGGATTGTAAGCTGTGGATATTTTTCTGGATGCTTCTGAGCATCAAGTAATGTATCTCTGTTTAATACGTTAACATTAAGATGGTAACCACCTTCCTGTGCATATCCATCTATTAAAGAAACTAAATTATCAATCTGTTTTTCGCTTGCTGCCATTTTTATTACCTCCTATTTATTCTCTTGTAATAACTTAATTCTGGATTCTTTAAATCCCTGCAACACTATTTTTCGAGCAGCTACTGCCATTTCTTTGGTAGCAGGCTCTATATCCTTCAATGGGTAATCCATGCCAAGTTTCTCGTACTTTGGCTTAGCCATATCATGATATGGCAATATATCCAAAGCCTTAACCATCTTTAACTTTCCAATGAAAAGTCCTAATTCATATAAGTACTTTTTATTTAAAGTTATATGTGGTACAACAACATGTCTTATCCACATCTGAATACCTTTTTCATCAAGATATTTTGCAAAAGCCAAAATATTGTCATTAGGCTGTTTGCAAAGTTTTAAATGTTCTTGCGGATTAATATGTTTAATATCCAGCATAACCAAATCGGTTACTTCAAGTAATTTATCTACTTTCATCAGGTTTTCCGGATCATCAGGTCTAAATGTTACACCCGATGTATCCAGACAGGTATGAATTCCTCGCTTATGTGCTTCAGTAAACAGTTCAGTAAGGAAATCAATCTGAACCATAGGCTCACCACCTGTAGCAGTAATACTGCCGCTCTGGTAGAAAAATTTCTTTGTTTCATATTCCTTAAGCAATTCATCAACGGTCATTTCTGTACCGCCTTCCATTGACCACGTGTCCGGATTGTGACAATATGCACATCTCATTGGACACCCTTTAAAGAATACTACAAATCTTACACCCGGTCCGTCTACTGTTCCGCAACTTTCTGTTGAATGAATTATTCCTGTTGACATTCTGATTTTCCTTTTTATTTATATTTATTATAACTGCTGCTGCTTGATGATTTCATCAATATCAAGACCAAGTGCATCAGCGTCAAGGTCACCTGTAAATACGTCACAGTCTTTTCCAAGTGCATCTGGAACTACTGTAAATGTATCTGAGATACCATCTCTAGCGTTTTCGAAAGGAATCTTAGCTACAGATGCAAGTGATGCTACAGCACCGTGTGTATCTCTACCATGAAGTGGGTTAGCACCTGGTGCGAATGGCTGTCCCATCTTTCTACCGTCAGGTGTGTTACCTGTGTTCTTTCCGTATGTTACGTTTGATGTAATTGTAAGGATTGACTGTGTTGGAATACTATCTCTGTATGTGAAGTGCTGTCTTAAGTAACCCATGAACTTGTTAACAATCATAACTGCGAGCTGGTCAACTCTGTCATCATCGTTACCATATTTAGGGAAGTCACCTTCTGTTTCATAGTCAACTACGATTCCATCTTCATCTCTGATAGCTTTAACCTTAGCATACTTAATAGCTGAAAGTGAGTCAGCTACTACTGAAAGTCCTGCAACACCTGTTGCGAACCATCTTGTTACATGAGCATCATGTAAAGCCATCTGGATTCTTTCATATGAATATTTATCATGCATGTAGTGAATGATGTTAAGAGCGTTAACATAAACGTCTGCTAACCATTTCATCATGTCTTCATATCTTTCCATTACTTCATCATAATCAAGATATTCTGATGTAATTGGTCTGTACTTAGGTCCTACCTGAACCTTAGTCTTTTCATCAACACCACCGTTGATAGCGTAAAGTAAACATTTAGCAAGGTTTGCTCTAGCTCCGAAGAACTGCATTTCCTTACCGATTCTCATTGAAGATACACAACAAGCGATACCATAGTCATCACCATTGATTGGTCTCATTAAGTCATCACTTTCGTACTGCATTGATGAGTATTCAATTGAAAGCTTAGCACAGTATTTCTTGAAATCCTGTGGAAGTCTTGTTGACCAAAGAACTGTAAGGTTTGGTTCTGGAGCTGCACCTAAGTTTTCTAATGTATGAAGATATCTGAATGACATCTTTGTAACCATGTGACGTCCGTCAATACCAACACCACCGATTGCTTCTGTAACCCAAACTGGATCACCAGCGAAAATCTGGTTGTATTCAGGTGTTCTTGCGAACTTAACACATCTTAACTTCATAATGAAGTGGTCAACGAATTCCTGAATCTGTTCTTCTGTAAATGTTCCGTTAGCTAAATCTCTTTCAGCATAGATATCGATGAATGTTGAAGTACGTCCTAATGACATAGCTGCACCGTTCTGTTCCTTAACTGCTGCAAGGTATCCGAAGTACATCCACTGAATAGCTTCCTGTACGTTCTGAGCTGGTCTGCTAATATCAAATCCGTAAATCTTACCTAATTCTTTTAATTCTTTAAGAGCTCTAATCTGTTCTGAGTATTCTTCTCTATCACGGACAACTTCTGGTCTCATTTCTGTAGGTGTAGCTGCTTTCTGAGCTTCCTTATCTGTGATAAGTGTATCAACACCGTATAATGCAACTCTTCTGTAGTCGCCGATGATACGTCCACGTCCGTAAGCATCTGGAAGACCTGTTACGATGTGGTTTGTTCTACATGTTCTGATTTCTGGTGTGTAAGCATCAAATACACCAGCGTTATGAGTCTTTCTGTAGTTTGTGTAGAAATCTACAACTTCTGGATCTACTTCGTATCCATTGTCACTACAAGCCTTCATTGCCATACGGATACCACCGTTAACCTGAAGACCTCTCTTGAAAGGCTTATCTGTCTGGAAACCAACAATAGTTTCTTTATCTTTATCTAAGTAACCTGCGCCGTGTGATGTGATTGTCTGTACAACCTTTGTATCCATATCAAGTACGCCGCCTGCTGCTCTTTCCTGTTTCTGAAGATCAAGTACCTGATTCCATAAATCTGTTGTTGCCTGTGTAGGACCTGCTAAGAAACTTGCATCACCATCATATGGTGTGTAGTTCTTCTGGATAAAATCTCTGACGTTGACTTCTTTTGCCCATTCGCCTGTAGTAAATCCTTTCCATTCTTCTCTCATCTTGTTTTCCTCCTAAAAATAAATGTAAAGCATAAAATATAGTGAATGACTAACGATAGCTTAATAAATCATCTACTGTCTTCTTCTTTGGAACACCAGGTTCTTCATCAGGATAACCTACAGCAACAAGTGCCATAAGTAACTGTCCCTCGGGAACCCCGATAATCTCTTCTGCTTTATCGATGTCATACAATCCCATTATTACTGTTCCCAAGCCTTTGTCATTAGCTGCCAAACACAATGTCTGTGTAGCAATGCCATTGTCAAATGCCTGCCAACAATCTTTTCGAGATGTGGAATAACTGCCATCTCTCTCAAAACCTGAACGCTTGTCCACTATTAATGTAGCAATAAGAAGTGGTGCTCCATTAATAATTCCTCTGTTGTGCTCTGCACAACATTCCTCTGCAAGCTTAGCTTTAATCTCAGCATCTGTTATTGCAATATATCGTGTTGTCTGAGTATTCTTCCAAGAAGGCGCATATGAAGCATCCAAAACCAAATCTTCAATAATATCCTTAGATATTGATTCCTGTTTAAACTTTCTAACACTTCTTCTTGTTTTAATGCATGTTATTGTATCCATATCATACACCTCTCAAAAATATTAGCCAGTGCCGTGTTTAATTGTCAAAAAGACGCAACTAGACACAATAAAAGTAATTTTCACTAACTGTGAATATAACACTTTCTCTTTTTTTTTGCAACGTTAAGAAGGAATTATTTTCGTTTTTAAAATTTAACGTTTTTCACTTTATAAAGTGCAATCCTGGTCTATATTTTCTTTACATTCTTATTATATGATGATTGTTTTTATTTTTCTGTTGCATTTGCAACATATTCATGATAAAAATTTTTATACAATAGTTATATCAATATAGATTGGAGTTTATTTATGGAAATAACAAAAACAGATTTGTTTTACAATATTTCAGAACAGCAACAGGCTGAAATGATGCACTGTTTTAAAACGTATACCAGAACTTATAAATCCGGAGAAGTTATCTGCTTCTATGACGACAACAATATAGGGGTAGGTATAATCGAGTCAGGTAGCGCAAGGGTTATACATTTTCTTCCTAACGGGACCCAGACTATTCTTGAGCAATTATGTCGTGGTGATCTTTTCGGTCAGCTTTTTTATCACTATGCCTGTCCTGAAAACATTTCTCTTGAAGCTACATGTGACTGCGTTGTTCGTTTTATTGATTATGAACACATTATAAAAAGATGCTCGAAAGCTTGTCCACATCATAGCCAGTTAGTTAATAATATTCTTGTTATAATTTCAGATAAGACAAGATCTATCTGTGAACATCTTGAAGTTTTAAGCGGTCGAACCATACGTGACCGTTTAAATAATTATTTTGAAATTTTGTCTTCGAAATCCGGAAGCAATACTTTCAAGCTTCCCTTCACAATGACTGCCCTTGCGGACTATCTTTCAGTTGACAGAAGTGCCATGAGTAGAGAATTAAAGAAAATGAAAGATGAAGGATTGATACAGACTAACAAAGGAATTGTTACCATTAACAGGTAATTTGCCACTTGTCGTATCACAAAAAAATGGATGCCCTCAAACACGTTGATTTTCTTATTTTGCTCCGTCGTCTATCGTACAGCGAAAAACTAAACTCGCTTCGCTCGGACAGTAGTTTTATCGCTGTACACTATACTCGCAAAATTTCGAAAATCTGCCTATTGTTTGCTGGCATCCATTTTTTTGTGATACTTAATTAAAATATCAAAATTCCAATTCACCTTTCCCTTTTTGTACTGGAATAATTGGGATAGGACCTTTTGACACTGTAATTACATTAATTTATTATTTGGATTCTGTTACGTCGTTCACTTCATCTTTGTCTGGGAATACTGCATTAAGGATAATTCCTGCAATTGATGCAACTGCAAGTCCTGAAAGGCTGATTACTACTCCTCCGATTGAGAATGAAACTGCTCCGTCAACTCCGCTTAATACATCTGCGCCCATTCCTGAACTAAACTTGATACCTAAAGCACATACAACGATAATAGCTGCAACGATAACGTTTCTGCTCTTCTTAAAGTCAACCTGTGCTTCTACTACATTACGAACACCGATTGCTGCAATCATTCCATAAAGCATAAATGAAATACCACCAACGATACCTGATGGCATAGCCTGAATAATCATGGCAAACTTAGGTGAGAATGAGAATAACATTGCAAGATAAGCTGCAATTCTTACTACTCTTGGATCATATACTCTTGAAAGAGCAAGTACACCTGTGTTTTCACCATATGTTGTGTTAGCAGGGCCACCAAAAATTGATGATAATGTTGTAGCAAGTCCGTCACCTAAAAGTGTTCTGTGAAGACCCGGGCGGTTAATAAAGTCTTTTCCTACTGTAGCACCGATGGCACAAATGTCACCGATATGTTCCATCATTGTTGCAATGGCAATTGGAACCATTGTTGTAATAGCAAAAATAATTGCTGAGCTGTTGTTCCAGTCAATTGAAAAAATTGTTTCGTCCATATGAACAGGAAGACCAATCCATGCTGCATCAGCAATAGCTTTTACATCAACCTGACCTGCTTCGCCTAATAAACCTAATCCGTTTCCGAAAATAAGGGCGAATAAATATGCTCCAACTACACCTAAAAGAATAGGAATAATCTTTGCCATTCCTCTTCCCCAGATATTAAATAATATTACGATAACAAGCGCTACGACGGCAAGTGGCCAACATGTTGCACAGTTATTAAGTGCTGATGGTGCAAGGCAAAGACCAATAGCAATAATAATAGGACCTGTTACAACAGGTGGGAAGAACTTCATAACCTTCTTAACACCTACTAACTTTATTAGCAACGCTAAAACTAAATATAATAGTCCTGCGCAAGCTACACCTAAACATGCATATGGAAGCATATGAACTGAATCTTTTACTCCAAAGTCACCAAAAGCTCCTGATACTGTTGTATATCCACCAAGGAATGCAAAAGATGAACCAAGAAATGCCGGAACCTGTAATTTTGTAAAAATATGGAAAAGAATAGTTCCAAGACCTGCCATAAGTAATGTTGTCTGAACATCAAGACCTGTTAAAAGTGGTACCAAAACTGTTGCACCAAACATGGCGAACATATGCTGGAAACCTAAAAGAAACATCTTTCCTTTTCCCAACTCTCTGGCATCATATACTGCTGAGTTACCAATTTCGTTGTTTGACATTGTCAAATCCTCCTTTTTTTACTTTCGATAAAACATTTTAGCAGAAGTTTAAAGATTTTTCGACCACAATCTCTAAAAACGTTATAATGCACAAAAAAATAAAAGCATTTAGGCTATTTTTTACATTGTTACTTAATAGTCTAAATGCTTTATAATTTATTTTTTATTTCTATAATCAATTTGTGCCTGATTATATTATTCCTTCCACTGCAGTCTGTGAAGGTGACCTTCCATCTGCATTCCATGGAAATCATTCTGTCTTAATGCCTCATAAAGTACAATTGCAACTGAATTGGCAAGATTTAATGATCTAATCTCCGGATTCATTGGGATTCTAATACATGTATCTTCATTATCTACCAAAATCTCCTCCGGTATTCCTGCGCTTTCTTTTCCAAACATTATATAATCATCCGGTCCAAACTCTACATCTGTATATCTGTGTGGAGCCTTAGTTGTAGCCATCCAAATCTTTATTCCCGGATGCTGATCCATAAAATCTTTGAAACTATCATAAATAGTCACGTCCAAATCATCCCAATAGTCCATTCCTGCACGCTTAAGATTCTTCTCATTTATTCTAAATCCCATAGGTTCAATAAGATGAAGCTTTGTGCCTGTTGCACAACATGTTCGTCCTATGTTACCTGTGTTCTGTGGGATTTCAGGCTCTAATAATATAACATTCATAACCTATCTCCATTCTGGCTTACAAAACTGTACACTAATGTGCATCTGCTAATCATGTAAGCTTATAGTCTACTTCTGCTCCAGTCTTTCAACGAACTTTCTAACTCTGCCAAGGGCAAGCTTAAGATCATCAAGTGAATATGCATATGATATTCTAAGAAAACCTTCTCCGCAATCACCGAAAGCTGTTCCCGGAACTACGGCAACCTTTTCTTCCTCTAGCAATCTTGTAGCAAACTCTTCTGATGTGAGTCCAAACTTCTTAATGCTTGGGAATACATAGAATGCTCCATATGGTTCAAAACAATCAAGTCCCATATCTCTTAATTCGTGAACAAGATAATTTCTTCTCTGATTGTATGACTCCTTCATTCTTGCCACATCATCATCACCGTTTCTTAATGCTTCAACTGCTGCATACTGGCTTGTTGTAGGTGCACACATAATTGCAAACTGATGGATTTTAACCATCTGATCCATAATAACCTTTGGTGCACACGCATAACCAAGTCTCCAACCTGTCATTGCATAAGCCTTTGAAAAACCGTTAATCAAAACTGTTCTTTCCTTCATTCCCGGAATACATGCTATTGAAACATGCTCTTCCTTGTAAGATAATTCAGAATAAATTTCATCAGATAATACAAAAATATCTTTTTCTATACAAACCTGAGCAATATCTTCCAAATCCTTTCTTTCCATAATAGAACCTGTTGGATTATTAGGGAAAGGTAAAACCAAAATCTTAGTTTTGTCAGTTATCTTTTCTAAAACTTCTTCCTTAGTTAAGCGAAATTCGTTCTCTTCCTTTAATTCAATAATGACAGGAACAGCATGTGTTAATTCAACACATGGAACATATGAAACGTAGCTTGGCTGTGGAATCAAAACTTCATCACCCGGATCAAGCATTGCTCTCATCGCAATATCAATGGCCTCACTACCACCTACAGTAATCATTACTTCGCCGTTATAATCATAATCTACATCTAATTTTCTTTTAAGGTAATTGCATACCTCCATCTTTAACTCTTTAAGACCTGAGTTAGATGTATAAAAAGTACGTCCTTTCTCAAGACTATATATCCCCTCTTCTCTAATATGCCAAGGGGTATCGAAATCAGGCTCACCTACGCCAAGTGAAATAGCATCTTTCATCTCGCTTACAATGTCAAAAAACTTTCTAATGCCTGATGGTTTAATTTCCTTTGTTACTTTTGATAATGGATCTCTCATTATGGTGTCACTAACATCCTTTCATCTTTTTGTTTTTCATCTAAAATCATTCCGTAGTCTTTATACTTCTTCAATACAAAATGTGTTGCTGTATTCAAAATTGAATCTAAAGTAGAAAGCTTACTTGATACAAACTGGGCTATCTCTTTCATTGTTTTTTCTTCAAGTATAACTGTAAAGTCAAAACCACCTGACATAAGATAAACTGCCTTAACTTCTTCAAATTTATATATTCTCTCTGCAATTTCATCAAATCCGCTTCCACGCTGTGGTGTAACACGAACTTCGATTAATGCTGTTACTTTTTCATCGTTAGTTTTATCCCAATCAATAAGTGTGTAATATCCACATATTACACCTTCCTTTTCCATATCCGCTATGGCGTTGGCAACTTCCGCCTCCTTCGCTCCTAAAAGAATCGCCATTTCATGAATGTCAATTCTGCTATTTTTTTCAATTAAACGTAAAATCTCTTCTCTCATTGCCAATCTCCTTTTTTAAATAAATTTGTATATTTCATCACCTCTTGGAGGTTCCAAATACCTTGTTTCATCGCCATTTATAACTACTCTGTTCTTATTGTCAGTTATCTTTCCGATTACTTCTCCATAGATTCCGTTAGCGTTTAGTGACTCTTCTATTTTATAACCATCAGGGCTTACAATCAATAGCGAACCTGAACCTTCCAACAAATAAGGGTTAATATCCATAAATTCTGCTATTTCAATAACCTGCTGCCAAATAGGAATTTTGTTAATATCTGCCTGAATGCCTTTATCCACACATGAAGCCACTTCCCATAATCCGCTAAACAATCCTCCTTCAGAAACAGCGTGCATATACACAGCTCCTGCATCTATTGCTATTGCAGAAGCTTTCTCAGTACTAGTGTAATCTTTCAATTCCAAGCATTCTGAAATAAATCTTCCGGAAAACTTGCCTGCTAACTTATCTTTATATCTTTCTGCTATAACAGATGTTCCACCAATAGCAAGTGTTCCTGCCATTATAACATCCATTCCCGGTTTTATGCTATCACTTTTTAGTAAATTGCCTGTTGTTCCAATCATAAAAATGTTAATAATTGGACCTTCAGTGGCTCCTCTATAAACATTACACTGGTTAATTTCCACATTATGACTGTCTGCTGACTTTCTAAAATTTTTAATCATTCTGTTTACTTCTTTTTCTTCAAATTCCAATGGCATTGTAATGCTTAATTGTAAACTTTTTGGAACGCCACCCTTTTCGCAAATACTGTTAATACTTCGCTGAACATAAAACTCTTCACATCCGTCAAAAGTCTTTGATATACAATTAGAAGACACTACAGCCGTAATGTCTTCTAATTGTATGTTTGCAGAATTTACTCCC
>OGQW01001974.1_pt1 | contig 11072 bp, 8 predicted proteins | sample 1553301 | NCBI WGS metagenome assembly OGQW01 (sample SAMEA2579974, study PRJEB22360) | human gut metagenome
TTCTGGATCATACAATAGTTGTTCATATTCTTCTCCTCTCTGATCAAACCTGGATTATCTGAAATTATTGCTTACTACGCTATCGCGTTTCTCTATTCACTATAAATTCACTATAACATTTATCTCCCATGAAGTGACGGAATTATAGAATCATTCCGTCTGCGCCTTCTCATTTTCTTCCCGGATAATCTCCTTTATTCAAGCGCTTAAACTGATTATACCATAAATCTATGAACAAAGTTTATCTGTAAAGAAAATTGATACAGAGTTTTTCAAAATCGGCCCATCTGCTCCCCGCAGGAACTTCTTTCACCACAAATCATATTCATTTTTATCGAGGACAGTCCGGTTAACAAATTCCAACCCGAAAGCTTTGCTTTTAGGTTGTCGCGGTACACTTGCGCAAAATAGGGGTACAAATACCATTCTCATTCCCCAAAAGCCTTGATTTTAAGCCACTTCAGACAAAAGTACGGATTCTGCCGTGGCAGATGAATAATATTTTAATCATGTATCTAAAACCTCTCTAAATGCTTGATTTTACTGTATTTTCGGCACTTGCAACAATTCTACAATATTTCTATAATAGTTTTTTTGTTCACATTTTTAGCATATTTCGGAATAACTTTGCATAACTTTTCCTTCGTTTGGACTAAATACCGGGCTATTTTTAAACCTTTTAGCCCACAACCTTTTTCATCTCTTCTAAAGCATCCTCAAACTGTAAATGAGTATATGTATTAAGGGTAACTCCTATATCTCAATGTCCCCTAATATATTGTAATGTTTTTGGGTTCATACCAGATTTTGCCATATTAGAGCAGAAGGTGTGTCTGCAAACATGAGGTGTAATACTAGACACTTGTACTTTGTAAATACTGTCATACTTCTCACGGTTTTGAAAAGCAACCTGCTGTTGCTATCCCCTGTCTATATGATTTAATTATCACTCTTTGGTCATTACTTTTTGCACCAGGTTCTTTTTTAATATTATTTTGTTATAGTTCTTTCATATTCTTCATTCATGCTTTTTTGTTGTAACTATTCTATCATTCGCTCCTCCCTGTTATCAGAGCAATTTCAGTCATAATATTCTTTTATCTCCTCATTAATTTTTTATAGTTTCTATGCACTTATTACGCCACTGCATTAGCATTAATCTGGTCAATAACTTTCTTGATATTCATCCACAGTGTCATATCTGTAAATATTTCAACTACACTTCCCCTATCAGTAAAAGGAGACTCCTTAAGCACCGACAAGTCTTTCATAATGCCATTATGCACAATGTATTCGACAATCTGATTCACAAAATATATCTGTCTGCTGTCAAGATTTGTATCATTTAAAAACTCCGAAAACGCTGCCTTTGCAGCATTCATATCAAGTCCTACAATCTCACGCACAAACTCTCCCAATGGTTTATGTCCATATTCCTTTTCATAATCATCCTTTGAGCCTAGTTCATTCCAAAGAATCTGCTCCAGACTTTCTATATCCACCTCCGTCAACGGCTGATTGGTTTTAAGTTTTGCAATTGCAATATTATCCTGATGCTGGCGAATATAAAATTCCACTTTAGCCTTATAATTTTTTAACTCATCATTTTCAAGTTCTGACTCATTCCACTCTGTCGATAATATTTCATCAGTAAAGTCTGTATCATATTTTATAATTCCCTTAGGCAGATATTTCATAAGATTACGGAGGCTAACCCTGATATACTCAAACTCATCAATTCCAGCATTATCTACATAATCAGTATGAAGAATTTTATTAATAAGTTCTGACTGTACCTGAATTTCAGGAATATTTGCAACACTTGCAATACCTTCTACCTTTTTGAAAAGATCACTTTTATGTCTGCCAAATCCCTTTCCTGCAAGATAAGCCAATTCCATTCCATACATCAAAGCATCAAAACGAATCGCACTTACTTCATCTCCATCCGGCTGAATTAACGGTGCTAACTCATCACGAACCATCAATGTATCCTCAAAAGTGATTGATTGATAATTACTTTCCACTGAATATGTATCTACATACTTAAGATGCTGCCTTACTGCAAAGTTTTCACGGTTCAGCTCCTGCACCTTGCCTGTCATCTTGTCAACAAGTTTGTTCCTGTAAGCAATAAGTCTGTCCATCTGATATTCAATGCTTTGAAGTTTATATGTAATTTCAAATTCAAGAGAAAAAACCGCCCCCTGTAAAGCAATCATATTTGCTGTTGGTCTTCCCTGATTCATACGAAAAAATTCAAAGTTTCCACAAAAATCAAAGATGTAAAACTTGTCCTTATCCCCTCCATCTATAAGTCCAGGACACAGTCTTGTACCACGTCCTATCATCTGCCAAAACTTCGCCTTACTCATTACCTTTTTGAAAAATACAAGGTTCAACACTTCCGGTACATCAATACCTGTGTCAAGCATATCTACAGATATAGCAATTTGTGGCATTTTGTCAGCATCCGAGAACTCATCTATTGCACTCTGAGCATATGTCATATAGTTATCAATTACTTTTGCAAAAGGCTGACCATTTTTACTAAGCTCAGGATACTGCTTGTTGAATACTTCAAGTATCTTCTCCGCATGATCATGATTTTTGGCAAAAATAATTGTTTTACCGATTTTCTGACCATAATCCACTTTAAGTCCATCTCTCATCAGCACATGAAGAACCTGTTTAATGGTATCCTCATTAAATACCCATGTATTTAAAGCAGCCGAATCTATTCTCTCTGGCAGTTTACCATCTTCAAATTCAAAAGTATCTTCATAAACAGCCTTATCTTTATCCGACAATTCATCATAAGCGATGCCTTCTTCAATGAATTTAGTCTTGCTTTCAACCGTTACAAAATCTACAAGATAGCCATCTTTTACAGCCTGTGCCAGCTCATATCCATATGTAGGCACACCATTTTCCAAATCAAATATTTCATAAGTATTTTTTTCAATCTCATCCTTAGGTGTTGCTGTAAGACCTACTAACGGAGCATCAAAATAATTAAAAATATCCCTATACTTGTTGTAAATAGACCTATGTGCTTCATCACAGATTACAAGATCAAAATGTCCACAAGTAAATAACTTACCATTATCATCCCTGACTGAATCAATACAGTTCATCATGGTCTGATATGTAGAAAAAATGCAATGCGCTGTATAGTTATCTTTCTCCTCAACAAGATTTGAGCAGGATAAATCTGGCAAAAGACTTACAAAATTTCTTTTTGCCTGTGTAACCAATGAATTACGGTCTGCAAGAAACAAAATATTTCTAATCCAGCCCGCATCCAAAAGTACCTTACATAATGCAATCACAGTTCTTGTTTTACCGGAACCAGTTGCCATTACAAGAAGTGCCTTCCTACGATTGCGATTGTCAAATGCATCACAAGCAGCCTTAATTGCAGCTTCCTGATAATAGCGTCCTGCAATATTCTTATCCACTGAAATATGTCTCAGACTTGTCTTCATTTTTTGAAGATTGAAGAGCTTTTCTAAATCTCTCTTTGAATAAATAGCCGCAACCTTTCTCTCCGGATACTGATTATCTATAATTCTCGTCTCAAAACCATTCGTAAGAAAAACCACTGGTCTTCTCTTATATTTTTTCTCTAATATGTCAGCATAAAGCTTTGCCTGCTGCCTGCCTTTCGCCACATCCACACATGTTCGCTTCGCCTCAACTACAGCAAGAGGCTTATGACTATCATCATAAAGCACATAGTCCGCGAAGCCCACCTCTGATTTATTTGGCATTCCCGAAAGTTCAACTTCATTAATCCAGTCTTGCCCTTCTATCCAGTCAGCATCCAGCAACATAGAATCAATATAAATTTTTCTTGTCTTATACTCTGATAAATCAAGAGGTTTTGGAATATAAGTCTTCTGTTGCTCCGTACGCTTAGCTGTCAACGCTTCCTTAAGAGCCTTATTTTCAGCAATTAACGCCTGCAAATCCACATCAGTATCCGAAGATTTAATCACCTCCGGATTTTCATATGTTTCATTCAACAGATTTACATCATACTGTCTCTCTTTATAAAAATCAGAATAGCAGTATGACACATAATCCATAAAAATAAACAAATTCTGCAAACAAAGAATTGCCTCGTCCTCTGTAATCTTTCTACCATTGTGCGCAGCTCTATTACCAATCTTTCGAATCAAATTCAAACGTTTCCATAAAGTATCATCCACAAGATCATGAAAATCTTCTGTGCTCATAAGGCTCATAAGATTGTCCTGATAAGGCATCTCAAGTGATTTGTCTACGGAATACATCCACTTGATAGCAAATTCCATGGCACGACGGCAGTTAATCACGCTGGATTCTTTGTCTATCTTAAGAACTTTCTCTGCGGCTATTGCCACATCTGAGAAACTATTGAATTTTGGTTCTTGTTTCAAAAAATCAAAGTTGGTCATAGAAACCTCCCATTCATATACTATTCTTGTTTAATTAAACAACTTCGGCTCATCATTATATAATTCCAGCAACCATTGATGTGGAACAAATGTTAATATTATTTCATTATTCCTCCCCAGAGTAAATACTTGTTCTGGCATGTATAAAAAGCAATTATTTATCTTTGGCTTATCAACCGCCTGATATCCGCCATGATATACTGTCAGCAATGCCATCCCCTGCCTCCATTCAACTTTTATATAGAATAATTTGTCCAAAATATTATTACATGCCTTGTGGTTGTTTCCTTTTTGGAAATAACCACTTCCTTATCTAACTCGCCCTCATAAAAATATTTTTAAATAGCATCAACCGGTACGCTTCCCTCATCTGGATGATACAATACCATTTGTTTATTAAACATTAATCTGCTTTACTATTTCATGCCCCAAAAATATTAAGTATTTTACTATCATTCCAATTTTCACAATCAATATTTATTGCCTTACATAACTCCTTCATAAAAGTAACTAACGCATCCTCCATTTTTCGAGAACGTTCTTTAGCATCATTTATTAATGAGCACCTATGTAAGTAGTCATATGATTCTATAACATTCTTGTTATCTTTAAATACTATTGGTACACGATTCATAGCTGCATAAAATTTTTCTACTCCACTGTCTTTATTGAGTAAAAATCGATATCCAAATATATCCGCCACCAATTGTTTCTTTTCTCTCATAATCTCACTTTTATGATTAATTGTTAAAGTTATAATCGTAGCAAGAACTCCTGATATAATTGCTCCCATCAATGATACTATTGCTGCCACTATACTCATAAACATTCTCCTTATCCGAAATATTCTTGCATCAAACTGTCAAAAAGCATTTGTGTTTCGTCTAATGCTTTTTGAACTGCAACTTTTGATTTGTTGACTTGGTGGACGAAGGCATAAAACTCTCTTTGTTTACTCATCGGTGGTAATAATATATCCGCTTTTAAAATACCATCTTGACCAATTGTAGTCATTGTAGCTGTTTTGGATTGTGCAATTATTTGCCGTCTAAAATATTCCATTGTCGAAAATACTTGCATATATTCTGGCACACACTTGCTTAAATCCAAAGGCAACCTAATAACATGACATTCAAACAGTGTGTTTTGAGGAACATCCTCTGGAACAATTGAGGCCTTGCCAATTCCTTCTGCTACCAGTGATGATCTGCAAAAAAGCATATCCCCATACTTAACTTCAAACTTTTCTATATCTTTATCTGTACCATTAGTTCTTGGCAAATCTTGCCACTGCGAATACATTCTATTAACAATATATGCAACGCCCATAACCGATACATTCCCATCATCCGCATAATCATCTCTTTTTGCAAAGAAACCATTTGAAACCTTATCACCAACAACTTCCGAAATATTGATTTTATCCCAATTATACGGATTAGTCGCAGGATCACCAAACATCTCGACAAATCGGGCGTTGATGAGGTTGTCTAGTGCAGTTAATTCTTGTTTTCTAAGATATATTACCTCGCTTACTTTTTCTAATATATCTGCTGCTTCTTTCTGATACTCAATGTCGGGGACATTTATCTCTATCTGTGAAACAATAGATTTTGATATTTCCTTAAACGTTGCTCCTCTACCAAGAGAATTAAGGAAAGACGTATTTCCTTTTAAGAACCAATACAAATACTTATTTAATATTTTTTCAGAACAGATTAAGTTCTTAAACCCCTGATTACAACACATTGCACATCCAGCTATCGCAACCTTCCCAATAGGAGCTCTTGACGAGAGAATTACTGTTCCTTCAGGAAATGGAGATAATCCCGTTTTTTTTGCTCCTAAGTCCGTAATCTTTCTTACACTATCCGTAACGATGTATGTATCATCATTTATCTCTGCTGGTGTTATCCACTTGATATCACCATCCCAATATTCTTCTATACTTGTTTTAGGTGTACTGCCAGATACAATCTCACAAATATCACCAAGTTTATATTTTGCCATCTACATCATCCCAACAAATCCGAATTTGTCTTCCTTTCTATTCTATCATTTCGCACTAACTGCAATCAAATAATTCACAAAAGCACTACACGACACCAACATAAATTTTGCTTCTTCAAATGTTGATGATGGTCCACCAATATTGCCAGCATGTCTTATTCCATTAGCATCTGATGTATATCCGTATAGCATATTAAAAGCCGCTTTCAGTCCTACATGAATTACTACACCATTATTTTCTAATTTTTTTAACATTTTTCCCAATGAAGCCTCTTTTCCTGTTATTCCAGTAAGTATTTCACATAACGCTTCAACTGCACTAATACTTTCTTTGATAGAATTCTCGTAATCAGGAGATGTTCTATCTCCAAGCAACTTATTAGCTTTAGATAAATGCTCATATACAGGAGAATACGGATTATCCAATGCCTGCTTTACTGCTTCCAGCTCATAATCATCACTTATTGGTGTAAGTTGCTCATCTATGAATCTATATCCTACATATTCTCTTTGTAAATATGAATTGGCAATTTCATAAATAGAGCAGCTTCGATAACTATTATTATAAGCATTATAATAGTCATATCCTCTCACATCTCTTAGATACGAATCCCAATACTGAATAATTGCTTCTAGCAGTGTTAAAACATCATCATAATCATCCTCTTGCATGGTATTATTAATAATTTTAAACACTTTATCATCATAATAAGTCCGACTAGTATCCACAGGTTCCGAATAAATAGTTCCTATAACATATCTTAAAAATTCCTGTATGTTTTCTCCACCATAGTATTCATCACCATATATTTCCTTATAAAACTGGCTAATCATATTTTGCAATTGTACTCTAGTTCTCTTATCAAACTCTTTTAACTGAATCTCTGTATTTTCCGGTTTGATTTTATTTCTATCGGAAAATCCACCTCGTTTACTTACTTTTGCCATAATATCATTCTCCTAATAATCTTGCCAACTCTTCCATCTCGTTCCCAATCTCAATCTCAATCTCACGAATATTAGCCATAATCTCAGATGTAGGCGGATACTCCACAGGTACATACTCCACTTCTTTATACTTGTTAATACTAAGGTCATAAGCATTATCGACGATATCCTGCTTAGGCACCATAAATGACTTATCTGTACGTTTTCTGTCTGACTCAGCATCACGGTTACGGAATCTTTCAATGATATCCGGAATATCATTATCAGCAATTGGAGAACGCTTGTCATCCAGACTAAATCCATCTGCCTGCATATCATAGAACCATACATTATCTGTTCCACCATGCTCTGTCTTTGTAAAAATCAAGATAGCTGTCGATACTCCTGCATATGGTTTGAACACTCCTGATGGCATTGAGATAACTGCTTCGAGTCTTTGATTTTCCACAATTTCTTTTCGGATATCCTTATGTGCCTTTGAAGAACCAAATAATACTCCGTCAGGAACGATGCAGGCACATCTACCACCTACTTTGAGCATTCGAACAAATAATGCTAAGAAAAGAAGTTCTGTTTTCTTTGTTTTACACACCTTTAACAAATCTGCTGATACGATATCTGCATCAAGGCTTCCCTTGAAAGGAGGATTTGCCAGAATCAGTGAATATTTATCCTTATCTGTATTCTGGTCTGATAAACTATCTCTGTATTCTATAAACGGACTTTCTACTCTATGATTCATCATATTCATAGCGCCAATACGGAGCATCGTTCTGTCCATATCATAGCCATAGAACATATGATTCATAAAATGGTCTTTTTTCTGCTTGTCATAAAAAATTTCATTTTTCTTATTAGCCCACAGATATTCTCCTGCCTCCACAAGAAATCCTGCTGTACCACAGCTTGGATCACAGATTACATCATCGGCTTTAGGATTCATTAGTTCTACCATCATTTTAATGATATGACGAGGTGTCCTAAACTGACCATTTACCCCTGCTGTGGCTAGTTTTGAAAGAAGATACTCATACACATCTCCCCTAGCATCTGAATCATTGAGTTTTGCCATCTGCGTATATAAATCATCCATTGCATCCACAACTTTAGAAAGCATTAATGGTGTAGGCAGCTTGAAGATTGCATCATCCATATATTTTGAAAAAGCACTATCTTTATCAGCATGCAGATTCTTGATAAACGGAAATACCATTTCCTGCACTACAGAATACATTCTATCAGCAGGATAGTCCCTGAAAACAGACCACTTAAGCTGTGTTCCATCAATAGTCCTCTCTCCAATTTTTACTTCCTTTGCAAATACACTTTCGTACGGAAGCCCAAGCATGGCACTTTCTTTTGCATGTGTATTATCTGATACATCTAAATCATGAATGAACATAAGATATGTCATCTGTTCAATTACATCTAACGGGTTTGTAAGACCTCCCGTCCAGAAAATCTCCCACAAACTGTCTATTTTATTTTTTAATTCACCTGTTATCACTTTTTTAAGTCTCCTTATCCCAGTTCCATTTATACTTTGTATAACGGCCATTTCCAATCTTTATTATCTTCTCTGCCTTGACTAAATCTGTTAGTGTCCGCTGCACTGTCGTTGTACTTATTCCTGACGCTTCTTTAACAATCTCCGCTTTAGTGATTGTACCTAAATGATTCTTTATCAATTCTTCTATTCTGTCTGGTTTTGGTACTTTATTTTCTTCTACAATATGTGCCCTGTCAAAAAACTCCCGGTACGCAGCCGTAATAATTCCCAGTATATATTTTACAAAATGCTCGTAACTGTTTTCATCTTCTATCCAGCCTTGCGAGCTTGACTGTAAAGCATCATAATAACTATCCTTTGTTCGCTCTATTAGTTTTTCCAAACTTATATATCTTCCAACAATATAGTCATTTTGATATAACAATAATAAGGTCAATAATCTGCTCATTCTTCCATTTCCGTCATCAAACGGATGGATGCACAAGAAGTCTATAATAAACATGGGAATTAACAAAAGTGAGTCTGCTTCGCCTTTGTTGATTGCCTCATTATAAGCTGTACATAAATTAATGATTGCGTCTGGCGTCTCCCATGCAGGTAATGGTCTGAACCTAACAAACTTATTGCCCCTTTCATCTTCTTCCTCAATAATATTATCAGCTGTCTTGAATCTTCCTCCATAAGAGGCATTCTCGAATTTATATAAATCTCTATGTAATTGTAATATAAATGTATCACGAATCGGAATATGTTGAAAATTCTCATGTATTGTGTTGAGCACATCCCTATATCCCGCTATTTCTCGTTCATTTCTTGTCTTGGGCATTGTCTTATCCAAAACAATTTTTTTTAATCGTTCATCAGAAGTATAAATACCCTCAATTTTATTAGAGCTTTCTGTACTTTGAATCTTTGCTATCTCAACAAGATTTTCCAGTACATCAGCATGACGTTCAGCAATCAAGTGCTGTTTACCTTTGTACTCATGAATTGTTGTAAGATAACTTACAATTTGTGGTGTAAGCAATTTTTTCCATTTTTCCATGTAATCAAATTGTTTCATTTTAATTGCCTCATTTCGAATTTAATTTCGTCTTTTAAACAAAATGACTTAATTGAATTATATCATTTAATTTAATCAAAATCAAGTTCAATTTAGTCATTTAAGCATAAATGACTAAATTGAACTTGTTATGATGCAATTATAAAATAATCCAGATATCCTTTTTCGTTATCCCATTCCTTCAATCCACGATAATAGAACATCTTCAAATTGTCCTCAATGATAAACGGAATAATATTGTATTTTAGGCACTCCTTAAACATAATCAATCTGCCCACACGACCGTTTCCGTCCTGGAATGGGTGAATCCGCATCATCAGAAACAGTTAATTCAAAATGATTTCGATTTGTTTTTATAAAGCCCTCTTTTTGTAACTTTGATATCTCTGTAGACATTGCTGCACGATCAATACAAAGATAATCTGCCAGCTGCTGCCTATCAAAAGGAATATCAAAAGATAACGACGAATGTCTGATAGATTCTGCCGACAGATATGATAATAGTTTATCTCTCGTCGTTCGCTTCCCAACATGTGTGATCTTATCGTTCAGAATCAGTATCTTATTTGCCAGGACACTGACCAGATTACGGATCAGCTTCTGATGATGCTCACACGCAGTTGGACAGGTAATCAGAAGTCTTTTGACATTTAAGAGAATAATCTCACAATCCTCATCTGCTACCACACTGATATTTAAGACAGCTCTCTGGCTTGCTGCATACGGCTCACCAAAAAAATCTCCTGCGTGGCATTTTGACAAAATATTTCGATGTCCCCAGATGTCTTCTTGAATAATGAGGACGCAGCCGGACACCACAATCCCCATTACTTCGGTAATATCACCTGCTCTGAAAATATAAGAATCTCGCTTTTTAGAAATTGTTGTTGCGTTTACACAATGCAATATGGATAATATCTCGTTATCAGTTAGACCTTTAAAAAATGGACTGTTTCTTAGGATTGATAAATATTTTTGCAAAATAGTTCCTCCCTGTTGGAAATCAAACATACTAGTTGTATTTATAATACTATAATTCTAGCATAAACAAACGCTAAATACTATCGACGGAGGTTAAAAATGATAAGAAAGATTATAA
>OGQW01001987.1_pt1 | contig 11037 bp, 7 predicted proteins | sample 1553301 | NCBI WGS metagenome assembly OGQW01 (sample SAMEA2579974, study PRJEB22360) | human gut metagenome
CCCAGGATAAGAAATGCGACCCGCAGGTCGAGGGGTCAAAATTTATCAACGAGGAAAAGGGCGTAAAGTCTGCGGACGAAGCTTTGCAGGGTGCAATGGATATAATCGCGGAGGATATCTCTGACGACGCTGACCTGAGAAAATACATAAGAACGCTGTTTTCGCAGATAGGCGTGATAAGCTCAAAAGCGTCTGACGAGAATACCGAGTCTGTGTACGAGAACTATTACGACTATGCCGAGGCTGTGGGAAAGATAGCAGGTCACAGAGTTTTGGCTTTGGACAGAGGCGAAAAAGAGGGCGTTCTGAAAGTATCAGTGAATGTCCCAGAGGGCGCAGGAGAGAGAGCCTGCGTGTCAAGATATGTGAAAAATAAGTCAGAGTGCGGACAGCTTGTTATGGCTGCTTGTGAGGACGGCTATAAAAGACTTATTTATCCGTCCATAGAGCGTGAGATAAGGGCGGAGCTTTCGGCAAATGCTCAGGAGGGGGCAATAAAGGTGTTCTCCTCAAATCTCAGACAGCTTCTTATGCAGCCGCCTGTTAAAGACACTGTTACCCTTGGCCTTGACCCGGGATATGCTCACGGTTGTAAGACCGCTGTAGTGGACGCTACGGGCAAGGTGCTTGACACTGCGATAATCTACATTACTCCGCCAAAGAAGGATACAGAGCGTGCTAAGCGTATTCTGACGGGCTTTATAAAGAAATATGGCGTTACGACTATCTCCATAGGCAATGGCACAGCTTCAAGAGAAACGGAGCAGTTCACAGCGGAGCTTATCAAAGAAATTCCGCAGAAAGTTTCTTACATGGTGGTGTCTGAGGCAGGCGCTTCCGTTTACTCCGCTTCCAAGCTTGCGGCTGAGGAGTTTCCTGAGTATGACGTTTCACTTCGTTCGGCAGTATCAATAGCACGCCGTTTGCAGGACCCTCTTGCAGAGCTTGTAAAGATAGACCCAAAGGCAATAGGTGTTGGACAGTATCAGCATGATATGCCAAAGGCGAGAATGGACGAGGCTTTAAAGGGCGTTGTTGAGGACTGCGTAAACTCAGTAGGCGTTGACCTTAATACGGCTTCATACTCATTGTTGTCATACATATCGGGCATAAATATGACAGTTGCAAAGAATATTGTTTCCTACCGTGAGGAAAACGGTGCTTTCACAGAGAGAAAGCAGCTTATGAAAGTGCCAAAGCTTGGAGCAAAGGCATTTGAGCAGTGCGCAGGCTTTTTGAGAGTGCGTGGCGGAAAAAATCCGCTGGATAACACGGCTGTTCACCCTGAGTCATACAAGGCAGCACAGGCGCTTATTGACAGGTGCGGGCTGAGCCTTGCGGACATGGGCGATGTAAAGCAGATAGCTGAGAAAGTCAATGCAATGGGCATGAAGAAGCTTGCCACAGATATCGGCATTGGTGCTCCGACGTTAAAGGACATAGTAGGGGAGCTTGAAAAGCCGGGTCGTGACCCTCGTGACGAGCTGCCGCCACCGCTTATGAGAAGCGGTGACATCATGGAGCTTAAAGACCTGAAGCCGGGCATGGAGCTTATGGGCACAGTGAGAAACGTTATAGACTTCGGAGCGTTCGTTGATATCGGCGTTCATGAGGACGGTCTTGTACATATTTCTCAGATGTGCGACAGATATATAAAGCACCCTCTTGAGGTCGTAAAGGTCGGAGAGGTAGTTAAGGTTTGGGTACTTAACGTTGACCTGAAGAAAAAGCGTATTTCGCTTACTATGAAAAAGCCTAAGGGTTAAGGGGCTTGGCATAGGTTAGATAAGAACAAAAGGGCTGTGTGGACAGCCCTTTTGTTGTTTTACAAATATGTGATTGTAATTCAATATCGTATCACAATGCAAATTGAGTGCTTCGTATTTTATGACTATGCGTAAGTTGCAACGCATAGCAAATAATTAAGAGTTCAGAGTACGTTCTCGTATTTTACACCTATGCGTAAGTTGCAACAGTTTGATAGTATCATGTTGTACACTACAAGTCCTCGTATTTTACACCTATGCGTAAGTTGCAACTCGATGTCCAACTTTACTACCTTGCATTTCTGCCTCGTATTTTACACCTATGCGTAAGTTGCAACTACAAAATTGCACAAAAGTGTAACCCTGTTGCACGGATTATTATGTGCACGTTAAAACCTTACCGAGAGTATTTACCGTATTTTGTTAAAAACTTATGTACACTTTCTCGATTTTAGGACGCCGAGTCGCCCTGAAATTGTGTGAACCTTCTACTTGTTTTCGTTCACTTGGACTTCGCTTTTTTGCTTTTTCAAATCTTTTTCTATTATCTTATCAATGTTTTTAATTCCGATATTCTGACTTGCATTATAATCGGCATTTCTTTCAAAATCGCATTCAAGACATCTAAATTTCGCCTGATTTGGTCTGTTATCCTTGTGGATATATCCGCATTTGCTACATCTCTGACTTGTATATTTAGGGGCGATATAGACGACATTTATCCCTACTTCTTTCGCCTTGTTTTCTATCTTTGTCTGGAGGTCATAATAAGTCCAGTCTTTTAGAAAACGATCAGATTTAGATGTAATACCCGTCAGCTTTTCCATTTGGATAGTTCCGCAGCCCTTTTTTACAGCATATTCTATCAAAGCTCTGCTGTATTTGTGGTTTGTTGTATCACGAAATCTTGCTATCTTGTTGCCTATATTTAGGGCAGGCTCAGTGCGCTTTTTTTCTGCCGTGACCAATTCTTCCGTCACCGCAGTATTTCGTTTGCTCGAGCATTGAACGTCTGCGAGCTTCCACGCTTTTTCTGAATTTCTCAATTTCGCCGCCCTTGATTATGAATCGGTCACGATCGCCGAAAACCGAAGCGACTAAAGGACAGCTAACGCCTACATCAACACCAAGGATCTTTTCTTTGTCAAGTTCAGAAATGTTTTTATTGTCAAAACTATAAGACAGATTAAGCTTCCACATCTTTTTCTTTTGGTCATATAAAAGTTTGCTGGCATTTATCTTGTATACTTCGTCAAAACAGCGTTCAAGAATAGTTTTGGTAGAATTATCTTTCACCTGCATTTTAAAACGAAAACCGTCTTTAAAACCATACTTTGCAAATTCAGCTTTTTTTAATAAAGCGAGCCTAACATAAAATTCGTTGTTTTCATATATCAGCTTTATAGAGTCTTTGTGCAGATCAAGAGGTTGGTCTGATTTGTATGAAGGAACTGATCGTTTGCCTTCCCATACCTCTTTTTTATATGTATTAAAAATTTTACATACATCCATTGTGGTAGTGGAAAGATTACTTGAATTTAAAGCGAGTTTTGTTCTTAATCCTTTGTTTGCTTGTCCATGCACACTTGAGTAGCCAAATATGTCTTTTGCTTTAGGATATATGCCACTCGCCTTAACATAATCGCTTGAAAAATTGTTCCATTCCCAAAGAAGCTGAACAGTTTTATTCTTTGCTTTTCGTGTCTGCTTTTGCAATTCCCACAGTATTTTATTGACTTCTTTATAATCTATCCGGTTGCCTGCTTTGTCAAATTGCTCACTAATTAGATAGATTTTTACGACTTTGACCAGTAATGTCACCCCATTTCACACGATCAATATACTTTCCCCTATCATTGTAACACATAAGTATATTTTTGTAAATTGGCAAAAGGGACAAATATGAGGTGTGGCTTTTGGAACAAAGTTCCTCGATTTTGGCACAACATGACAATTCTTGACGCTAGGTGCTTATTGCTGGTTTTATGGCTTGACCTTATGGTATAATTATGGTAATATAAAATCGTACATAGACTATGTTATAAAAGGACGTGAAAAAATGCGGATCGCAGTTTGTGATGATAATGCTGTTTTTCTCCAGTTTTTTAAATCTATGCTGGCAAATGAACTTGAATCAAGGTCGGTCAAGGCTGAAATAGAAACGTTTACCAAAGCTGAGAGCTTTTTTTACTGCCATGGTAAAAAGCCTTTTTCGGCTATATTTCTTGACCTTGATATGCCTGAAATGACCGGTTTTGAAGTCGCGCGGCAGCTAGGTCAGAATGGTAATTGCTTTGTGATCTTTGTGACAAGTCATCAGGAGCTGGTTTATGACAGCTTTAATTTCAGACCGCTGAATTTTATTTGCAAAGACCCTGACGCTGATGTTATGAAGGATAGGCTCCATATGGTAGCAGGACAGTTGACGGACGCACTGAAGCAGGAAAAGACAGTGGTTTTGGAGAATATGGAGCAGGGAAGGATCTCTGTAAAGCTTCGGGATGTAACTTATATAGAGCAATAGCCACAGCATCATATATCATTTTGCAAATAATAAGGATACTATTGCAGTCAGAGATAGCATTGGCGAGATAGAAGAAGCTTATCGTAAATTTGATTTTATACGGGTGCATAAAAAATATATCGTCAATCTGAAATATGTTTTTAACATAAGCCGTTCAAATGAAACAGTGATCTTCAAAAGCGGTTCAGAGCTTCCCATGAGCCGAGGATATAAGAATGCAGTTGACGACGCTTTGACTGAATATCTGAGGAGAAAGTGATGACTATTACATTGTGGACGATATTTGAGATCTTGATAAACTTTTATCAGGGCGGTCTGGAAACATGGTTTATATATAAATTTCTTACGCCAAGATCTCATGAAAGGGCTAAGATATGGGCTGTTATATTTGCCGTTTGTGAAGGCTGTCTGGTCACTGCTTTTAATTATTTCACTGTATTTGAGGGCTTTGGAAGTGCTTTGTACTGGGCAAGTCTGCTTGTTTTTGCGTTTTGCTTTTTTAGTGACAATGCTGTAAAGAAATTTCTTTCCATATCCCTCTCGCAGGTTGCGATCTTGTTGATAACGTCATTGGAACTAAATGCTGTATCGTCATTTTTTAAAATATCCCTCAGGAAGCTTGTGGTCGAACAAAGCTTGCTTAGATTTGTGACGCTTATAATGATCCAGATCTCTATATTCATTGTATTTAGATTAATACTGATGGCCTTTAAACATACAGATGATTATACGGCTTCAGATTGGGTTACGATAATTGCAGTGCTTATTATTTCGTTTTTCCTTGTTATGGTAATACATGAACTGTCACTTTCGGCAGACTATGGCCATAGGCTGTATATAAATCTGTCATATATGCTTGTCTTTGTTCTTAATATACTTATATTCTGGATAATAAATTCTTTGATAAAAAAGAATCGGAAGCTCAAGGAAATGGAGATAGTCAAACTAAGAGAGCAGTATCTTGAGCAGTTTATCGGAAACGCCGAGTCGCAATATGACGCCATGAGAAAACTAAGGCATGATATAAAAGACAAATATGAAACGGTCAATGAACTGTTGAAAGTCCAAAAAATAGATGAAACGAGAAAATTTATCTCAGAAAGCTTTGACCTTATCGGGAAGTCGGAGTCCTATGTTAAAACGAAAAATAATATTGTAAATGCTATCGTTAACGCAAAGCTTACGATGGCTTCTTCCTTGGGGATAAAAATATCATGCATAACAGTTTCAGATTTTGAGGGAATAAAGGGAACCGACCTTTGCGACCTGTTGAGCAACACGTTGGAGAATGCTATAACGGCATGCAAGGAAATAGCCGACGACGCAAATAAATTTCTGTATCTGAAGATCGACCGAGAAACGGATACATATACGTTTTTGATAAAAAATTCAATAGATCATTCTGTTATGGATAGTAATCCAAGGCTTACGACCACAAAGGCTGATAAAAAACAGCATGGTCTGGGGACCTCCATAATCAGAGAGATAGCAAGAAAATATAATGGCAGATGCGATTTCTATGAGTCGGAGGGAATGTTTTGCTGTCAGGTAACATTGATGGCAGATACAACGGTCCTGAACTAATTGTTCTGGACCGTTGCTGCATTTCGTGACAAAAACCTGCAACTCATTCCAAAAAGCTTGACATATTGCTGTTATTCTAGTAAAATTCAAATTAGGGTAAGACAAAAGCGAGGCGGTAGTTTATGGATCTTGTTGTATCGGGTATACTTAATTTTTTGACCGAGCAGGAAGCTATCGGCAAAGCAGATGAGGTACAAGATTTTTATCGGTATGGCATAGAAATAACTATCTCATCAATGTTAAACATTGTGCTTGTATTGCTTATGGGAGCATTGACAGGGCATTTGCTGGAAAGCGTAATATATTTGGCAGTGTTTATTGCTGTCAGGGTTATTACCGGAGGGTATCATGCAGATACATATTTCAGATGCAATCTGTTGATGTGTTCAACATTTATTGCTACAGCTTTTCTTAATGACAAGGTATGCGGATATATAAATATATGGGTGATAGTTGCCTTGGTTGTGTTTGAAGAGATAATAGCTTTTGTATTCTGCCCTGTGGAGAACAAAAATAAGCCTATAGAAAAAGAAAAAAAGCCAAAGTTCAAAGCGATGGGAATGATAGTTTTTCTGTTGCTTGATCTGTTTGGCGGGGCGATTATCAATAAATATCAGATGGTTGGATCTATGATCCTGTTAACAAATCTATTAATTGCAGTTTTAATAATATCAGCGAAGATCAAAGAAAAGAGGTGTGATAAGAATGAAATCATTTAAGAAATTGCTTGCTAGCCTTATTGCCAGAGCGACTAAGAGAATGGGTATAGCTGCCTGCGGATGTGCATCAATGTATGGTGGCTATCAAACTAAAGAGCCAAAAAACATTTACAAGAATTAAGCGTAAAGCTACAAGAATTACGATAAGCATTACAAAGACTTTATCATTTCCCCTTTAAATCTTGTGATACTTGTAAATGAGGTAACATTAGCAGGAAAATAACTTCCTGCTGGTGTTACCGTTTTTTTATTTGTAGTGAGTTCAAGCTTTTGACAGTGAGTAAATTTGCTTTTAGACACAAAAAAATTATGTCCTACAAAAGGATGCGCTGTACTATTCGGTTTTCAAAGAACGGGCGGAGGCTATAGAGAAAGCCCCCTCACTTTCCATGCCGAAAAGTTGAGGGGGCTACAACCAAGTTTTTTAATTTCCTAAAAGGTTTTTGAGCTTTGCTCTGATTTTTGTCGAAGGCATAAAGAAAGAGCGCCGGAGATTGCCGTCCCCGTTCGGTTGGGGATACATGGTCAGAATGTGGGTGTCGCTTGCCGCCTTTCGGAAGGGGACTTGCTGGCAAGCACGCTTTCAGGAAAATAGGCGGTGGCGGAATGATCCGTCACCGCCTATTGTGTTTAGGCTATTTCGATTTCGGAAGCGTCGGCTTATTTAACCTCGGATTCCTTTCTCTTTTTGCCGCTTACGCCCAGCAGAGTCAGAACGCCGCACAGAGCAGTCAGCCAACCGATGTGGTTGCTGCTGCCACCGGTCTGAGGACACTTGGTGGAGTCGTCATTTCCTGGCTTATTGGTGTTATTATCACTGCTGCCTGTATTGTTGGTGTTGCCGCCGTCGGGGAGCTTGTCGATGACCGTATTCTCGCTGCGCTTGGCGCCGCAAACGGTGCATTCCTCGTGCTTGATGCCGGTGGCCTCCTTGGTAGCGGCCTTGTCGATCACCCACTGGAAGCTGTGTGCTGCCGTGTCGGCCTTGTCGCCGCACTCGCACTCATGCCAGTGGTTGGTGCCGTCATACTTCCACTCTGTACCGTAGCTGTGGGTATGGCTTGGAGGCGCATCCTTATAGGTGGCCTCGAGCTTCACATCATTGCCGGGCATGGTGAAGGTGGTAGTCGCCTTGGTGGCGTCTGCCAGAGTGACATTGCCCTCCAGCACGACCCACTTGTCAAAGACCTTGCCTGTCTCCGGTGCGTCCGCCGTAACGGTCACAACGGTGTTCTGCGCGATCTTGTCCGTGATGAGTGTCCCTGCGGCAAGGGAGGCTGTGCCCTTGATGACCGTGACAACGTATCCGGTCGCAGCGGAGTTCTTTACGAACCTTGTCTCGCCGCAGTCGGCACGCTGGCAGGTGTAGAGAATTCCTTCGCTCTTGCCCTGTTTTGCAGGTTTGCCGCCGTCCCAGTCGTGGCTGAGCTTATTAACGACATGACCGTAGCGGATAATCTGTCCCCAGCTGGCTGTGCACTGCTGGTCGCCGCTATAGCCTGAGGTGGTGCATCCGGGCTTAACCTCATTGATCAGCTTGTAGTTATCGGCAATTTCGTGGAGGGACGGGGTAGAGACGCCCTTCTGTGCGATCCTGTCGCACGATGTACAGTACTGGTTGCCGGAATAGCCCCTCTCTGTACAGGTCGCCGTTCTTACATCCCGCAGTTCAAGGGGACCGCTATGCCTGAAGTCGCCGGTCTCGCCCTTTACGGTGCCGCCGCAAGCCGTGCAGCGGTAGTCGCCTTCATAGGCGCGGTGTCGGCAGTCTCCCGATTTGGCGTTATAGCGTTTGCCGCCATGGCTCGCGTCTGTGGTTGCCGAGTTGGCCGTGCCGTAGTAGTACAGCGGCTGCAGTGGACCGGTATGACCGGCGTTTGCAGGTGGGTAGATATCCGAACCGGCACTGATGACATGGCCGCAATCTGCGCAGGCGGTGTCGCCGGTGTAGCCCTTACGGTCGCAGACCTGCTCCTTCGCGTTGAGCAGCGTTGTGCCTCCGCTGTGGTCACAGCTTGCATAGACAGGCTCAAAGAAGAAACTGCCGCCGCCGGGGGCACCCATGGCGCTGAACTCTGGGATCGTGCAGCCCCACTCAAGGGCGGAGCCGTTGGTCACCAGCTTGAACAGGGTCTTCGCCTCATTGGTATTCCAATTTCTAGTAACAGGTATGATGTCATACTCATTGTATTCGCGGCGATACTCCACCTTCCAGCCGATGGCTTTCTGACCGGTTCTCTCCTCGGGATAAAGCCTGATCTTGTCGCCTGGCTTGACGATCATACGGGTTGCCCGGCCATTTTTCACCGTCACAAGGGCGGTGTCCTTTGTCCAATCGCCGTCAATTCCTTCCGTCTCTTTGTATTCGCAGACGCTGCATTCAGCTTCCATGCCGCCTTTATCGCCCTCGGTATCGGGGGCTTTGACCACATTCCAGCGGCCCCAGCTATGGGGAACCATGATGAACTCCTCGCAGCCGGGAACCTTGCACTTTTCGGGGTGGGCATAGCCGGATTCAAGGATGAGCTGCTCCACCGTCTTGGTCGAGCCGCCGATGTTGAAGGTATACTCATAGATACTGCCGAAGCCGGTGCAGTCCCAGTTCCAGCCGTAATCATGGACATGGCTCTTCACAGGAACGATATAGTCGCAGACGGAACATCTGAGCACATCGACCTTGCCGCCGCCTACCGCGTCAAGGCTTCTGTCAAGCACAAAGGTATGCGGGAAGATGCGCTCCTTGGAGCCGGTAGTCATATAATGCGCTTCGTATTCGCCTGCTTCAAACAGGCACGGGAGCTTGTGACCGTCGCACTTCGGGTCGCCGCCCACGACACCGTCATGGGTAACCCCATGCTTATCGACCCAAGTGACATTGTATTCCGGCGTTCTCTCGCTGTCTTCTGTGAAGCACTTATAAGTACACCCACTCTTAAATCAGGCAATAGACCATATTCGATGAATATAAAATAACGCAACATGAGGCTATGTCTCCGAAACTATTAATGGAGGCATAGCTATTTTTTCTCTTGAAATAATCTCTCCGATGTGGTATAATGATAACTGATACATAAAGCATGACCAATTGTGAGGTGATTGCTATGAATATTGCTATCGTTGATGATGAACCTGTATTCTTAAAACAACTTCATAACAGATTAAGAGAAATGAAACTCCCCGACTGCGAAATACACGAATTTACAAGCGGGAGAGACTTATTGAGTTTCTATGTCAAGGGAATGTATGAAGTCATCATACTCGATGTTGAAATGCCCGATCTGACCGGATTGCAGACCGCTGAAAGAATCAGACAGATAGATGGTTCAGTTATTATTTCTTTCCTGACGAATTATGCCGAATTTGCCGTTAAGGGCTACGATGTGGGAGCGTTTCGCTATATATTGAAAAATCAGCCAGACTATGTATATACCAAACAGCTAAATTCTATCATTGCTGAGTGCCAGCAGCGATTTAGAACTTTCACTTTCAATAATAAAAATCTGTCATTCAAGTTCAGGCTGACAGATATTCTTTACTTTGAGGGACATAGAAGAAAGGTATCACTATTCACAGTTAATGGTGAATTGGAGTACGGCGGCGATTTTTCAACTGTGTGTGGCGAGTTGTTAAAGTACAATTTCGCTATTATAAACCGTGGAATACTTGTAAATCTTGACCATATACAGAATATTACCAAGTACGATATTATTCTAAGCAACGGCAGAAAAATCCCCATAGGCAAAACATATAAAGATGAGATAGTTGCTCGCTATCTTAACTATGCAACAGGGAGATGATCGAGTTGCCCGTATTGATTGAAAATATCATTGAGATTGTCAATGTAGCAATTGAAATGATGTTGGTATTCTTATACTTTTCCTTGTTGAGTAAGGCAAAAGTTAATAAAGCAGTTCTTTATCTGTCGTATCTTCTTTCTACTGTAATACTGTCAGCGACAGTTTTGTTGACAGATAATATTTTAGTGTATCTGATTACAACCATTATTCTTATTAGCTCCATGTCCTTTATTTGTTATGATGATTCAATCCGTCATAAAATATTTTGGAACATATTGTTTTTACTGATTATATCTATATCTGAACCTATTGTGATTGGATTACTTTGCATTGCTAATATGGGAACACCAGATGAATTCTTAGAGTCTGGTTTAGGACGTTATCTCGGAATGGTAGGCACAAATATAATTTATTTATGGCTTATAGGATTGATGCACCGCATAATAAACAAAAAAATTCGTGAACTGCCGATAAAATATTGGATATTGATAATAGTTATTCCAATCATAAGTATTTTTCTTTTACAAACAATGCTTGATGGATTTGTTGGCAGCAACACTTATAGTTATGTTTCTTTGGGCGTTTCTCTTGCAGGAATTATCTTTATAAACCTTGCTATGTTTAATTTCTTTGAAAGTTTTGAAGAT
>OGQW01002013.1_pt1 | contig 10915 bp, 14 predicted proteins | sample 1553301 | NCBI WGS metagenome assembly OGQW01 (sample SAMEA2579974, study PRJEB22360) | human gut metagenome
TGCCGGTCTAAAATCGTCCGGGGCAAGTTTCACGGCTCCCTTTCCTTGCCCCAGCGATCCGACAGCCAAGACGAAAGTTCCTTGACAAAGAAAGCCCGCTGCGTGCTCCCAAATGCCGCAGGAACGTCGTTCTCTGTAACCATGAATGCACGCGAATTGCTCAGTTTCTTCGCTCTACGGTGCTGTAATCGCGCACAGGACGAGATTAGAGAGCTGGCGGAGCAAATGTTAGTTTTATGCCAGAAGGTTGCGCCGACTATCTTTGAAAACGCCGGTGCGCCGTGTGTTTCCGGCTCTTGTCCCGAGGGTGTCATGACATGTGGACATCCGAAGACCCGCCAGAAGGGAGAATAAGTTGGCACATATCATCATTGTAAATGGGCCCGCGAGAAGCGGAAAGGACACATTTTGTTCTTTGTGCCGAGACCGGGCTTATTTCTACGATATGCTGATCGCACAGATCAGCTCCGTAGATATCATCAAGGAAGTCGCTCGACGGCTCGGCTGGAACGGTGAGAAGGACGACAAGTCCAGAAAGTTCTTGTCTGACCTGAAAGACCTGTCGACGCAGTATTCCGACGCGCCGCTTGAGTATCTGACCAAGGAATTCAATCGGGTGAAGGATCACGACAACGTCATGCTGTTCATGCACATCCGTGAACCGGAGGAGATTCAGCGAGCCAAGGAACGTTTTGACGCTCTGACGCTGCTGATTAAGCGACCGAGCCAATCCAGAGCAATCACGCCGACCGTGATGTTGATCAGTATGATTACGATTATACGATTGTCAACAACGGCACGATGCAGGATCTGGAACAGCAGGCCAGCGATTTTATTGAAAAAGTGAAAGACGGCTACTTTGAAAAGCGCCGCGAGGAAGTTAAGTAAGAGGGGTGCCTATGCTAAAAATCCAGAAGAAAGATGGTTCTATCGAAGCGTTCTCCAGTCAAAAGATCGTTTCTGCGATTCGTAAGTCCGCTAATCGTGCTATGTATGACCTGTCCGATGAACAATGCCGCCGCGTTGTTGATTTGACGTTGGCTCACCTTGCAGAGCATGGCGGGGACGTTGCTCCGGTTGCAAACGTACACAATGCAGTCGAGAGAGCTCTGGACGATGTAGCTCCAGATGTGGCCAAGTGCTATCGCGATTACCGCAACTACAAGCAGGATTTTGTCCATATGCTCGATGATGTCTACCGCAAGAGTCAGGCAATTCGCTATATCGGCGACCGAAACAATGCCAACACAGATTCCGCTCTGGTTCCGACGCAGCGCAGCTTGATTTACAATGAGCTGTCCAGTGCATTATATAAGAAGTTCTTCTTGAACCGAGAAGAGCGCGAGGCTATGAAAGACGGTTACATCTACATTCATGACCGGTCTGCGCGACTTGATACGATGAATTGCTGCCTTTTCGACATGGAGAACGTCCTAACTGGCGGCTTTGAGATGGGCAATGTCTGGTACAACGAGCCAAAGACGCTTGACGTGGCGTTCGATGTTATCTCTGATGTTGCAATCAGCGCGGCTGCTTGTCAGTACGGCGGCTTCACTATTCCTGAAGTGGACAAAATTCTGGCACCGTATGCTGAAAAGTCCTACCGCAAATATTATCAGGAATACATGGACATCGTGAAAGATGAAAACGCCACTGAAGTCGCTGACGCATACGCGGCCAAGAAGGTAGCACGAGATATGGAGCAGGGATTCCAGTCTTGGGAATATCGTTTCAACACGGTTGGTTCCAGTCGCGGCGACTATCCGTTCATTGCGGTTTCGTTCGGTCTTGACAATTCTCGCTTTGGCCGAATGGCATCTATGACTTGTATGAACGTTCGAGCAGGCGGACAGGGAGCTGCTGGACATAAGAAACCTGTGTTGTTCCCGAAACTGACGTTCCTTTATGACGAGGAGCTTCATGGTGAGGGGAAACCGATGGAAGATGTCTTTGAGTGCGGAGTAGATTGCAGTACCAAGGCCATGTATCCAGATTTCCTTTCGTTGACCGGCGAGGGCTATATTCCTTCTATGTATAAGAAGTATGGCCGCGTCGTGTCACTCATGGGTTGAGAAAGCACCGTAGCCCATGTAAAATTCCGCGAACCTGCAAATGCAGGGTGTGAGGGCGGCGTTTAGTGTGAGTAGGAAATGACTCGTTAACGTCCTTGCTAACAGGGAAGGCTTGTGAAAACAAGATAATCGCTGTGCTAAGCATAATCGGATTCTCTAAAAGAAAGAAGGTGAAAAAATGTATCAATACAAAGGATTCTTGGTTGATGATGATTTCAATATTTACAGCGCTCGTACCGGCTTAAAGTTGACTCCCAGCAAGGGATCGGATGGTTATATGCAGGTTCAGTATAGAGACGCTAATCAGAAAAGCGTGCACGAGCGAGTACATGTGATTTACGCTCATGTATTCATCCCTAATCCCAATGGTTATAAATATGTGAATCACAAAGACAGCGACAAGACTAATAATGAATTGAGCAATCTGGAATGGTGCACTAATTCATAGAATGTCAAGCACGGCTGGCACAGTGGCAATAGAACCCATAAAAACCGCACCAAGGTTGTAGTAACATTCCCGACTGGAGAGACAGAATGCTTCTCGTCTATTAGAGAGGTTGGCTCGGTTTTGAATTTGGACAGACATAAAGTTGCCCGCATCTTAAAGGGTGAGATGAAAAATAATTACCCGTACCAATTCGATTATGCAATGTGAAACGACTACCGAAAGGGTATCTGAGGTGAAAGTAGGGTTGCCTCAGAGAGTAACCGAGTAGGGTACACAGTAGGTGAAAATCCTGCTGTGGAAGCGCGGAAAGCTGACCTAACAGCTATGATATAGTCTGAGCGGCATAGTCCGCTTGTGCAGAGCTTCGCTCTCGCCTTGGTTTGAACGAGGAGGAGAGCACCCAGAAGACGAGAACGACAAGCCCGTCTTCGTTGGTCGATTTAACCTCGGCGCAATTTCTCTTCATCTGCCAATGATTTTGGCAAAGTCCCGTCAGGAGAATCGTGATTTCTACGAGGTGCTTGACTACTACCTCGAGATGATTCGGAATCTCCATAAGAAGACCTACGATTATCTGGCCGAGAAGAAGGCTTCTACCAATCCACTTGGTTTCTGTCAGGGAGGCTTCCTTGGTGGCCATCTTGAACCAGAGGAGAAGATTGGCAAGCTGCTCCCGCCAATGACCGCATCATTCGGCATTACTGCTTTGAATGAACTGCAGGAGCTGTATAACGGCAAGTCTATCGTCGAGGATGGCGCGTTCGCGCTGGAAGTGATGCAGTACATCAACAAGAAGGCCGAGGAGTTCAAAAAGGCAGACCACATTCTGTACGCTCTCTACGGAACGCCGGCCGAGTCCCTTTGTGGATTACAGATTGAACAGTTCCGCAAGAAGTATGGCATCGTGAAGGGCGTCTCCGACCGACCGTATGTATCGAATAGCTTCCATTGCGGTGTTTGGGAGAACATCACTCCGCCGCAGAAGCAGGATCTCGAAAATCGCTTCTGGGATTTGTTCAATGGCGGCAAAATCCAGTATTGTCGATACCCGGTATCTTACAACAAAGGCGCCCTCCGTTCGCTGATTCGCCGAGCGATGAAACTGGGATTCTACGAAGGCGTAAATCTGTCGTTGGCGTACTGCGAGAAGTGCGGGTATGAACAGCTTGATATGGATGTTTGCCCGAAGTGCGGATCGACTGACGTCACAAAGATTGATAGGATGAATGGCTATCTTGGTTATACTCGTGTCCACGGCAAGACACGATATAACGACGCTAAAAACGCAGAAATCAAAGACCGCGTCAGCATGTAAGAGGTGAAGCATGAATTATCATAACATTACCAAGGATGACATGCTGAACGGAACCGGCCTGCGTGTCGTATTATGGGTATCAGGGTGCGCTCATGCGTGCCCCGGCTGCCAGAATCCACAGACGTGGGAACAGATGTCTGGTATCCCATTTGACAAAGAAGCGATGGACGAAATTCGTGCAGAGCTTCAGAAAGATTATATCGACGGAATTACACTGTCTGGCGGCGACCCTCTGTTCCCGGGTAATCGTGGAGCGGTAACTCGCTTGCTCCAGACAATCCGTGAAGAGTTTCCGGATAAGACCATTTGGCTGTATACTGGCTATTCTTATGAGCAGGTTTGCACTTTACCTGCTGTGGAACTGGCCGATGTTATTGTCGATGGAGAATATCTGGAGACCAAAAGAGACGTAAACGCGCCGTGGGTCGGAAGTACCAACCAGCGCGTAATTGATATTAAAAAGACCGCGACGAGCGGGAAAATCACCTTATGGGAGGACAAACATTGTATTTAACCATAGCAGAATTTGACACCGTGAGCTTTCCGCAGTTCACGGCAGACGTAAAAAAATGCAACCCGCTCATCTCAGAGGATTGCATCGAAGATATGTGGCGCGACCTCGTTTTCCCTGATCGCGCGACCGAAGGCAGTGCGGGTTATGACTTCCGTGTGCCGTATGACATCATCCTTGAACCGGGCGAGTCGGCGCTGATTCCGACCGGCATGCGCTGCCAGATCGAAGAAGGATGGGTGCTGCTGATTTTCCCGCGTTCCAGTATGGGTTTCAAGTATCGCATGCAGTTGGACAACTCCACAGGCGTTATTGATAGTGATTACTATTTCGCTGAGAACGAAGGTCACATCATGGCAAAGATCACGAACGACAGCCGCGAAGGCAAGACAATGCATCTGCGAGCGGGCGACCGATTCATGCAGGGCGTGTTCGTTCCTTACGGCGTCACGGTCGATGACGAGCCACGAGGAAAGAGAACCGGTGGCCTTGGTTCCACTGGCAATTAAAAAAGAGACGCCGAGGTACCGTCTCGACGTCTCAGTGGCAGCCAGTTATCTGTTGCCAAAGAACTTTCGCTCAATCCAGAACCATGCGCCCGCCGAAGCGATGCCGATTATGAACTGAACTACCATTAGTTGCAGTGACATGAGTTTCCTCCTTTCGAAAAAGGAGAATATCAAATTGATCCGAATCACTAAAGGCCGCCAACGGCATTATACCGCGTGGATAGCGAATAGTCAAATAAAAAGAGCCGGTACGGCTCATTAACAATTACAACAACGTGCTCGCGGCTGTCTTGAAGATCGCAAACGACAAAGAACAGCGACTCAAGAAGAAAAAAAGGGGCGGCTTTGCCGCTCCAAGCACCGAAGAGACTTCAGATAAGCTGTTCGATGAAGAATTTCAGCGCGTCCCAAAGGGCGGCCGCAAGCACTCCATACGCTACCGTAGCAGCGGAACAGCGAACCTTAGATTGGAAATCTCTCATATTAACCTCCTTTTACAGAAGGCGACGCAGTCGTTGTGGGACTGCGAAACCCCGCCGAATTGCGGGTGATTCTGGTGGTGCAATACCAATCATACCGCGTTTTCTAAAATTCGTCAAGGTTCGCTATATCCGTAAAAAAAGGCACCCGAAAAGGGTGCCTCACCTATTGGGATGGATATACCACACGCCCTCGGGCGTTTTCCAAACCTTCGTCCGATGGTTGCCAATTTTGACCCCGTACTCGGTGGCACGAAGGTCTTTATTGAACATGCAGCCAGTGACAAGACGTACACGATAGCCTTTGTTGAGATAAGTTATCAGCTCTGGTTGTGATGTGTGCGGATTGAGTTTCACACTGACTTCGACAAAACCTGCACGCTGCTCAATCGGCGGCAGAGTAACCGGAGAATACTTCGCATATGCGGCGTTGCCGCTGATGGGGTCGTACATAGTATCACCTCAAATCTATTATAGAACAAATGTTCGATAAAAGCAATAGGTGTGAATAGGTAATTAACACCATGCTCGAAAGTATAACAAACCAAAGAAAAGGAGAAAATGTTTATAGGAGATGATAAAATGCCGGAAGAACAGGTAAATAAGGTCACAGTTAGAGGATTTCTCGTCGAGGAATCCTTCGGTAACATCCCGCTTATTGATATAGCAACAGATTACTATTGCAAAGAATTACAGTATCATGGTGATGAGTACAATTCAATGATGAAGAACTAATAAAGAGTTTGTGAAAAGAACGAAATTGTGATATACTCAATCTGTATATATAGTTTCGTTCTTTTTTGATAAGGAGGCAAAAAAGTGAACGAGACTTTGAATATGCTTCAGCAATATATTGCTATAGCATATCTACGATTATCAAAAGAAGATGCTCGCTTAGGTGAAAGCGAAAGCATTGAAAATCAGAGAAGTATTATCCGAGAATACTGCCAGAGGAATAATATCTTTTTAGCCCACGAATTTATTGATGATGGCTGTTCTGGCCTGAATACAGACAGACAAGGATTCATTCTGGCGATGAACGCATTGGAGAGCGGCCAGTTCAACATGTTTATAACCAAGGACTTGTCGAGACTCTCTCGAGACCATATCGAAGCAGACAAGTTCATCGAAGAAACTTTCCCGCAGCTTGGTGTAAGATATGTCGCCGTAGACGATGGAGTAGACACGCTTAAAGAATACGATATAATTGTTCCTTTTAAGAACCTTTTCAATGAGATGAGCTCGAGAGATACATCCCGAAAAGTAACCAATGCGATTCGAGTTAAGAGAGATCGCGGAGAGTATTGCACCCGCGCCCCTTATGGTTATATTAAAGACCCCAACGACAATATGCACTTGATTCCTGACCCAAGGTGCGACTGGGTGGTCAAGAAGATTTTCTCAATGTATGCTTCTGGCGAAAGAATGATAGATATCATTAGAACGTTAGATGCCGAGGGGGTTCCCACTCCATTGGAATTAAAGAATTGGGAAAACCCCGGCCTGACAAGGTCGGACAGGTGTGTCAGTTTTGAGAAGCCAGAAGATGCACAGAAATGGACTCGTTCTACAATATACGTTATGTTGCGTAACGAGGTTTATTTAGGGCACACTGTTTTAGGCAAAACAAAAAGAGTGAATTTCAAGAAAAAGAAAAGCAAACGGAAAAAGAGGGAAGAATGGCATAAAACCTTAAACACCCACGAGCCTTTAGTCTCACAAGAATTATTCGACCGTTGTCAAAAGACAAAAAACCAATCAAGAGCTGATGGGTTCTTTAAGAACATCTTTTCTGGGTTTGTTTTTTGTGACACATGCGGAGCTCGCATGGGTATGGCGAGAAATACAACCGAGCATAACAATCAGCCTGTTAGAGGGTTGCGTTGTGGAACAAATTGCCGGTACGGAAATAAAGCCTGCTTGAGCCACTCCATTCGTTATGATGACCTGTGTGATATCGTAAAAACACGGTTGAATTATTATCTGTCGATGAGTTTTGAAGAAAGAAAATCTCTGGCAGATATTATCAAGAAGAGGTTCAATGCCACAAGCCCTAATGCAGATATTGAAAAGCAAATTGCCGATTTGGAACAGCAGAATTCGAAAACGACTCAAGCTATCTCGACGTTAATCGAGAATAATATATCTGGGCTGATAAACAAAAAAACTTTTGAATCGTTGTTAGAGAAATATAATAAAGAAATTGAGTCCCGCGAAAAACGAATCGCATCATTGCGAGAAAATATGTGTGAAGAGCTGGGTGACGATGCCTTTGATAATTTTTTGAACGACTTGCCATATGACGAACCGATTCAAGAATTAACGAGGGATGCATTAGAGGCGTTTATCGAACGTATAGAAGTATCTCATTACACTCTTCCTGAAGGCAGACGTCACCGCACCTTTGATGATGGAAGCTATGGCCAAACTGTAAAAATTAAGTACAAATTCTTACCGACAATCGAATAATCACGAGAGGAGTATCTTGTAGACTTTTGCGCAGAATCTACTACTCTACCGATTAGCAGAATATGCGCAACATTACAAGCAATAAACATGAACGAAACTATATATACATAACAAAGAACCGAGTTATAAAAGAGCCCGGTTCTTTCTGTTTTTGTACAGAATTCGTAAAAAATGGGGCGCGTTTGCGCCCCAAAACTTACTTCATATCCTTAAACCGGTACAAGAACTGAACCATCTGCTCTCTCGTGCAGAAGCTCTTGTAGTTCTTATTGCCCTTGTCGTCGCCCTTAATCAGGCCGATGCCTTCAGCCCACTTACGAGCAGTCTCAGACCAAGAGCTCGGCTGCTGCTTAGCAAGGCCGGCCAGATAAGTATCCATCATCTTGTTAAACTGTTCCTGAGTCACTTCTTCTTCCTCCTTCACCGGCACGTTATAAGTGCCATTCATAGCCTTCACGATCAGCGGCTTCAAGTTCTTGTCGTAGCTTGCGCGGGTGTTACCGCCGAAGAAAGCGGTGCCCGGACAAGTCTTGCAGGAACGCCCAGCGATATAAGTACCAAGTGGGCTGCCGCTATCCGTCCACCACGCATGATAGGTGATACCGGTCTCCGGCGAGAGCTTGAACTTCTTCAAAAGAGCCGCGGCCATGCGAACGATAACATCCTTCTGGGCAGCATTCATCTTGTCGTCACCAACGTCGAAGTTGCCAAGGTTCTCAATACAGATGCCGTTCGTGTTTGCTCCACGACAACCGGCCGGCGCGACGTTCATCGAACGACCAGTGCAGATCATACCGTCAGGGAATACCGTGAAGTTCTGTGCGATGTCTGCGTAGCCTGCTCTATTGACATGATAGTCACGCATATTCTTCTGCAGTTGGAGGTGATTCGAGCCGTTGAACTGCTTATAGCAGGGAGACCAAGTGTGATGCTCCTGAATTACGGTGATCCTGCGAGTGACCTTCTGCTGGACGATCCACGACTCAAACTCCGAGATCGTCATCAGAATAAACCCATACTGAGACTTCATTCGGTCGGCACCTCCAAATTCTTTCCGCCGTAAAACATTGCTCCGGATACACCCGGAGACTTTAAGGTCTGCTCGGTAGTAATCGTCTGGTTTGTATTCGTGCCATTTACAATCTTGGACATATCACAGAGACTGTCGATCATCTTGGACAGCGTGTCCTCGTCTACAGGGTAATTGATGTAGTCAGCTGAAGCCTTAACCATAGCCATGACCCATTCTTTTCTGGTTGCGCCGTCGTCGAACTTCTTCTCTGCCTGTTCCATCAGGGACATAACGAGGCCGAGCAGGTTCGCCCAGTTCTTTTCCTTGGTCGCCGTCTTCACATACTCCACCAGCTTTACAGCAAGCGGGATGCAGGTTGCCAGACCGGTAAGAATAGCCACAATGAGCTGTACAATCTGGTTAGTATCCATGTTTTGCCTCCTTTCGGGCATAAAAAAAGACAATCCCGAAGGACTGTCGAAAATGCCATTTAATTGACTTTGCAGCATTGCGATGAGGTTGCGTAATGACAAGAATAAGCCGTCTGCTGGAACAGGCGGCTCGAGAATTGAGGGCGCAACCCCTCGGTTCAAAAGTATATGTGTGTTGTGGCAACCGTCGGGTTTCCACTCTTTTATTATACAATATTTCGCATGAAAAGTCAATCATTTGGCGTTAAAATATACTTAAAAGTTATCAGCAGTCGCGGTCGTCGTTCTCATATCCGAAGTCGGTATCCGTATAAGAAACTGGCGGCGCGATCTCAATTTTTTTAATGTTCTCCTTGCCGCTTTTGCTCTGATAGAAGCTGACGCTCGTACCATATGCCGCCCAGACAGCGGAGATAAAGGTCGTCAGATAGGGGAGAGACCCTGTGTAGTCCAACTCAATCGCCCGTCCGACAAAACCGAGAACCCTGTGCGACACATAAGCCACGAGCACGGTCTCAAAGACCAGAATCAGTTTGGAGAATTCGAGCTTACGCTTTTTTCTTCTTTTGCGAGCCATGACAGCCCCTTTCACATTGTGTTTTATTGAAAATTGGTAAAGAAAAAGCCGGGAAGCCCCGGCTTATCCTTTAAGATGCTGTGCTCATCAGGATAACCACAACAGGGATGTCTACGGTCGGAACAGTGCCATCCGCAGTCATCGTCAGCGAATTTGCAGCCTGACCGGTAGCACGCAGAGATGCTTTCTTAGCAGCTTTCAAAGCGGCCGCCGAGATATTCTGCGTCAGACTGATAACGCCGTTCTGGCTGGCAGCCAATCCTTTAATCGTCAGAGCCTGCGTCTTATTGCTCCAAGCAGCCGCCGACAGGGTAGTAAACACCGCTTCTGTCTCATAACCGGGGGTGAGGTCAACCCATGCCCCGCCGGTATAACGCCACAAGTGAGCCGTTTCTTTCACGAAGTAGAAACGCTCCATCGGCGCAAGAATTGCTTGTCGAGCCGACTCGGTAGCTACATCAATGATGTCGGTCAGGTGCTTGCGAACCTTATCCTTGGTGTCGTAAAAGACATCGCCGGTGTCTGTGCAGATCAGATAACGTCCCGGCACAATCGGCACAGTGGTCGTATTCTGAGCCTTGCTGAGCACCGTCTCATAGGTTCGGAAGTAATAGCCCATTTCGCACCCCCTCCTTTATAAAGAATAGCCCCGCGAGAAGCGGGGCGGATAAACAACAGGGGAGATCAGAACGTGCCAACTTCCAGAGCGGTCTCAACAGCGGCAACGCGGCCGTCCATGGTGGTGTTCAGACCATCAGCGTAAGCCTTAGCGTTGGTCTCAGCGGTTGCAGCAGAGCCCTTAGCATCGTAGTTTACTGCCAGACCATCAGCGTAGGTCTTAGCAGAAGCCAGAGCGGTATCAGCAGCACCCTTTGCGTCATAGTTCTTAGCCAGACCATCGGCATAAGCCTTAGCGTCAGCCAGAGCCTTAGCAACAGAACCAGCAACATCAGCGCCGCCGTTCAGAACGCCAACCTTGGACTCAAGGTCAGCAATGCGAGCAACAGCTGCAGTCAGGTCAGCAGCCTTTGCATAATCGCCGATCTTCAGAGCGTCGATAGCTGCGGTAACGTATGCAACAACGGTGGCCGG
>OGQW01002015.1_pt1 | contig 10906 bp, 9 predicted proteins | sample 1553301 | NCBI WGS metagenome assembly OGQW01 (sample SAMEA2579974, study PRJEB22360) | human gut metagenome
TTCTGTGTTCTGTGCCCACGGGGCAGGCTTTGTCGTTCCATGGAATGAAGTGGAAGACCATATGCATCTGGAATACACGCTGGAAAATCCGGAAGAAGAAAGCGATTCAGCCGAATCTGCGGCAGACCGGAGCGGCGGAGCATCCTCTGTGCAGAAAGCAAAAAAAGCATCCGACCGCGTGCCGATGGCAGCTTCCCTGCAGGAGGCAAAGGAGCTGGAAGAAATCTTTACGAGGACATACGGCAAAGTGGAGCGGAAGCGCGCCGGTTTCGAGCGGCGGACACGTCCGGTCACCTCGTCATCCGGCATCGGGGATCCCAAATATGCAAAATCAAACCGCCCGAAGGAGCCGCAGGAGGAATATCTGCTGGTGGACGGCTATAACATTATTTTTGCATGGGATGATTTAAATGAGCTGGCGAAGTATAATATTGAGAGCGCCAGAGGAAAGCTGATGGACATCCTGTCAAATTATCAGGGATATAAAAAAATGACGCTGATTCTTGTCTTTGATGCCTACAAAGTAAAAGGCAACCAGGGTGAGGTCGGCATGTACCATAATATTCATGTCGTTTATACGAAAGAGGCGGAGACGGCTGACCAGTACATCGAGAAAACGGTTCACAGGATCGGCCACAACGGCAACGTAACGGTGGCTTCCTCGGACGGTCTCGAGCAGATCATCATTATGGGAGCGGGCGCGCATCGTCTCTCTGCACGGGATCTGCGCACCGAGATTGAACATACAAACGGCCAGATCCGGGAAAACTATCTGGAGAAAGAACAGAAAACGAAGTCGTACCTGCTGGAGAACGCCTCCGGAGAACTGGGAGACTTTTTAAAAGAGCTGGAAGAAGAGCGAAAAAAAGAGAGTAAAAAGAGCAAAGGAAAGGCTTAAGATGAATTACGCAATCATACTATCGGGGGGAATCGGAACGAGAATGCAGATGGGGGATTTTCCGAAGCAGTATTTGGAAGTGGAAAAGAAACCGATTCTGCTGTATACGCTGGAGCAGTTTCAGAAAAGCAGTGCCGTTGAGAAAATCGTCATCGTGGCGGCAGATGCCTGGAGAGAGAAGATCCGCGGATGGATGGAAGAAGACGGGATTACGAAATTTCTCGCCTTTGCGGATGCCGGGGATACGCGGCAGGAATCCATTCATAATGGCCTTACCGTCTGCATGGAGGATTCCGTATCGGAGAACGACGGTGTGATCATCCACGACGGCGTGCGGCCTCTGGTGAGCGAACAGCTGATTGGCGACTGCCTTGCGGCGCTTGCCGATCATGAGGGCTGTATGCCGGTGCTGCCGATGAAGGACACGATCTATCAGAGCAGCGACGGAACGAAAATTGACCATCTGCTGGAGCGCAGCACGCTGTTTGCCGGTCAGGCGCCGGAAGCCTTCCGGCTGCATCCGTACGCGAAGATCAACCGGGAAGCATCGAAAGAGGAGCTGTCCCTCACAAGGGGAACGAGTGAAATTGCCTACCGCCATGGAATGGATGTGGCGATGATCCCAGGGGATGAGCGGAACTTTAAGATTACAACAAGGAGCGACCTGGAGCGTTTCTGTACGATTGTGGAAGGAGAAACGAAATGAGAGCATACGAGCTGCATGGAGTCAATGATTTAAGAAGGGAAGACATCGAAAAACCGGAAATCCCATCCGGCTGGGTTCTGGTGCAGGTAAAGGCATCAGGAATCTGCAGCTCCGATATTCCGCGGATTTTCACAAACGGAACATACCATTTTCCAACGATTCCGGGTCACGAGTTTTCAGGCGTGGTTGCCGCATACGGCGAGGGTGTGCCGGAAGAGCGAGTTGGAAAACGGGTCGGCATTTTCCCGCTGATCCCATGCCGCACCTGCCCGCAGTGCCGGCAGAAAAAATATGAGATGTGCGAACACTACGATTACCTCGGCTCGCGCCGGGACGGCGGCTTTGCGGAATACGTGGCCGTGCCGGACTGGAACCTGATGGAGCTGCCGGAAAACGTCAGCTTCCGCGAGGCAGCAATGCTGGAGCCGCTCTCTGTGGCGCTTCATGCGGTGAAACGAAGCGGTGTGAAGCCGGGCGATACCGCAGCAGTGATCGGAACGGGCATGATCGGTTTTGCAGCGGTAGCGTGGGCGAAAGCGTTCGGCGCCGAAACCGTTTTTGTGATTGGACGGGGCGAAGCAAAACGTGCGATCGCAGAACAGATCCCGGGCATCTCATATGTGACGGAAGAGGAGAGTAAAGCGATTCAGGCGGATGTTGTAGTAGAAGCGGTCGGAACGCCGCAGGCCGTTTCCAGTGCAGTTCTTCTTGCAAGACCGGGCGGAAGCATCGTGCTGATGGGAAATCCATCGGGCGATCTTGCGATGGAAAAGAACGTGTACTGGCGCATCCTGCGCAAACAGCTGAACCTGATGGGAACGTGGAATTCTTCTTATGAAAAAGATGAAGCCTGCGACTGGACGGAGGCACTCGATGCGCTTTCGAAGAAGAAAATCCCGGCACAGGCGCTGATCACGCACTGTTTCCCGTCCGAAAAGCTGATGGACGGACTGGAACTGATGAAAAATCATAAAGAGCCATACTGCAAAGTAATGGTTTCATGGGAGTAGAAAAATATGAGAAAAAGTCAGATATCGGCATCCATGATGTGCTCAAACCTTGTGGATCTGCAGGCGACGATCGATGTATTTGAAAAAGAAAAAGTCGAATATCTCCATATCGATGTGATGGACGGCGAGTTCGTTCCGAACTTCGGCCTTGGCGTCGACTACATCCGCGGACTGCGGGAACTGACGAGTATTCCGCTCGATCTTCATCTGATGATTAAAGACCCGGAGTACAAGCTGCCGTGGATCGGCATCCACAAAGAGGACATCGTGACGATTCATTATGAGAGCACTTTCCAGGTGCAGCGCGCGCTCGATTACCTCGTGCCGTACGGCTGCAAGCGGTTCCTCGCGATCAACCCGGCGACACCGATCGGGCAGATCGAGGAAGTGCTTGATTATATCGACGGCGTCAATCTTCTGATGGTGAATCCGGGCTTTGCCGGACAGAAAATTGTGCCGAGTACGCTGCGCAAGGCGGAAAAGCTGCAGAAATTTCTGCAGGAGATGCACCGGGAGGACATCATTTTAGAAGTGGACGGAAACATTACGAAGGAGCACGGCGCGACGCTGCGTTCCTGTGGAGCCAGCATTTTTGTGGCGGGAACTTCGAGCATTTTCTGCACCGATGTATCGCACTTCGGAGAAAAAATCCGGGAATTCCGGAAAGCAGTGGAATAAGAAAAAGAACTGCCTTCCCGGGATGCACGGTTTGAAAAACAGACGAATACTGTAAAGTGAGAAATGACGGAGCGTGTCATATGGTAGAATTGCTTCTGCTTGCTGCGGCGCTCTCAGCCGATAACTTTGCAGTAAGCATCGGATATGGAAGCAGCAATACGAGAATTTCACCCGGCATGACGGCGTTGCTGAATCTGTTTTGCAGTGCTGCCCTGGTTGCTTCCGCGCAGTTTGGAAAAAGATTTCTGCAGTCCGCAGGACCGGAATGGGGAACCAGAGTGGGTGCGGGCTGCTTTTTTCTTATGGGAACGCTGAAAATTTTCGAAGAACTGAGAAAACGCAGAAGAAAAAAGCAGGGAAAACCAGAAGCAAGACTGGAACATCTGGAAAAACAGCTCCACCCACTGGAATTTGGCCTGCTGGCGGTTTCGATGTCGGTGGATGGAATTGTCTCCGGCGTCTTTGCCGCGGATCTTCCGGTGACAGGAGGACAGATCTTTTTTGCCTCCTTCGCGGTCGGAATGGCGGCGATGTATACCGGAACTGCCATCGGAAAAAAGACGGGGCAGAAAAACGGCGGAAACGGAGCGCTGTTCGGAGGAATTCTGTTCTATTTACTGGCGTTTTTAAAGCTCACATAGAATTACATGTAAGAAAGAAAAACCAGCAGATCCCGGCGTAAAATTGACAAGCCCGTGCAGATATGCTATAAAAGTAGGAGGTTTGCTGCTGGAAAATTAAAAAAACAGATGCAGCAGACAAAGTAAGAGAGGAAAATACATGATTTCAGTAGTAATCCCTTCGTACAACGGTGCAGAAACACTGTTTCAGGCAATCGACTCAGTCCTTTGCCAGACAACAAAAACCCCGCTGGAAATCCTGGTGATCGACGACAATTCCACGGACGATACGCTGGAAAAAATGGGGCGTTACGGAGAAAATGACCGGGTACGGTATATCCGGAATGAGACAAACAAAGGAGCGTCCGCATCCAGAAACCGCGGTGTACAGCTCGCAAAGGGCGATTACATTGCCTTTCTGGACGCGGATGATTACTGGGATCCCGAAAAACTGGAAAAGCAGGAAAAAGCCCTTGCAAAGACCGGTGATGTGCTCTGCTGTACGGGTCGGGAGCTGATTTACGATCAGGAACCGGAAAAGCAGAAGATCTTTTCTGTCCCGGAGCGGATCACCTACAAAATGCTGCTGCGCGGCAACGTGATCGGCTGCTCGTCGGTACTGGCCAAAAGAAGCGTTCTGCTGGAATTCCCGATGGAAAAGGACGAGTGCCACGAGGATTATCTGGACTGGCTGCGGATCCTGAAAAAATACGGGACAGCCTGCGGTGTGGATGAGCCTTTGCTGAAATACCGGCTGTCCAGCACAGGAAAATCGGGGAATAAACTGCATTCTGCAGGAATGACTTACCGTGTTTACCGCGAGCTGGGAATGGGAACGTTCCGCTCCCTGTACTGTTTTGCGTGCTATGCCGTAAACGGTGTGCGGAAGTATTACGGTAAGGGCAAAAAGAGAGGAAGAGATTGATGAACTATAAAAACAGGGAACAGTACAAACATCTGATGCGTGTCCTGGCGGTCGCGGCGATTGTGCTTCTGGAATGCGCTGTTTTTTCTGTGTTCTGGGACAGATACTATGCGAGCCACCTGTAGCTGGAGCCGTTCTGGGGTAAGGGAAAGCAGATTATCGTCGTGATCTACGGCATTTTTCTTCTGGTTTTCATGTACATTTACGGCGGCATGAAGATCGGCTACATGAAGGGAAGCAGCATCATCTATTCCCAGATGATGACGGCATTCTGTGCCAATGCACTGATGTATCTGCAGATTATCCTGCTGTGGCGCCACCTGCCGTACATTCTGCCGATGGTCGGCATGACACTCGTGGACTTTGCGCTGGCAGGCATTGTATCCTGGCTTTTTGAGAAGACGTTTGCGCGTCTCTTTCCGCCAAGAGAGGTGCTTCTGATTTACGGTGAATACCCGATGGAAAGCCTGGAGCTGAAGATGAACCAGCGGCCGGACAAGTATATTGTAGCACATAAGGTGAGCACGGAAGTGGGAGAGAAAGAGCTCTGCCGCCAGATTGACGCATACGGTCAGGAGGGTGTGATCCTGGGCGATCTTCATTCGGAGCTGCGCAACCGTCTGCTGAAATATTGCTATGCGAAAGAAATCCGTGTCTATCTGACGCCGAAGCTGTCGGATATTATGGTACGGAAAGCGGAAGCGCTCCATATTTTCGATACACCGCTTCTGCTCGCGCGAAACAGTGGTCTTTCGTTTGATCAGAGATTCTGCAAGCGCCTGCTGGATCTGCTCGTATCGACGATTCTTCTTGTGATCACGTCGCCGATTATGCTGATCGCAGCGCTCTGCATCAAGCTGTATGACCATGGCCCGGTGTTCTTTAAACAGAAACGTCTCACGATCGGCGGAAAAGAATTCTATGTCTACAAATTCCGAAGCATGATCGTGGATGCCGAAAAAGACGGCGTAGCCCGCCTGGCAACGAAGAACGACAGCCGCATTACGCCGGTCGGAAAGGTGATCCGCGCGACGAGAATTGATGAGCTGCCGCAGCTTCTGAACATTTTCAAGGGCGATATGAGCGTCGTCGGACCGCGCCCGGAGCGGCCGGAGATTGCAAAGGAATATGAGGAATCGATTCCGGAGTTTGCTTACCGTCTGAAAGTAAAGGCAGGCCTTACCGGCTACGCCCAGATTTACGGAAAGTACAACACGACTGCATACGACAAGTTGAAGCTGGATCTGATGTACATAGAGAGCTATTCGATTTTAGAGGATCTGAAGCTGATTCTTGCAACCTTTAAGATTGTCTTCACAAAGGAGAGCACAGAAGGGCTCGAGGAAGGACAGACGATCAGCCTGAACGCAAAGGAAGAGGAGAAAAAAGATGTTTAATACCGAGGACGAAATTCTGCGCCGGCTGCAGGAAAAAAATCTGGAAATGGCCGTCATGTTTTACCACTGGTGCCAGAGAAACCATCTGACCTGTTATCTCTGCGGCGGCGGCTGTATCGGTGCAATCCGCCACGGCGGCTTTATTCCGTGGGACGATGATCTCGACTTTTTCATGCCGCGGAAAGATTACGAGAAGTTCCTGAAAATCTGGGATACGCAGGAGGAGAGTAAAATCTACAAGCTCGAGTACCCGAAAGAGGGCTTCTGCAATGCGCACACGTTTGCGAACATCCGCGACAGCCGCACCACGCAGGTGAAAAAGGAGCAGGTCGATATGGATCTCTGCCACGGCGTTGCGCTTGATATTCTCCCGATCGAGGGCTATGCACCGGGAAACCTTGCGCGGAAATGGCAGGTGATCGAGGGAAAGATTTTCCAGCTCTTCTGCACGCAGGTTATTCCGACCAAAGAACGCCACGGCGCGTTTATGCATTACCTGGGAACGATTCTGCTGGCGCTGGCTCCGACGCAGAAGATGCGGTACCGGATCTGGAAGCAGGCAGAAAACTATATTACAAAATTTGATATCGACAGCCCACGGGTGGACGGCATCACCGAGATGTGCGCACCGCAGGCGATTCTCCGGAAATATCCGAAAAAGATTTTTGCATCAGCGATTGAGGTTCCGTTCGAGAACGAGCGCCTGCCGATTCCGGTCGGATATGACACATATCTGCGCATGGCGTTCGGCGATTATATGAAACTGCCGCCGAAAGAACAGCAGAAAGGCCACCACGATGCGGCGTTTCTGGATCTCGATCATCCGTATGAGCAGTATAAGGGGATACACTACTGCTGTAAGAAATAAAGAAAGAGGATAAAACAATGCCGGAAATTTCAATCATTACCCCGGTGTATCAGGCAGAAAAATTTTTAAAAAAATGTGTGGATTCCATTCTCTCCCAGTCTTTTACGGACTGGGAGCTGCTTCTTGTAGATGATGGAAGCACCGACAAAAGCAGTGAAATCTGCCGGACATACGCAGAACAGGATGCGCGGATCCGTTATCACCAAAAAGAGAACGGCGGCGTCAGTTCGGCGCGGAATGCGGGCGTTGCGCTTGCAGAGGGGCGTTATATCACGTTTGTGGACAGCGACGATTTCGCAGCGGAGGATCTTCTGGAAACACTGTATCGTCTGGCGGAAAAATATGATGCCGAAATGAGTATCTGCCGCGGATACGATCTCTATGAAGGAAGGCCGGTGCCGGATCTGAAACAGGAGGGAATCGAATCTGTGACCGACAGCGAGGAGGGACTGCGCCAGGTGATGAAGGCGCGCGTGTTCGGCGTGATGCCGTGGGGCAAGCTGTATCGGAGAGAGATTTTCGAGGGCGTTGTCTATCCGGAGAAAACAATCGCCGAGGATGCATACGTCATCGTTCCGTTAATGGAGCACTGCCGGAAGGTGGCCTTTTCCACAGCACAGAAATACTATTATGTGCACCGGCGCGAAAGCCTCACGACAAGCGGTTTTCGCTGGTCAGATCTGGGTTCGGTGGAAGTATGGGATCATAATCAGAATGTCGTGGAAGAACGCCACCCGGCGCTGAAAAAAGAAGCAGGTGTGCGCTGCTGCTGGGCGCGGTTTTTCGTGCTGGACAAGCTGATGCTGTTGGAAACCATGGACGCGGAGAAAAAGGCGCTTGCGAAGAGGCTGGCAAAAGAGCTTAAAAAGCATCCGCTTCTGGTACTGGAAGGCGATCACTTCACGAACGGGCGGAAAATCGCCTATCTGACCCTGTTTCTGGGAACCGGAATTTACCGGCAGTGCGTTCGTGCACTGTTTCGGAAAAGAAATTTATAAAAAATGCGGCAGAAACGAATGGGATTTTCGTTTCTGCCGCATTTTTATATGGATTTTTCTAGCTTTCTTTTTCGGAAAGCAGAACACCGTTTTTATCAAACACATACGTTGTTCCGTCAATTTTTTTCGTCCCGGTGACGCATCCGCCCCAGCTCTGGAAATAATATGTTTTTCCGTCAATTTCTGCCCAGCCGGTCTGCATGGAAGCATCATCGTTGAAGTAATACCAGTTGTTTTTATAATAGAACCACTGCGATTTTCTCGCACCGCCCCAGCTGTAGGTAAAGTACCAGACACCTTCCCGGATCACCCATTGGTTTGTCGGCATGACGCCGTTTTCATCAACAAAATAAAGATTGTTGTCATACGTAAAGGCTTCATCCGTTTTCCGTGTACAGTCCTCATTAATATAATAGTATTTATTCTGAAGCAGCAGCCAGCCTTCGTGTGCGGCACCGCCCCAGCTTCTGAGATAATAATAGTTTCCATCCCATTTCAGCCACTGGTTCTGATACATTTTTCCGCTCTTATTTACAAAGTAGAGATTGTTGTCATACAGGAAACTTTCGTTCTGCTTCAGGGAACCGTCCGCATTCATAAAATACCAGGCGCCATCGATCTGATACCAGCCATTGGTTACGCAGGAATATTTCTGTACATAATACCAGGCACCGTCATGGTACAGCCAGGTGCTGCCGGAAATACCGCCCCAGGAAAGAAATTTGACGCGGTAACCGTTTAAGGTAAGTGTCGTATTGCGTGCGGCACCTCCCCATGTGTAAAAATAGTACATCGTTTTGGTCTCTGGATCAGCGTGCCATCCGGACGAATACATAATACCGGTATCCTTGGCGAGATAGTACCAGTTGTTGCTGATAAACTGCCATCCGGTCTGCATCTCACCGCTGCCGGAAAAATAATAGTAATCTCCATCAAGCAGAAGCCAGCCTGTTGCCATAACGCCGTCCGCGCCGAGGTAATACGTTTTGTGGTCGAGGGTGAGCCAGCCGGTATACGGTGTTTCATCATCGTTGTAGTAATACCATTTTCCATCCCGTTTTACCCAGCCGATGACGTGGCGTTCGTTTGTGATCACGCCGTTTTCATCGGCGGTATATTCGATGCCCGTTTCTGTGTCGCGCCAGGAAGTGGAGCATACGAGAAGATGGCTGCTGTCTGCATAATATTTCTGTCCGCCGCGGGTGAAAAATCCGCTGTACGGGATGCCGTCATGATAAGCAACGAGCTTGGAAAAACGGCCGCGGTAAATTTCATAGGTATCATCCACGTTGGAAGTGACCGCGGAACCGGAAAAGTCAGCAATGACTGCCGGAAGATCGCCGGAATATTCTGTCGTGGAAAATACGCGCAGCCCCAGAGAGGTCAGGGTCTCGACGGTATCGTTATCCATAATACGGAAGTCACCGGTCTGGATAAAATATTCCGGGTTGACGGTAGCAAGATAGTCTGCATCGACAGCATTCGGATATCCGTGATGATTGGAAGTCATCAGATCAATGCTGTACAGCCCGTAGTTCGAAACAATCCGGCTGGCATCGCCCTCGACGTCGTCGATATCGCTCGTCAGAAAAGCGCGGTGGCCGTTTGCGGAGGCAATTACACCAAGACAGAACTGGTTGGCGTCCTCTTTTGGACTTGTGAGATAATCTTCCTCGTAGTTGACAATCTGGATCTGGAAATTTCCAAAAGCAAAATCAGGAGATCCTTCTTCTGCGGAGGCGGCACCGGGATTCAGATGCTGGATCAGGGTCACACCTTCAGTCTCTTCTGCAGCAGTAAGAAGCTGGTCGTAGACATAAAGATTGTCCCAGAGACGCGCAGTATTATAGATATAACTGTCATCATACGGGAGCAGATAAACCCGGTCGGGGGAATACAGCCGCACGATGGTATCGCCGGTTCCAATATGGTCGCTGTGCGGATGTGTTGCAACATAAAACTGCAGATTATCGGAGGTGACACCGAGGGAGTCCAGGTAGGAGAGTACCTCATCGTCGTAGCCGGTCGACGTTGTGATGCCGCTGCGCAGCGGATAACGCGGATCAGATCCGTCAGGGTAATCCCAGTCCTCGCCGGAGTCTACCATGCCGAAAATTTTCTGGCCATTATCGTCTACACTTTCCAGAACGATGGCATTGGAGCCGCTGCCGAGTGTCAGAATGTGAATTTTTGCTGTAGTATCAGCCGCATGTGTGTTTTCCGGGGTGAGAAAAAGAAAAGCAGCGGCAAGGGATGCCGCGCCGATGGAAAACACGGATCTGCGGGTATGCCGGGAAAAAGGCATATCAATGGCTCCTTTCGTAACATATATCATTAAAACAAAAAGTAAAACAGCCGGGCGGAAAATAAGCGCTCGACATCACAATTATACAAAATTTCAGGGAAAAGTCAATGTTTATTAGAATTTCGATTACTTGACGCAGACAGGGCATCATGTTAGAATGAGTGGGATTGGGAATGTAAGGAAAAGAAAGGAACCAAACATGATTACCTTATTAAAAATGCCGGCACTGTTTCTGGGAATGCTCGCAGTGTTCTGCTGCCTGGGTTCTTTTTTTATCAGAGAAAACAGGTATGAGAGCGGACATCTGGGTGAAACTGTGCTGTTTGGCTTTATTGCATATTACTTCTTATTTGAACTGATTTCTGTGCCGATGATGGTGCTCGGTGCAAAGCTGCATCTGCTCGCATGGGTATGGGCTGCTGTTGTGGCTGTCCTTGTAATTGCTTCCATCTGTCTTCATCTGGGAATGTGGAGAGAGTGGAGAAAAAGAAGCGGCGGGTT
>OGQW01002016.1_pt1 | contig 10904 bp, 1 predicted proteins | sample 1553301 | NCBI WGS metagenome assembly OGQW01 (sample SAMEA2579974, study PRJEB22360) | human gut metagenome
GGCAGCCAGTTGTCCGGTTCTTCGGTCTGCCAGCCGTCTTCCAGAATCTGCTTGAAGATACCGTACTCATAGCAGATCGAGTGACCGGTCGCAGGGATTTCCTGTGTTGCCATTGCGTCCAGATAGCATGCTGCCAGACGGCCCAGACCGCCGTTGCCCAGACCAGCGTCCGGTTCGCACTCGAAAATGCTGTCCAGGTTGATGTGATAATCCTGCAGGATCGCACGGACATCATCTGCCAGTTCCAGATTGTACAGGGTGGTCTTCAGGGAACGACCCATCAGGAATTCCATGGACAGATAGTAAACGTTCTTTCCGCCGACGGAATTGGTTTTATTGATAAAATGCTGCCGCTTGTGCTTCAGCTTTTCGACCATCAGGGCAGACAGCACCTGATAGATCTGCTTGTCAGAAGCTTCGTCCGGAGAAACGCTGCACTCCAGCTGAAGTCGGTCTACGAATTTTTGTTTTAATTCTTCTCTCTGGGGATTTTCTGTTGTTTTTGCTACCATAATATCCTCCTCAATGCATTTGGCATAGGCGTGCCATTTATTAGTGCTGGCTTCGATTTGCCATACTGCGGACTGTTCCGTTTCCTCTGGAACATCCCCTACTATTTATTATACCGGATTTTGGGCAAGGTTGCAATAGCTTTTTTCACGAAATATTTGAAAAAACAATGGCGTGATTCGTCATATGTGATTGAAAGAAGTTGCACGCGGGTAAATTCGGACAGCCATTCGCCGGAGATGCCGCTGCAAAATTTGGAGAATCAGAAAGCAGTTTGAACAGACTTCCTGATTCTTCCCCTGACTTTTCAAACGTTACATAAAAAGTGATATAAAACTTCACAGATAATCAGTATAATAAAGTTGTATCAGAGCAATTTCCGTGATTTATGCCAAAATGTTATTTTGATTGTGGAAACAATTGAACAGTTAAAAAACGGCGGAGTTAGTGGAAATTGCCGTAAAAAATGTGGTATGTATATCGTTTTTGTCGATGTTGCTGCCACGGTGCAAATCTGCACAGGGAACCGGTTTTCCCGTGCAAAAAATCTGAGGAAACGCCGCATAAAGTTTGCACGAAAGAATGCAAAACAGACTGCGTGCAGCGTTCCCGCAATGAGAGGAGTTTTTTTATGCAGACAGAAAAGACAAGACACCTGCGTACAAGAGTCATCAGTGTCTTGCTGGCAGTCCTGATGATCGTGACCTGCCTGCCGTCGATGCTGTTTCCGGTATCGGCAGACAATAACGGGCGATCCGGCGGACCGCTGGTACTGACAAACGCCAGTGTCGAATTTCGGGACGACAAGTACAATCCGCTTAGTATAGTGGATACCGGAGCTGTGTTCTATCTAATGTCGACGATCTCCGGAAACAACGTCAATGAGGGTGAGGTGGATTCTTATCGGATCGAGATCACCGACAAGAATCTGCTGCTGCCGAACTTTGCCGGAAACGGCTTCAGGGACGGTGCCGTTTATAATGGGTATACCCTGCATGTCAACAGCGACGGCAGCCGGTATATCGCCTTTGATATTGACAACGGTCAGACCAAACAGGTCCGGCTGCAGGCGAAGTTCCAAAACGGCAAGACCCCGGGCGGAACGATTTCGACTGTAAAGATCGTACAGGACAGCACAGGCAAGAATGCCAGCAGTACAATTACTGCCAAGGCAGAACGGCAGTGGAGTGCGTCCAAGTCGGAGGACAGAAACGCCCTGACAGCGGCACAGCTGGCTGCCGGCACCACGGTAAATTATACCCTGAGTGCTTCGGCAAACAACGTCACCAAGAAAAACGGCGTGGAATGGGTACAGTCCCTGAAATTCGAGGATACCATTTCACTGTCGGAAATGACCTTTACCGGTGGTGCACAGACCGCGGTGGAAAACGCCGTCAAGTCTGCCGTTGCGGCAGCAGGCTACACCGCCGGCAACCTGAGCGTAGAGGCCATCGACGGCACTAGCACTGCCAAGATCAGCTTCACCGTGGACAGCAAGAACACCAATGCAGAAATGTCCGCAGTCAATCTGAACGTGGCACTGCCTCTGAACAGCAGCACCGTGAAGATGAACGGCACCGCAGACGGCAAGGTCACCAACAGCCTGACTGTTTCCGGCAAGCCCTACGGTGACGATACCAGCTATTCGACCATCGGCGGAAACAGCGTGGAACTGAAGGTTTCTGCTCCGCAGGGGCCGAAGTTCAGTATTGGAAAAACCGTAAAAAATGGAAAAGCATACTACGTGAACGGGGATACTGTAGAATTTGAGATCTCCGCTTCGAATACCGGTGATGCTGCCGGGGATATTACACTGACAGATAACGTTCCGGACGGCATGACACTGCAGAGCATCACAACCGCAGACGGTACTGTTTCCGGAAACAGCGTGACATTCCAGAATGTCGCTGCCGGTGCAACGGTGACAGCAAAGGTGGTCTGCAAGGTTTCCAAAGACCAGACTGCAAACCTGACCAACGAAGTGACCGACGGTAAAAACACAGCCAAGGCAACGATCTCTGTCAAGGAAGACAAGACAGTGATTGAAACGCCGATGAAGAGCGGCTATGTAACTTATAATGGTAAGAATCTGGGACAGAAGTACTACCCCGGCATGGCCGGACAGATTGCGACCTATACCATTTCTGTTACCAACTCCGGTGCAAAGGACGCGAAAGATGTTCCTGTTGCAGATGATAACCTGTCGAGCAAGCTGGAGAATATAACTTATAAGGTAGACGGTGTTACAAAATCAGCCTTTCCGAATGAAATTGACGTTCCGGCAGGAAAAACGGTGCAGATCACGGTGACTGGTACAATCAAAAGCAGCGTGACCGGAGAGATCTCCAATGTGGCAAAGGTAGACGACAAGTCTTCCAATAAAGTGAAGTTTACACCGGATACACCGAAAGCACAGCTGGGGATTACGAAGACGGCAGATGTCGGCAATTACACATTTGGCACTGCAGAAGATGTTGTTTATACAATTACAGTAACAAACAACGGTGAAGCAGATGCTGAGAATGTGAAGATAGAGGATATTCTGCCAAATGATATGGCATTCCGTGAGAATAGCGGCGTATATGGTGTGCTGACTTTGGCAGACGGTACAACAAAGGATATTACTACTGTTGATACAAAAACATTGACTGCCGGCGGAACGGTTACTGTTCCAAAAGGAAAGTCGATTACGTTGACAGTATATGCAAATGTGGAAGCTTCTGCAACAGCTGCAACACTGACAAATACCGCAAAGGTGTATGAGGGTGCTGAAGAAAAGGGTACTGCGACGCATACTATTTACGGCGGTGAAGATTTAAGCAAATATAGCTTGCAAAAGAAAATCATTGCAGTAAATGGTATACAAGCAGATGATACAACAGAAATTGTAAATGGTGATAAGCTAACATATCAGGCGACTTTTACCAACAAGGGAACCACGACCATGGAAAACCTGTACTTATATGATTATGGTACAACGTTGAAGTGGGAAGCTTCTGATGTTCTGAAAGTCGTTGCAATTAACGGCAATGCGTCTAACCCCAGAATTCAGACTGTTACTGTAGAGCAAAATAAAATTGATGGTGGAGGCTATGCGGTTGAAACCTTTAATATTATGGGAATCAATCTGGCGGCTGGCGAATCAGTGACAGTGGAATACGTGGTACTTGGAAACGATGTCACTAATACAAATAATGACTACGCTTCTGAAAAAAGGGGAATTCAGGGGTATGGTGATGGTACTAATCTGAATAATAGTGCATTGATGCAGACATTAAGTGCATTTGAAACAAAGTTCGGAACACAGAGAGGTGTCTATAACTATACCGCAGTAGGCGGTCTGACTGTAAACGAACACGGAAACAAAACTGTAACTTGGTATGCACATGACATGATCTTGAATCCAGTAAGCAATACTGTTTTTGAGGCGAAAAAGTCACTGACAAATAGTGCGGACAAAACGACCAATATCGTTGATAAGACAGCGGCAGAGCTGGAGCAGAAAACATTTAGTTACAGCTTGGCACTTTCTGGTTCAAATAATGACTATGCTGGGAAAAAGATCGTTGTAGAAGATACGCTGCCGGACGGCATGGAATATGTGCTAGATAGTGTAGAGGGAACTGCAAATCATACAGCTTTGAGTGGCATTCAGGCAACTCAAGTTGGACAGACGCTGACCTTTACATTTGTTTCCACAGAAAAATTTGAAAATCAGTGGGGCGGTGGCGTAAAGTTGACTTACCAAGCCAAGCTGACCGCCGACAAGGCACAGGAACTGGCAAACAGCACGGCGAAAAAAGTCACACTGACAAACACCCTTTCCAAGGTGACAGTGGTGGAGGGCAAAAATGACGGCAGTGACCGTGTGATCTCGCCGGAGGATAAGGTGGACATCAGCTTCACCAAAACCACCCCCGCCCCCGGCTTCGCCAAACTGGCAGTAGCTTCCTATGCCGGAAAGGACTATCAAAACGCAGATGTCCAGAAGGTAGAAAACGGCTATATCACCGCTGGCGATACCCTGATCTGGCAGGCAGTCCTCTATAACGGCAAGGGCGAAACAGATACCGCTGGCAAGGCTACCCTGAACGGGGAAGAACTGGGCAGGCTGGATCTCACTGACGTGACGCTGACAGATAATCTTCCCAGCTGCTATGAATTTGACAACACCAGCTACCCTACAAAATGTTTTGTAGTGCCGCTGAAGGCAGACGGCAGCTTTGCTGTGGACAAATATGGTATGGTTACCGGAACTGGTGCAGCGATCAAAACCACTGCCAACGGTGATTCTGTCAGCTGGGATGTTTCCAGTGTGACAGGAACAGGCGTTACAGAAGGAAAACTGGAGCCGAACTATGCCATCGTCGTACAATTCGCTACCACTGTAAAAGACGGCCAGGAAAAAGAAGGCGTTATCACCAACACCGGTTACGCCACCATTGACCAGCCGTTCTCCGCAGAAGATACGGTTGCCGGCGAAAAGCGCGACACGCAGATCTGGAACTATGCAAACTACAATATCGTTGGTCTGACCACCGAATCGTGGAAAACGATTACCTATACCAATAATGGACACACCGGCGACCCTCACACCGATCCGGCTGATGATACCGGTTACAGCCGTGAGCCTACCCATAACTATGTGCAGGGCATGCAGGGCGAAGATGTGACCTATGAACTCCACATCAAGAACAACTCGCCGGTAGCTCTGGAAAACATGACCATTATTGACCGTCTGCCCTATGTGGGTGACTTGGGTCTGGTTTCCGGCTATGAGCGTTTCTCCGCATTCGGCGTGACTCTCAAGAGCATTGATTCTGTTACGGTAGGCGGAACAGATGTGAGTGCAAATGCAGCGTACAGCTATTCCACCGACAAGACCTCCGTCCTGAATGAGTACTCCAAGGACTGGCTGGGACAGAACGATGTCATGAACTGGACAGGTATTTCCTCTGCGGATACCGTAGACTTCCGTATCCAGCTGCAAGATACGACCGTCAAGGTTGGCGATGAAGTTGTTGTCAAAGTTACCGCAACCGTTCCCAGCTATGTGGCAAAGACCGGCGAGGAAAACATCGCATGGAACAGCTTCGCGTACTCCTATCAGAATACCGACATTCTGGGCGATACTGTCATGGTAGCAGAGCCGGCAAAGGTCGGCGTCTGGGTACAGACACCGGACACCACCGTTGATGTGACGGTCAACAAGACTTTGACAGAAGCAGAAACCAAGGACGCAACATTCTACTTTGCACTGTTTACCGATGAAAATTACACCACACGGTTGAGTGATGTGATTTCCGTCACCATTCCGGCAGGACAGACTGCGGCTTCTGTCACCATGAAGGACGTAGACCTGTCCTCGATCAAGCAGCAGACCAACAACGCCAACAACGTTTACCTGCTGGAAACAGATGCCAAGGGCAATCAAATTCACAACTACACACCGGCATATACCTACAATAAGATCTCCACTACTGATGCCACAACGGACCAGACTGTTTACGTGACCAATACCAAAAATACGGGCGATATCACGCTGACCAAGACACTGGCAGGCGTGGAAGGCGGAAACGTCACCGGCGACACCTTCTACTTTGCCCTGTTCACCAAGAATGCGGCAGGCGATTATGTTCGCTATGAGGAAGTACCGGTGCAGTCCCTGACCTTTACCGAGGCAGACTCAAAGAAAGTTACATTTGAAAACGTGCCCAAGGGTATGGATTTCTACGTGCTGGAAACCAATGCCAACGGCGTTCCGACTTATACAGGAGATTCTGGTACTTACACTGCGGATAGTGGTATCCGCTACTCTTTCGTACCGGTAATACGGTCGGCAGTACAGGCAGGCGGTACTACTACAATCACTAACTTTGAACAAACCCAATACAGCATCACCGTCAGCAAGGTGCTGATCGCAGATGATGTCAAGAGCACACCCGTATTCTCCGTGGGATTGTTCACCAAGAACGGTGACACCTATACTCAGGTAGGTGATACTCAGGAAGTTATTGCAGGTTCTGAGGTGAAATTCAGTACTGAACTGAATGAACAGAACAAACGGTACGATTTGAAAGCAGATACTCCGTACTACATTTTTGAAATGAACGGTGACAAGCGTGTCGAAAACGGTGCTTCTTTCCAGATGCCTGTTGTTCTCGATCCCAAGAATTCCACTACAAAAACAGATACGACATTCTACGTTTCTTATGACTGCTGCGATGACCACAATCAGGTTGCGGCACTTACCCTGACCAAGGACGCACCGCAGGCAAACACCATTATCACAAACACCACCAAGAATCCGGCTCAGATCAAGGTAACGAAGATCGCTACCGAGGACGGCAATCCGGCAGACAGCCATGAAGCGACCGTTGCTCTGTTCACCATGGACGCAGACGGCAACTATCAGGAAGTTTCCGGACAGAAGAAAACCATTACCATTGCAGCCGGCGACAAGGGCAAAAAGTCTGTCACTTTTGACGGACTGGACAGCAGCAAGATCTATTACGTCTTTGAGCTGGACGCAGACGGCAAACGCGTGGAAAATGAGAGCACAATCTCGGCAGGCGGTAAGACCTTCCTCGCTACCTACTCCGGCGGCAATCGGGTAGACCTGCTGCCGGGTATTCCGGGCGAAAAGGTCATTACTGATGCCAATACCACACAAGTGGAATTGTCCTTTGCAAAGGTCGATGTCAAGGGCAGCGTTATGAAAGGCTGTGAAATGACACTGACCGGTCCTGGCGGCTACAGCAAGACATGGACATCTGGCACAGGTTCTAAGAAATTCACAGGACTGGCAGAGGGCGATTACACCCTGACAGAAAAGCCCATGACAGGCTATGCACCGGTAAGCATTTCCTTTACAGTCAATGCAGACGGCTATATTGTCACCACAGATGCACAGGGCAACCCGATCACCGGCAGCAATTTCTCACTGACGGAAAACGGACTGACTGTCATCAACCGGTCGCAGATCAGCGTCAGCAAGAAAGACATCACCTCTCTGAAGGAACTGGCTGGTGCAAAGATCACCATTACCAAGACAGACGGCAGCTGGAACGAAGCTCTGGTAGAACTCTCCAGAACCGGAACGACTTTCACCAAGTCGGACAGCGTGGACGACGAATCTCAGTACCGGCTGACCAGCAAGGAACTGACCTTTATTTCTGACGACAAAAACGAGGACGGCAAAAACAAGACCGACATCATCGGTCTGCCGGACGGCACCTATACCATGACGGAGGTAGTTGCACCGGACGGCTACAACAAGGTAAGCACAGACTTCACCTTTACCATTAAAAACGGTGTAGTTGATGCAACGGGAACCACAGAATATGACGTTTCCGGCAACGACATTACCATGAAGGACGGTCAGAAGCCCAGCGTGACGATCAGTAAGCAGGCAGTCGGCGGCGGAGAAGAACTCACCGGAGCCGTACTGAAACTGACTGCACCGGCAGGAACAGACCTGAGCAAGGTCAAGGGCTTCTACAGTGACGGCAGCACTGCTGGAATCGAAACCAGCGGCAACACCATTACATGGACTTCGGACAACGCCAAGGGCGGTGTGACACTGGCAAATCTGCCGGCAGGCGTGTACACGCTGGAAGAAACCACCGCACCGGACGGCTTCACCAAAAAGACCGAGGAGATGAACTTCGAGGTCGGAGCTGACGGCAAGGTCGGAACAGTCAACGGACTGACCAAGGACGACAATAAGGTTGTCATGGAAGATGCTGCCTCCAAGCTCACCATTGGCAAGAAGGACATCACCGGACAGCAGGAAGTCACCGGAGCAAAGTTGACCCTGACACTGACAAAGCCGGACGAAAGCGGAGCAACGCTGGACGATGTGACAGCAAATATCCGTGTGGACAGCAGAACCGCAGATTCCATTACATGGACTTCCGGCAAGACAGATGCTATTTTGAGCAAGCTGCCGGACGGCAAATACACACTGAAAGAAACCGGCGGTGCTTTTACAGACAAAGAAACCGAAAAGACCTACACGGTAATCGAATCGACAATGACCTTTACTGTGGAAAACGGTGTTGTCACAGACACCAGTGCCGAAAACAGTCTGAATGACAAGGCGACCGAGGGTTATTACTACTATGACAAGACCGCAGGACAGATTCTGGTCTGCGATGCGGAAGCTGTCAACGTCGTACCGATCAGCAAGCAGGACGCAGGAAGCGGTGCGGAAGTAGCCGGTGCAACACTGGAGATCACCGCAGAAAACGTGCTGGATACCACGAAACTGGAACTGTCCAGAACCGATAAGAACGGGAACAAGACAGTACTGGTCAAGGGAACGGATTACAGCATCAGTACAGACGGCAAGACCATTCAGTTTGTTTCCGGAGAAGATGCAACGACCATCACCGGACTGCCGGCAGGCACATACAAGCTGAAAGAAACCAATGCACCGGACGGCTACCAGCTGTACACCGCAGAAGAAACCTTCACCATTGGAACAGACGGCAAGGTGACCGGAACCACGACCATTCGGGACGAGGTTTCCAAGCTTACCATTGCCAAGAAGGACATCACCGGAAAGCAGGAAGTCACCGGAGCAACGTTGACCCTGACTCTGACAAAGCCGGACGAAAGCGGAACAACGCTGGACGGTGTGACAGCAAATATTCATGTGGACAGCAGAGATGCAAAGTCTATTACATGGACTTCCGGCAAGACAGATGCTATTTTGAGCAAGCTGCCGGACGGCAAATACACACTGAAAGAAACCGGCGGTGCTTTTACAGACAAAGAAACCGAAAAGACCTACACGGTAATCGAATCGACAATGACCTTTACTGTGGAAAACGGTGTTGTCACAGACACCAGTGCCGAAAACAGTCTGAATGACAAGGCGACCGAGGGTTATTACTACTATGACAAGACCGCAGGGCAGATTCTGGTCTGCGATGCGGAACAGCCTGCGATTACTACAACATCGACTTCGGAAACGACTACAACGACTACAACAACCACAACAACTACTGCAACCAGCGAAAGCAGCACAACATCTGACACAGAAACCACTACGGGAACTGGTACAGTTACCACAGTTTCAACTGTAACAACTACATCGAAAACCAGTGGAACCACCACCGAAGTGACAACAGACACCACACTGGCAACCAGTGGAAACACTACGGAAACCAGTGCAGGCCCGACTACCACTTCTACCAACGGAACTACCACAGATACCACAACCGCCAAAACAACTGTTACAACAGCAAGTGCTTCTACGGAAACCAGTGCAGCATCGACCACCACAACTGCCGCAGGAACGACTGCGGAAACGGTGACCGAAACCAGCACTACCGCGGCAAGCACAGTGACTACCGCAGAAACAACTGTCACAACAGCAGCTACGACAACCATCGAAGCAACGACTACCACGACAGAAGAAACCACTGTTGAAACTACCACAGAGGAAACCACAGAAGCCACCACGACAACGGAGGAAACGACAACTACAATTGTCACCACCACCGAACAGCCGGACGGCTATGTGATCCGCAAGTGTGACGTGGGCGGCAATGAGATCGGCGGAGCATCTCTGAACATTACCGATCAGAGTGGCAATGTGATCGATCAGTGGGTATCCGAAGAAGGCGTATCGCATGTCTTTGCCGGAATCCAGCCGAACACACCGTACTGCCTGACCGAAACACTGGCTCCGGCAGATTACCTCGTTGCAGAACCGATCTACTTCCAGCTGAACGAAGACGGTACACTGGTACTGTTTGTTGGCGTCAGCCTGAATGAAGACGGCAGCTGGAGCGTGGAAAATGCTGTGGTAACGGCAAATCCGGACGGCAGAGCCATTGTGATGATCGATGAGTACGTTGGTACTGAAACCACCACAACGGAAACTACCGAAGAAACCACAACGACTACGGAAGCAACCACAACTACTGCGAAGAATACCACCGCCGGCAACGGCGAGCATACCCCGTCCGTTTCCACCACGACCACGGCTTCTACGGAAACCACGACCGTGACTGGAGAAAGCGGCACCGGTACGACCGCAGGCAATGGCGGCTCCGGCACAACAACAGCAGCTGGCGGAAGCCAGACGACCACAGTCATCAGAAGCAGTTCCGGTTCGTCTTCTTCCAGCAGCAGAAGCAACACAAGAATCTCCTCCACGCCAAAGACAGGCGAAGCATTGCCGGTAGTCATCATTCCGGCAGGCATTGCACTGGCAGCGGCAATCGTGGCAGGCTGCAAGCGTAAGAAAAAGTAAACCGGCTGTAACGGAACAGGTGAAATTGTTCTGATGCCGCAAAACCCGCCCCGACAGGTACTTCTGTCGGGGCGGGTTTGTTTTTGGGCAGTATAGCCTCCCCTGAAAGGGGAGGGGAACCGCCGTT
>OGQW01002021.1_pt1 | contig 10887 bp, 7 predicted proteins | sample 1553301 | NCBI WGS metagenome assembly OGQW01 (sample SAMEA2579974, study PRJEB22360) | human gut metagenome
TTTTGTTCTAACCACTGTGCCGTTTCTGAAATGGTACGCTTTCCATCCACCAGATGTTCCACAGTATATTTCAAAAGCAGTCCCAGTGCCGCCGTCTGCTCGCTGTCGATCAACTGCTCGATATAGCGCAGATCGACATTCTGTTTTCCAAGCATAAAGCCATCCACACCAAGCGTCTTTACCTTCAAGCGCTCCGGCTCGCCTTTTTTCACTTCTCCGTTCAGGATGGCTTCTGCGAGCGGATCCTCAATTTTGCTCTGGATCGCGCGTTTTAACGGGCGGGCACCGTACTTGCTGTCGAAGCTGTTTTCCACGAGATATTCTTTCACGGTGTCACGGACTTTCAATTCAATGTCCATCTGCTCCTTGCAGCGGCGCTCCAGATCTTTGAGCAGAATCTGCAGAATCTTCTTCATATCCGCCTTGGTAAGCTGATGGAATACAATAATCTCGTCGATTCGGTTCAGGAATTCCGGCTTAAACATCCGTTTGACTTCTTCCATCACCTGGCCCTTCATGTATTCGTAGTCTTTCCGCTCATCTTCTGTCGAAAGGAATCCAAGGCGTTTCGGCGCTACAATGTTCTGTGCTCCGGCATTGGATGTCATGATAATGCAGGTCTGTTTGAAATCAACTTTTCTGCCCTGCGCGTCGGTGATATGGCCATCATCAAGCACCTGCAGCAGAATGTTGAAGACATCCGGGTGCGCTTTTTCGATCTCGTCAAACAGGATCACACTGTACGGGTTGCGGCGCACTTTTTCGGAGAGCTGGCCGCCTTCCTCGTAGCCGACGTATCCCGGAGGGGATCCGATCAGTTTGGAGACGCTGTGTTTCTCCATGTACTCCGACATGTCGACGCGGATCAGGGCCTGCTCTGTACCGAAAACTGCCTCGGCGAGTGCTTTGGAAAGTTCTGTTTTTCCGACACCGGTCGGTCCAAGAAACAGGAAGGATCCTGTCGGACGGTTCGGGTCTTTTAATCCGACTCTGCCTCGTTTTACGGCTTTTGCCACAGCTGTCACGGCTTCTTCCTGGCCGACAACGCGTTTATGGAGTGTCTGCTCCAGTCTTGCCAGACGTTTCGATTCTCCTTCCGCGAGACGCTGTACCGGAATTTTCGTCCAGGTGGATACGGTTTTTGCGATTTCTTCTTCTGTTACCTGCAGTTTTTTGTTTTTGCAACGGCGTTCAAAGCGTTTTCGGATCTGCTCCAGATCTTTTTCGAGCTCCTGCTGGCGCGCCTGCAGTTCTTTTGCCTGCTCAAAATCGCCGGCACTGATCGCGGATTCTTTTTCTTTCTGTACTTCGAACAGTGTCTGCTCCTCTTTTGCCATGTTGTCCGGCACCTGGTAGCCGGCGAGCTGTACGCCTGCGGATGCCTCATCGATCAGATCGATGGCTTTATCCGGCAGGAAACGGTCGTTGATGTAGCGGACGCTCATTTTTACGGCTGCTTCCAGTGCTTCATCGGTGATTTCCACGCCGTGGTGGCGTTCGTAGTATGGGCGCAGGCCTTTTAAGATATCAAGTGCTTCGCTTTCCGTCGGTTCTTCTACTTTGACCGGCTGGAAACGGCGCTCCAATGCGGCATCTTTTTCGATGTATTTACGGTATTCTTCGAGCGTGGTTGCACCGATGAGCTGAATTTCTCCGCGGGAAAGGGACGGTTTTAAGATATTGGATGCATCGAGTGCTCCCTCTGCACCGCCGGCCCCGATGATGGTGTGAAGTTCATCGATGAACAGCAGAATATTTTCATTGTCCGTCACTTCTTTGACGACACGTTTGATACGCTCTTCGAACTCACCGCGGTATTTGCTTCCGGCTACCATTCCGGAAAGGTCAAGGACAACAACTCGCTTATCGCGGATCGTTTCCGGCACAATGCCAAGGGCAATCCGCTGCGCCAGACCTTCCGCAATCGCCGTTTTTCCGACACCCGGCTCTCCGATCAGACACGGGTTGTTTTTTGTCCGGCGACTTAAGATCTGAATGACACGCTCAATTTCCTGCCCACGGCCGACAACCGGATCGAGTTTTCCTTCGCGCGCAAGCTCAGTCAGATCCCGGCTGTACTGGTCCAGTGCCGGCGTTTCGCTGGTCTGCGCTCCACCTCTTGTCTGCGGTCCGCGGCCGGTATTTGCATTTCCGCTTGCACCGCCCTGCAGCGGTGCCTCGCCCATGGCAGTAAGGATTGCTCCATATAGTTTCTGAATGTTGATCCCCATGGTAAAAAGCAAACGGGTAGCAACACAGTCACTTTCTTTTAAGATTGCGATCAGCAAATGCTCGGTTCCCACAGCTCTGCTCTTAAAACGCGCTGCCTCCGCTTCTGCATTTTCAAGCACTCTGCGTACCCGCGGAGTATAGCCCGGTCGGGATTCGGTCACGGTGTTTCCGCCTGGTGCAATCAGACGGTCAATCAGTTCGGTAAGCTGTCCGGCATCTACGTGAAACTCAGAAAGCACCATGCCTGCTGTGCCATCCTCCACGTTCAGAAGTCCGATCAGAAGGTGTTCGGTTCCTACGTAATTATGTCCACATTTTTCAGCTGTCCTAACCGCATATGCCAGTGCTTTTTTTGCCTGACTGGTATATCCTTCTCTCATAATACTATTGTCTCCTTCATGTTTCGTCTGCGTAATTGCTGTAAATTTCATCTACAAGCTGATGTACTTCTTCTTTTGATATATTTTTGCAGACGGCTTTTGCAAGAATCACCTGCAGATCTTCGCGCAGTTCCTGCATGGCATACAGTTTATCCGCATCGATAGAGATAACGGCTCCTTTTCTTCGGTCAATCGAAAGAAGCCCCTCCTGCCGGAGTACGCTGTAGGCCTTATTTACGGTATGCATGTTGATTCCGATATTGTCTGCGAGCTGTCTTACCGAAGGTAGAGTATCTCCTTCCTGAATTCTGGAAGTGGCAATACCCAGAATAATCTGATTTCTCAGCTGGATATAGATCGCTTCATCGCTGTTGAAATCGATCTGTATTGTCTCATAATACATAGTTACACCCTGCTTTCTCGTATCGTTTTGTTATACATATGTTATAACAATTCGCAAACTTTGTCAACAAACGGTTTCCCTACCTGTTTTTCTCGTAGATGATCTGAAGACCTTTCAGGAGCAGATTCTCATCGATGATGATGTCATGTCTGCAGTGCGGAATCACAGCTTTCGCCAGACCTCCGGTAGCCACAATCGTGCATTTGCAGCCAAGTTCTTCTTCCATCCGTTCGATCATGCCGTCGATGCTGGCAGCGTTTCCATAAATCATACCGCCTTTCATACAGTCCAGCGTATTTTTGCCAATGACTTTTTTCGGTGCTGTCAGACTGGTCTGGCTAAGCTGCGCGGCATTTGATACGAGAGCATCCAGCGAAGTACGAAGTCCCGGAAGAATCACGCCTCCGATGAAGCTTCCTTTCTGATCAAGTACACTCATCGTCGTGGCAGTTCCCATATCGATAACAATCTGCGGACATGTGTATTCATTCAGCGCTGCTACTGCTACAACAACAAGATCGCTTCCTGCCGTTGCGGGGTCGTCCAGTTTGATATTAAGTCCGGTCTTCACACCGGGGCCGACAACTTTGACCGGCTTTTTAATCACTTTTTCTGCCGCACTCCGGCAGAGCTCTGTCACCTGCGGAACAACGGAAGAGATGATACCTCCTTCGATCTGCTCCACCGGAATCTCATACAGTTCCAGTACATTTTTCAGGCTGACTGCGTATTCCAGCTCTGTTTTTGCCTTGTCCGTGGAGAGTCTTTCGATAAAGTATGTTTTTTTCCCTTCCACACACCCAAGGACGATGTTCGTGTTGCCGATGTCTATTGCAAGGATCATGATTCAGGTTCCTCCTGTAAAAACTATGAAATGAAATTCTTGTGGTTTTATTATACATGGTGCGGCGCTTTGAGACAAGGAAAAAGACAGCAAGAAAAAGACAATTAAGTCGATTTCATACTGTCTTCTGAATATTTCATTTTGAATTATCTATTCTTGTTGTTCACAAAAATAAATTTTACATCATTCTCAAACGTACGATTTAGCAGAATTTGCCCTGAAAATGTTTGAGTACTATACATTTTTACATCATTCTCAAACCATTACTTACAGATTTAGGGGAGGTGGAAAGTTTGAGTACCATACATTTTTACATCATTCTCAAACGTCTTTTACGCCGTCATATGACGTTTTCAGGTTTGAGTACCATACATTTTTACATCATTCTCAAACTTAAAACCATCATTCGCACCATATACAGTAGTTTGAGTACCATACATTTTTACATCATTCTCAAACTGGTTTTCGACTTTCACGTTTGTTCCTGATGTTTGAGTACCATACATTTTTACATCATTCTCAAACATCGTCGATGAAGGCTTTTCTGGACAGGGTGTTTGAGTACCATACATTTTTACATCATTCTCAAACTTCATGCCTGCAGAATAGAAATCGTCCTCAGTTTGAGTACCATACATTTTTACATCATTCTCAAACTTTCCTGCAAGTGGAATAATATTAGAACCTGTTTGAGTACCATACATTTTTACATCATTCTCAAACCATGGAGGTATTAGGTATGGCAATCTATCAGTTTGAGTACCATACATTTTTACATCATTCTCAAACTGTGGTGTTGATCGTCGGTGAGTTGAACAGGTTTGAGTACCATACATTTTTACATCATTCTCAAACCTCAAATTTAAAAATGAACTGCTTTCATCTGCACAAAACAGGTACTCAAACATCCGATGGATATTAATAGACATCACATCCATCTTTGTCAATTATATAATATTCTCTCTGATTCGAAAAGTCCCTTTGTATATTTTCTATGAAAAGCAAGGATATTTCATAGTAGCATGCCATTTGGGAGAGTTTGTTTATTTGTGTTTCGTTCAGATAGGATCGAATATTGACCAAAATCACCAGTTCTTTTTGGAGAAGTTCGGCCATAACTTTGATATATTGCGTTAATTTTTCCAGAAGCCCCATCTCTTTTTCGGTTTCTGTCTGAACTCCCATCAATTTTAGGAGTGCGCTCAAATCGATTTCCTCATTTTGTTCCAATTCGTACCCACTGACAGCTTCCAATTGATAGATGTATTTCTTCAGTTCCGCAATAATTCTCTGCGTTTCCAGAAACATTTCTTCATTTTGCGCACTTTTGACCAGCTCTGTAAATAACCGTTTTTGTATTCTGTGATCCGCAAAATCAAGAGAAAAGGGCGTTAATACCAATTCCACATCTCTTTTCATATTCAGCTCTGTGTCAGCTTTAGAAAGTACGAAATTTCCCTTCTCTCCCTGATTTTGTTTTTGCAGCTGCTCCACATATTTTAAAAACAGCTCCGGTGATTCTATAATCCATTCCGTGGGACAGTTCCGATGAATCGCAATAGGTTTTTCCAAGTCCACATGTACCAGTTTCATAAAATCACCAGCCTTTCATCCGTATTCAACACTTCACTCTTTACGTTCCCAACAATCAGATCCATTTTCGCATACTGCTTCTCAGTCACCGTTAAAAGCTGTATCAGACCTTCTTCCGGCTTATTTTTATGAATCTGATCCACGATTCCATTCACTACAGTTGTATTTAACGCAAGCTTACAGTATACGGATTCCTGGAGCATCAGGAATCCGCTTTTCAATAAAAACTTTCGAAATCTCGCATATTCTCTTCTCTGATCGCCCGTCAGCACCGGAAGATCAAACAGTACCAATACTCTCATAAAACGATAACTCATAGGCCATAAAACCGGATCAATGCACTGTCATTCTCATTTAAGGCATCAAATACACTTTTACAGTAAATTTTTATGGCATTATTCACATACTGTGTTTTCCCGTCTATCATGACTTCGTTGTTTAATACATTGACCAACTGTATTTTTTCCTCATGCGTAAATTCTTTCCTCTGCATTTGGATTACTTCCCGGTCAATCAGAACACGGAACGGTTCCATCAAATCGGACGCCAGATTAAACTGATTAAACATATTATCATGAAAGAGTCCGAGCTGTGTAATATAACCGCTCGCTACAATTTCTCTCGCAAACGCAGACAACAAAATGCTATATCCGTAATTCAGCGCTGCATTTTCCGGACAATCCGCAGTTCTGGTAAATGTCATACCGAACAATGCATTAAAATATACCTTTGCCGCATGCCCTTCCCGGTTTGTCTCATCGTTCCAGCCAATCTCCTGTAAATATGATTCTAACAGACCCGCTTCTTCCTTTCCCATATTTTTTAACAGTTCCTTCTGTTTTCGTATTTTTTCCGTCACAATTTCTGTCCAGATCGCTTCTTTACTGTGCCGGCTCCACTGAATCTGCTTTCTGATTTTATTGCTGGTATCATGACTTCCGTAATACCCAACCAGTTCCGACGATGGATTTCTCTTTTCATCGCAAAAAATCACTTTTATTTTCTTTTTTGTCAGCTCTGCCAGCAGACTTGTTGTGACTGTTGCTGCTGTTGACTCAATCAGAATGGTTGATATTTCACTTAAATGTATTTTTGTTACTTCCTCATTTCGCACCACAAGGTAACCAAGCTGATAGTCCAGCTTTGCCCGTTTGGAAATAACCACAATCCGCCAGCTCATAATGCATTCAGGTCTACTGTCTGCTCGTAGATACCGGTTGGCGATTGATGAATCATTTCGATTCGACTGCAATCGGTTATATTTTTGTTGAGACACAAAATTCCTGCTCTTCCAGATCCTCCAATTAATTTCAAATCAGCGGCAGCACTCTGGCACTGGAAAAAATGTAAAACTTCATACAAAACGATACACTTTTCTTCTATGCATAATTCTTTAAATTTTTCTCTTTTTTCCGTTAATGTCTTTGCCTGTGCTCCAAGTTTTTTTGCATATACCGTATTTGTTAATTTATTTAAAAAGGTTTCATACAGCATCACCACCTTCTTTTCTTCTAAATGGTCGGAATCGTAAATTTTCAGTTCTTTATTCTGTTTTTTACGTTCCACGTACTGTACTATTTTTTTCAGTATTTCTGTTTCTTCCTGGGAAAGTACCAGCTGATTTGCACCTTGCATCAATAGCTGATCCCCTGATCTTCCGGAAACCCACATATAAAATCCGTCCACACAAAACAGAGTATCTATTTTGATTTCCGGCACCAGCACTCGCGGATTCTTTAACTGTCTTTCCTCTTCCAGATACCGAATTATATTTTCTTCTGACTTCTGAATTTCCTTTTTCAGACGAATCGGCACATACTCGATTGTTCGTATTTTCTTTCCCTTTTTGCCCTCCGATTCTGCCAGTACAAAGTAAGCTCCCGCCTCTTTGTTATATCCTCCATACTTCTGTATATCACAAAGCCGTTCATCACTGCTCTTGATCGGAACCTGACCTTTTCCTTTTTTGACAATCTGCTGGTCAAACAATGCACCTGTTGCCTCATACGATCTTCGCGTCACAAGAATGTTGTTCTTTTCCATAAACTTTCGGACTGTCACAATGGTTCCGTTCCCGCCTTCCCAGGCAATTTCTCCGTTTCGTTCAATTCTTTCCTGTTCAAACATCTTCTTCAGATTATAACTTCTTCCCGGATTTTCCTTAATGAAGTGAATCGGATTTGATGTGAATTTTACAAAATATGCGTTGCCAACGACAATATTCAAATAAGCATCCTTCGCATGATGATAATCATTCATCTCCCGTACCTTCAGAAATTTAAAATCCTTACGGAACTTTGAAACGGTTGGCGCTTTTACATAAACAATCTGTGTATCCGGGATCACCTGCTGCAGAATACTTGCTGCCGCTTTTGTACTCTGACGAGTTTCCACCAGCTGCCTGGAAATAAATCCAGCCAATTCAGACGGTTCAAATCCATTTCCTCTTATCAGCCGTTTATATTTTTCTTCACTGATCAATCCGGCATCCACTAAAGATTTCCAGAATGGCTGCATTTTTTTCCGAACTGTTTCATCGATCGGATATTTATCCTCTTTCATCTGATTACACTTTTTCTTTACAAGTACCCGGTTATCCAGGCTATCATCCATCACTTTGGACTGTGGAAAAATATGATCAATGTCATACTTCTGATTATCCCACAATTCCTCCAGTTCAATTGTTTCACCGGAATACATGCATTTTCCTTTTTGCGTATAATACAAATACAGCTTGTCTCTTCTCATTTCCGCATCGGAACGCTTTTCAATCTCATCTATCCAGTCTTTTTCTTCCGCTTTACATTTTTTATAAAGTTCCAGCAGTTTCTTTTTTCTTGAAGAGGTTCTTCCCTGATCGGTTTTTTCTCTTGCCATTTCTATAAAAACACGTTTCGGTGGGTTTCCCATCACTTTACAGATTTCCTTTACAATCAAAAGGCTCTGCCAAATCTGCCGCTTCACTGCCGGTGATACGTAAAGCTCCTCGACTAATTCATACGAAATATCCCGTTTTTTCTGTTCGTTTCCATTCTTTTCTTCGATTGCCGATGCAAACAAATATTTTTCGCTAAGCAGTTGCATCAGATTGTCATTCGTCTCCCACAAAGCCCGAATAATAGACCATGCCTCTCCCGTTTCCGGTGCCGGTGCTTCCATCTCTTCCAAAAACACTTTTGAGAGTCTTCCCCAACCACGATACGGCAGTTTACTTATGCTGTCTCTTTGTTTTTCTGTCAACTCCGGAAACAGTTTCTTTAATCTCTGTTTCAGTATCGCTTTATCATCTCCAAACAGCGTTACGTTCAGGATGATGCATTCTTTTTCCGCCTGGTTCAGTGACAGATTTGTTAATTTCTCTTTAAAGTCATGGTATGCCGTAAGAGAACTCTTGAAATCACCATCAATTCCGGTAATTTCAACTTCTTTTCCGGTAATTCCTTCTTTCACTAAATAGTTTTTCAGTTTTTTCTGTGTAACCTTTCTGCTTTTCTGGAATACTTCTTCATATATTTTCTGTTTCTGCTCTACAGATATCTTTTCTCCATCCAAACGCAGATTATTTAATTCATTTAAAACTTCGTATTTGCTGTACAGCAGAGAATACTTTGGTAAAACATCTTCACTTGGCAGATAAGTACATTTATTCGTCATTCTTCGAATAAACTGCTCTGCACTTGCTTCCAAATCTACCATCTCATCGAAGTTCCATGGATATATTTTGCCTTCTTTTCGTACCGCCCAGTTACTCTTCTCCCCTTTTTTTCGAATTCCGTTTAAGGGTCCTACGTAGTACGGAATGCGGAATGTGAAAATCTTTTGAATCTTCTCTCCATTCTCTTTCAGTAGCGGAACTTTATCTTCCAGATTTTTCAGGATTGCATTTAATTCATATAAATGAATCTGATATGGAATGACACTGTTGTCTTTTACAGTCTGTTTCGGAAGAAACGTTCCCATTTCCATTTCCTTCTGCATGCAGGATGCTTTCGTCACATCTGATATCTTGCCCAGAATATTCTTTTTCAGATAACCGTAAAAGTCTTCCTGACTACATTGTTTTGGTGCCTTGATATACGCATAATAATTAGCTTTTTCATCCTTTTTTGCAAACAGTCTCTGATATTCTTCCCTTGAAAGATTCTCTCTGACCAGCTTTTTCAGATCTTTCAGATCTTTTTTATGCTTTTCATAAAGTGCCACTTTTGCCTCTGAAAGAGAAGAATAGTTCTGCAAAATATCAGCCAGAACAGCCCAATCGTACACTGCTTTTGCGTGTTCAATTAATACATATTTTTCTCCCAGCTCTGCTTCGATCTCTCCAGCGTATTCTTCATAACCTGCATCTGCGAAGCAAAGTTTTGGCCGTTCCAGTGTATCCATCTGTTTTTCCCCAAACAGATTTCCCAGTTTTGCTGTTCCACCGGTAATCAATCCCAGCCACTCTTTTTCACAGGATGTTTCTGCCCGCATTGCTTTTACTGCTTTTGTCTTTTTCGCAGATTTGGTCAATGTTCGGTCTTTTAAAATTGCCTCTATTTCCTTGCTTCTTTCCACTCCAATCTCGGAAGAAAAGCCAAGTTCTTCTGCCCGCACTGCTTCAAGGAACTGTTCAAATGTTGTCTGAAATTCTCTTACCTGTTCGATATTTCCGTTTAATAGAAAATGGCCTCTGTGTTTCATCATATGATGCAGAGCAAGATATATCAGGCGAATATCAGGCGTTTCGTCAGTTTCCATTAACCATTTTCTCAGATGATAGATGGTTGGAAACTGTTTATGATATTCTTTGTCTGTGTAATCATCATCCGCAAACAATGCATAGGGAAGTTCCGGACACTTTCCCTGCCTGTCACGCTTATCCTCTGGCCAGTAACGACTCTCTTTCATTCTGCGAAAAAATCCATCATCTATCTTTTCTACTTCTTCCGCAAAAATTTTCTGCAGCAATTCTATTCTCCAATTACGACGATCCAATCTTCGTTTTGCTGTCCGAAACCCTCTTCTCTCTTCTGCAGTCTGTGCACTGTCAAATAGCCGTACACCCCAAAGTGTTTTTCCATGTGCGCGCAAAATTTCGTACTTCTCATTTGTCACAGCCCATCCAACCGAACTGCTTCCCATATCAAGTCCGAGATAATATTCCCCTTTCATCTGTTCTTTCCTCCATTTTCTACATTTTATCTAATTTTACCATATATTTTGATTTTTTACATCTTTTCTTTCCTATTTTCAACAATTCTACTTCCTGGTTCTTGCTGTTCTCACAGTACTGAATCATAACCATGTTTCATTTCTAATTTTAGACAACAAAAAAACTGCTGTCTATGAAGACAACAGTTTTCGTTCCACACACTGTGGACCATCTAACGATGGCGTTTTCGATAAATCGTTATTTGAACTTATGATGTAAAATGTATATTATGTTTATAATA
>OGQW01002030.1_pt1 | contig 10861 bp, 10 predicted proteins | sample 1553301 | NCBI WGS metagenome assembly OGQW01 (sample SAMEA2579974, study PRJEB22360) | human gut metagenome
GGGGCTGTTCTCTTTTTTCCGGCACCGGTGTTTCTTTCCCAAACCGGCGGATGCATTCCAGCAGCAGGTGCTGATAGCCTTCCTTGAGGAACGATGAATTTTCGGCACACATGCGGAGTACAAAATCGGAGTTAAAATATATCGTATGACCGTCGGATGTGATGGCTTTTGTCCTGTCGGATGGCTGATGCTGAAAGAAAAGAATCGCTTCACCAAGTTCCGGGTACAGCCAGCAGAGGTTTTTGCGGGCTTCTTCGAAAAGCCGGAGCGCCAGCGCTTCTTTTTCTTTTGTGGGCTTTTCTTTTTGAAACGCAGCTTCTGTTTTTCTGCTTTCCGTATTCTCCTGCATCGGATCCTGTGAGCTCCGGTTCAGGAGAATGCGGAAGGCCTGCCATTTCTGCTGGTCGGCGGCAAGGTTGAGAAAACGTTTTCGGTCTGCATCGGACAGCCATCCGGTCTGCAGAATATTTTCCAGCTTTGAAAAATCATCCTCACGAATCAGCATTTCGACAGCGGAACGGATGCGTTTCCGCAGGTATGCGGTATACGCGGCTCGCTGTTCTTCCGGAAGATCCTGCGATTCACAAAAGCCGGAAAGTGCAGCCCGGAGGCGCTGCTGTTCGGATGTCGTCGTTCTGAAACTACTCCAGTCATCCATTTTATTCACTCCCTTACTCGCCGCGTTTTCTCACTTGCACTCAATCTTACGCTGCCGCGTAAGCGACATTCGTCGTTCGCCAACTGAAAATAAATTTTCATTTGGCTCACTTGCACTCAATCTTACGCTATCGCGTAAGCGACATTCGTCGTTCGTCAAATGAAAATAAATTTTCATTTGACTCACTTGCACTCATTATATCGTCATTTTTGAGCATTGACAATGTTGGATCGTGTTATTTTTTTCACACTTTTACCATATTTTTATAATATACTTGATATTATAAAATACGATTGCAGTCGTAAAAAGCGCAAAGGAGATCCATTTTATGAACAAAGAAAACAGAAAAGCTGCCAAAGAACGGCGTGCCAAAGAGCGGGAGCACGAAGCGAAAGTAGCGCATTACAAAAAGATCTGGAGCTGGGCCGGACCGGCTCTGATTGTCGTTGTGATCGTCGGCCTTATCATCGCCAGCGTACTCGATTCCAAACGACTCTCTGTCAAAAGTGCCTCGGAGGATACCTCCACAGCCTCATCAGCCTCCACTTCGGCTTCTGCCTCTTTGCAGACCGACACTTCCCTTACCATCGAGGACGGTGATACCGTCAATATCGACTATGTCGGCTCCATTGACGGCGTGGAATTTGAAGGTGGAAACACAAAAGGAAACGGCGCTGATCTTGTGATCGGCTCCCACACTTACATCGATGACTTTGAAGAACAGCTCATCGGTCATCCCCCGGGCGACAGCGTAGATGTAACCGTCACTTTCCCGGAAGACTATGGAAAAGACGAACTCAATGGAAAGGAAGCTCTTTTCAAAGTTACCATCAACGGCATTTATAAATAGAACAACCAAAAAGACATCCAACGCAGATTTTCCGTCTGCGCCGGATGTCTTTTTCTTATTATTTTTTTGTTAAGTTTTTTTCAAAGACGCTTCGATGTATTAAAAAAAGTACATCTTCTTATTCCACAATTTTGTAATACGCCCGCGCCGTCAGCACATAGACGATCAGGTAAACCACGGCAAACGCCGCAATCGTAATCGCTGTTGCAACCAGGAACAGATTGCTGTCCGGGAAATTCAGCATTGCCATGATACGCCTGGTCAATGGAAACGCTACCATTGTATGCACCACGGCCACCGCGAGCGGCAGGAAAAAGACCGTTACCACCTGTGACTGAATCGTCTGACGGATTTCTTTGCGGCTCATGCCGACCTTCTGCATAATCTGGAACCGTTTTCGGTCATCGAAGCCTTCTGAAACCTGCTTATAATAGATAATCATAACGGCACCCATCAAAAACAGCGCACCGACGAAAACACCTAAAAACAGAAGTGAACCATACAGACTGTAAACCGTATTGCGCTCTTTTTCGCGCACTTCCACCCATCCGTTAAAAGATGACTCCGTCAGTATCGTCTCAATCTCATTTCCAACAGTGATCTGTTCGCCGGCATCCCCGATAAGATCCAGAGCATATTCCCAACTGTATCCTTCTGGCTCCTTTCCCTGCACAGTTGCATACGCTTCCTTTGCTTCATGGTTCCGCGTCACCACCGTCATTGTCTCATACACTTGCGTCTTCTCATCCAGAACGTACGATTTCTTATCGGTATTCCATTTTTTTACTTCATACGTCTGATTTCCCAGTTCAATCGTGTCATATCCATAATTTTTCTGTTTTTCCTGAAAAACCAGAGCCTGCCCTGGTTCCAGCTCTACCTGTTCGCCGGTTACCTGTTTGTACTCCGACTCTTCCATAATCTTTATCAGTGTACTCGCCGCAGCATCATCTGACTGTGTTTTTTCTACTTTGTTTCTATCTACATCAGCAAGCATAACATAGTATCTCTGATCACTTTCATACTTTTTTCTGAGCTGCTTTTCTTCCAGATGCTGATCAATCCCAGTTTTCACTTCCTCTATCATCTTCTGACTGACCGGCTCCACCGTCTTCATAATGCCGCTCACGCCAGTATTTGCTTCGATCGAAATCTGATGTGGAAACCGCGTATAGGTAACCTCCTCAATTCCCGTCCACAGACATGTGCTGATGGAGATAACCAGAAGCACACCCGTTGACAGAATACAGATATTCGCAAGACCGACCGCATTTTGCTTCATGCGGTACAGCATGCCCGAAATGCTTGTAAAATGGCGTGTCTGGTAATAGTAATTCTTGTTTTTCTTCAGAATTTTCAAAAATGCAATACTTCCAGCAGAAAACAGGCAGTACGTTCCCACCATAACCAAAGCGATTGCATTAAAAAACTTATCAAGTGCGTCCATCGAGGATTGGCAGGTCAGAGCCAGATAATATCCAACACCAAGAAGCATGAATCCAAGAACCGCCGTCAAAAGCTTCGTTTTCGGTTCCCGCTCACCCTGCGCGCCGCCGTGCAGCAGTTCGACCGGCTGTGAGACGTGGATCTGGCGAAGGCTTAAGAGAAAATTGATCACAAAAGTCAGGCCGAACAGCAGCATCGTACTTCCCACGGCTTTTGCACTGAACGCAAAACCAATTGTTCCGTTCAGTCCGGTCAGCTTCATCAGCACCAGAAACAGCAGGCGGTACAGCAACACACCGAGCAGAATACCGATTCCAAGCGATGCCGCCCACAGATACAGACTCTCAAAAAAGAGGATCTTCGCCAGATGTTTTTTCTCCATGCCGAGAATCTGGAACAGACCGAACTCTTTTTTTCTTCTTTTTGCCAGAAAACTGTTGCTGTAGATCAGAAAAATCACCGCGAACAGGCCAATGATATAGGTTCCCATCCCCATCACTGTCAGGATCGTATCTTTTCCGATCATGGAATCAAAGCCACTTCCCTGCGCCAGTGTATCCATGATAAAAAACATCACCACCGTGCCGATGCATGACAGCAGATACGGAAGAATATTCTGACGATTTTTGCTCAAATTTGTTTTTGCCAGTCTGGCATACAGCAGATTATTCATCCCGTTCACCACCCGTCGCAAGAATTGTCAGCGTATCGGAGATCTTCTGATACATTTCATCGCGCCCTAAAGAACCGCGATACAGCTGATGGAAGACCTCGCCGTCCTTGATGAACAGCACACGCTTCGCCGAGCAAGCCGCCTTCACACTGTGCGTTACCATAACAATCGTCTGGCCCTCCTCGTTGATCTCCCCGAACAGTTTCATGAGGCCATCCGCTGCATGGGAATCGAGCGCGCCGGAAGGCTCATCCGCAAGAACCAGCTCCGGATTGGTAATCAGCGCACGCGCAACGGCTGCACGCTGCTTCTGTCCGCCGGACACCTCATATGGGTATTTATTAAGGATCTGGGTGATGCCGAGTTTTTTCGCAATCGGCTCTGCCCGAAGACTCATCTCCTCGTATTTTTTTCCTTCCAGCACGAGCGGCAGATAAATGTTGTCACGCAGGGAAAAGGTATCGAGCAGGTTGAAGTCCTGGAACACGAAACCTAAGTTTTCGCGGCGGAATCCGGCAATCTCCTTCTCTTTTAATTCGCCGAGATTTTTTCCATTTAACCGCACCTGTCCGCCGGTTGGCTTGTCGAGTGCCGCGAGCAGGTTCAGAAGCGTCGTTTTTCCGCTTCCCGATTCGCCCATGATTGCAACAAATTCGCCCCGTTCCACTGTAAAATTAACGTCTTTCAACGCTTCCACCCGGTTGCTGCCGAGGCGCGTGGTATATGTTTTTTTCAGATGTTCTACTTCCAGAATTGCCATGTCACATTTTCCTTTCTGTCTGAACTGTTTTCTTAATTGACAAGGCTTATTATACCCGTCCGCGCCCTCTTCTGCCTTAGGATCATCTTACAAAAAGACCGGCAACCTTACATTTCTGTAAGATTCCCGGCGAAGCTCTCTATGTACTACAGGGATACGGCATCCAGCCCAAGATACACCTTCGTTCCCACTCCCATCTCCGACTCGATGCGGATGGTATGCGAAAGTTTCTCCATGATCTGGCGGCACAGATACAGTCCGATGCCCGTTGACCGCTTGTCTGCGCGGCCGTTGCAGCCCGTGTAGCCTTTTTCGAAAATCCGCGGCAGATCCTCCGGCGCAATGCCGATGCCGGTGTCCTCAATCACCAGCGTTTTTGGTGCATCCGGTGACAGATAGATGTGAATGCTGCCACTTTTCGTGTATTTCAGCGCATTTGACAGAATCTGCTCCAGCACAAAGACGAGCCATTTTTCATCTGTCAGCACCTCGCAGTGCACCGGCTCGTAGGAAAGGATAATCTTCCGGCGGATAAAAAGCGGGGCATATTTCCGCACAGCCTGGCGGATCAGCGCATCCAAATCGTACCTTGCAAAGACAAGATCCGATGTCATTTTTTCCATGCGCAGGTACTGCAGCGCCATCTGCACATACTGCTCCGTCTGGAAAAGTTCGCTCTGCATTTCACGCGAAAGCGGCGTATCCTCCTCCTGCAGAAGCAGCCGCATCGCCGCAATCGGCGTTTTGATCTGATGGGTCCACATCGTGTAATACTCCATCATATCGCGGTATTTCTGCTCCATCTTAATCTGTTCTTCCTGAAACTGCCGCTCGTAGGATGCGATGATCTGCTGGTAATCCCGCGCCAGAAGCCTGTCCGCCTCCGGAAGCGCTTCTGTTTTGCCCTGCGGTTCGGCGGCAAGGAGTGCTAAGACCAGATGATGTTTCCGGTACTTCCCATAATGAAAGCAAAAACCTGCGGCTCCGGCAGCAGCCATCAGCACGATCATATAAACGGTGACATCCTGCGGCACATTGCGCAGAAAACAGAGAAGTGAAAATACTCCTATAAAAGCGGCAATCCGCACGGCCGATGCAAGATGCTCTTTCAAATACCAGTTAAGAAGCATAAACTCCTGCCGGATTCCCTCTTTCTGTTGTTCCATCCTTTTTCTCCTGTTCTGCTTCCGTCATGCGATCAGGTAGCCGACACCCTTTTTCGTCTGGATAAAGTCTGTAAGTCCCGCCTCCTCCAGTTTTTTCCGCAGGCGCGTGACGTTGACGGTCAGCGTGTTGTCATCTATAAAGCTGTCCGACTCCCACAGATGCATCATCAGCATATCTCGGCTGACGGCTTTTCCTTTATTTTCGAGAAGGGACTGCAGAATGCGCCACTCATTTTTTGTCAGCTCAATCCGCTTTCCCCGGTAATTCAGCACACCACTTCCCGTATCGAGCATGGCACCGCGGTGCTCGAGGAAATTCGTTTCTCCGGCAAATTCGTAGGTGCGGCGGAGCATCGCCTGGACTTTGGCGGTCAGGACACTTAAATCAAACGGCTTCGCGATAAAGTCATCGCCGCCCATATTAACGGCCATAATGATGTTCATGTTGTCCGATGCAGAAGAAAGAAAAATTACCGGCACTTTAGAGACTTTTCGAATCTCCTGGCACCAGTGAAATCCGTTAAAAAAGGGAAGATGAATGTCCATCAGCACTAATTGCGGATTTTTCACGGCAAATTCGGCGAGAACACCGGAAAAATCCTGTACGCAGAACGCATCCATGCCCCAGGAAACCAGGCTCTGCTGCACGGCGCGGGCGATGACTTCATCATCTTCTACAATCATAATTCGATACATGGCTGTTCCTCTGTTGTCTCTAGCAAAGCGGATATTCGCAATCCGCTTCGCTACTTGCTTGATTCGGTTAAAAATATAGACTCCGGGCGGGTGTTTTCAACGCACAGCCGCTCCCGGAGCCGTTTTCGCAGATGATTATACTCTTACAATATAATCTGCTTTTCTTTCTTTTGCCTCCGGGTACTCACAGTCGCGATAACCGAGGATGCAGTGTCCGATGCCAACATAATTTTCGGAAAGTCCCCACTCTTTTAAGAGGGCCTTTCCCTCCGGGCTCGCGAACTCTTCTTTTGCACGATGGATCCAGCAGGAATCCACACCAACGGCATGTGCTGCCAGCATCAGATTTCCCATAACAAGAGAGCCGTCCTCCACATAAGTTCCGCGCTCTGGGTCAGCAAGCACGATCAGAACGGTCGGTGCGCCGTAGAACGGATCGGATGTTGTACCCATAACAGCCGCATTCATTCTCGAAAGCTTTGCAATCAGCTCCGGTTTCTGTACCACAACAATCACCGGCGACTGTTTTCCCATGCCGGTTGCCGCATACGTTCCGGCCTCCAGAATTGCATCGAGCTGCTCATCGGTAATCTGCTCCGCTTTGTATTTGCGGATGCTTCTTCTTGTTTTGATTGCATTTAATACTTCGTTGTTCATGGTAAAAATCCTCCTGTTCTTTTTTGTTTTTATCGCAAACGCCGCAGCTTTGTATACCGGACGCATTGCCTGCCTACATCTGTTTCCGCACAATCCGATACTCGTCGCCGAGCTGGTAGTACGGACAGTTGTAAAATTTATCCTGCAGAAAACGTGCCATCTCATCCTCATCGAGATCCACCTCGCAGGTGTAGCACTCATAATCCTCATCATACACAAAATTGCCGCACGACTCACAGCTTGTGGCCATCTGGCGGGAGTGCTTTTTCTTTTGTGCATGGGGTGTTGGTTCTGTCATATGGCAATTCCTCCCATTTTTTACACCATTTTACGATATTTTACGGTACTTTTTCACTTTTCCAAGAAAACCCGGGAAGCCGCATAAATGTGAGGGTTTGGTAAGGATGTTTTTAAGATTTAGGTTTTGCGGTATAGTATGTTGCGTACTATACCGCTTTTCCTTTCCACAAAGTGACCTTTGAGTGGTCGAATACTCCGATATGGTTATAGATAATTTCAATTTCCTGTAAGCGTTTACCGCTGCTCTTATCAGGAGCATGGACAATAATTTTGTCGATAAACTCATGTACAATTTCTGGTGTTAGTTCTGTAAGGTTAGTGTACTTGCGGACTACTGAAAGAAATTGCTTTACATCCACAGATTGTTTTTCTTCTTTCTGTAATTCTTTCTCTAAAGAAGTCTGTTCTTCCTGCAAAGTATGCTGTTCTTCCTCATATCCTTTTGAAAGTTTCATAAAGCGCTCATCTGAAAGTTTTCCACTAATATTGTCTTCATAAATCCGTTGAAAAATTTTGTCCAACTCTTGAATACGGGAATGGATTTCTGTAAGCCGTTTTTTCTTTTGCGACAGTTCTTTATTTCTTTGCCGCATATCCGTGTCCATTACCATCTGAACAAATTCATCTTCATAATCTGATACATAGCGGATAACTTCTTTCAGGTTTTCCAGCACAATTTGTTCGACTACTACATTACGAATATAGTGCATAGTACATGATTTTGAATTGTGCCGGTAATTGCTGCATACAAAATTATGTTTCTCTGCGCTCTGTGCCATTTGCCTATGAAATGTCATTTTGCTTCCGCAATCTGCACAGTAGAGCAAACCAGAGAACATAGGCATATCCCCCATTTTGGTAGGGCGGCGTTTTCCGGAACGGATTTTCTGTACAATCTCAAAGGTTTCCTTGTCAATGATTGCTTCATGGGTATTCTCAAAAATCCTCCATTGTTCAGGACTGTTATCAATTTTTTTGCGATTTTTATAAGACTTAACATGGGTCTTAAAATTCACAGTATGTCCTAAATAATCCATTCTTTCTAAGATATGAGATACCACAGTCGCGCTCCACAGATACTTGTCAGGCGGAAGAACGGTTCGTGGCTTTTCCCCATGCTCTAACGCATAATAAGTAGGGCAAAGAATTTTTCTTTCCGTTAGAATATTTGCAATTCGTGTCGGTCCATAACCATTGACACATAAACGAAAGATTTCCCGAACCACTTCGGCGGCTTCTTCATCTATAAGCCATTCCTTTTTATTGTCAGGATTCTTCATGTAGCCATAAGGAGCGTGAGAACCGATATGCTCGCCTGCCATTCCTTTAGAACGTTTGACTGCACGGATTTTTTTGCTGGTGTCCTTTGCGTACCATTCGTTGATTATGTTACGAAATGGGGTAAACTCATTCTCCCCCACATGGCTATCCACGCCATCATTGACAGCAATAAAATGGACATCCATGTTCGGGAACATAATTTCTGTGTACATTCCCACCTGCAAATAATCACGCCCAAGTCTTGACATATCTTTGACTATAACGCGTTTGATTCTTCCTGCTTCGACCTCTGCAATCATTCTTTGAAAATCTGGTCTGTTGAAATTTGTACCAGAAAATCCATCATCTACAAAAAACACATAAGGCTGATACCCATGTTCGATTGCATAACGCTTCAGGATTTTTTTCTGGTTAATAATACTGTTTGAATCACCCTCCTGTTTATCATCTTGTGAAAGCCGACAGTATAATGCGGTTAATTCCTCTGTTTGATTTCCAATCGGATAAATGGAAGTGATAGTGTTGTTTGACTGCTGTAACATAAATACCTCCTATCCGACAGTCAAACAGACAATGCTTTTGCAACTTTATTGTACCGCATTTTCTGTTTTCTGTCTGCCCTGTTTTATAGCAAAATTATTGTTTCAAGTCATTACGGATAAGCCTTTTTACTTTCGTTACTGCGTCTTCCTGTGCCTGTTCTTTTGAGCGGGATTTTACCACATAACAGGTGTTTCCTATCTGGTATTCCCGTATCATTTCAGGGACAGGATTCTTTGTGTTTTCCATAAGATAACAACCTCCTGTTATTTTCTTTGAAGCAAGCCGAACAGCTTTCGCTAAAGCTCATGGGAATCTCACCCCTGCATGGTTCTCATCCAGCCGTACCCTTTGCCAGCGGTGCTACATCATCACACGGACTAAGGCTGTACGGAAGTATCATTATCACGATAGAAAGGTCATGGCGGCAGCTCTGCGGTAAGCTGCTTATGGAACGCTGGCAAGAATCGCTATCCGGTATCATCCCTCCTTTGGTGGGTCACGGCGTGCCAGCCCAACGGCTCTCTTTCTATCGAAACGTATTCGGCTGCTTTATGCTGCGTTGATTAGACGCTTTCTTTTTCAAGGAACAATCCGGCTTTGTTAGCCTGTTAAAATGCACTGGTGATAATGCACTTTAATAGACTGGCAAGCTCTGTCTGGGAAGCATGGGCTTGTCCATGCTTCCACAGGAGAGCGTTATTTTTACTTTGGTTCCCTGATTTCAAAAGATAAAATCTTTGCAATCAGACGTGTTTCCATCCGGCGGCGTAGGGTTTCATCTACAACCATGTGGGTATTCCCATATTCGTCTTTCATGGGACGCATGGAACGGCTGGCAATAAAACCGCTGTAATGGCGTACAATCTGGTTGACTGCTTCAATATCGCCGTCCGCAGCCCTTACAATCACAGGAAACGGAATCATAGGGTGCTTTGCTGTCATGCTTCCTCCTCCATAAATTTTTTGATAAATTCCAGTCCGGCGTGTCTTCTTCTCTGGATGGTAGAACGGTTGACTTCCAGAATTTTTGAAATCTCCGTATCGTCAAATCCGAGGAAATAATATCTCAGGATAACGTCACGTTTCTTTCCGTCCAGATTTTCCAACGCTTCTGCTAACAGGCTGTTTTCAATGCGGACAGTAAATCCATCCATTTCAAAAGTATGGAAATAGGATGGATAGGTGTCTTCGGAAGAAAACAGATTGACGGTGTAATCGTCCATATCACAAAACAGGGTTTCCCGTTTGCACTGTCTGGACAACGCTTTGAGATAGTCTTTGCGTTCATCTTCCATAGCGACTTTACAGATGTAATCAAACTGGTTCTCTATGGTTGTCTGAAATTCAGATGGCTTCATCATTGCTCACCCCCTTTCCAGCCTTGAAAGGGAGCGAATTGATAGAAATTTCTGCTTCTTTCCCCCTTTTCGCTCTTAGTCCCGACAGGACAGGGGGTGCAGTTGCGTTTTGAAAAGAAAAATTTAAAAACTTTTTCTTCCAACTAAAAAAGCACGCAAACAGACGATATTTCTGCTTGTATGCTTCAATAGTTCTTTCTATGTATTCTGAAAAACCACATTGAGGGTCAGACTTTTCTAGTGTAGGTGGATGGCTTTTTTTAACGGTTTACCGAATGTAGATATATTTAAGAAAATATTTTGCATAGCGGCTTCCTCCTGTAAGCCGCTGTCTGTATAAAGTAGTAGACTTTAAAAATCATCTGCATTTCAGGCAAAAAAGACGGCGGCTTTTGTTAAACCGTCGTCTGGGAATAATGATATGATTTTTGACGCAGAGAAAGTATGCTGCCAAATAACGGTTTTTTTATTTA
>OGQW01002036.1_pt1 | contig 10844 bp, 8 predicted proteins | sample 1553301 | NCBI WGS metagenome assembly OGQW01 (sample SAMEA2579974, study PRJEB22360) | human gut metagenome
TTTCTATCTTTCCCCAGAACATACCTTACAGCAGGCAGAAGACCTGATGGCGAAGTTTCGTATCTCTGGTGTACCAATCACAGAGAACGGTAAATTAGTCGGAATTATTACAAACCGTGACTTAAAGTTTGAGACAAACTTTAATAAGAAGATTAAAGAGTCTATGACTTCCGAAGGTTTAGTTACTGCAAAAGAGGGAATTACTTTAGAAGAAGCAAAACAGATTCTTGGCAAAGCAAGAAAAGAGAAATTACCTATCGTAGATGATGATTATAACTTAAAAGGTTTAATTACAATTAAGGATATCGAGAAGCAGATTCGTTATCCATATTCCGCTAAGGACAGCAATGGCCGTCTTCTCTGTGGTGCAGCAGTAGGATGTACTCCAGACATCTTAAACCGTGTAGACGAGCTTGTTAAGTCCCATGTAGACGTTATCGTTATTGATACCGCTCACGGACATTCCGCTAACGTATTGAAGACATTTGCTTTAGTTAAAGAGAAGTATCCTGACTTACAGGTTATCGCGGGTAACATCGCAACAGCAGAAGGAACAAAGGCCATGATCGAATGTGGTGTTGATGCTGTTAAGGTTGGAATCGGACCTGGTTCTATCTGTACGACTCGTGTAGTTGCAGGTATCGGTGTTCCACAGATTACCGCTGTTATGGATTGTTACGAGATGGCAGATAAGTATAACATTCCAATCATCGCAGACGGTGGAATTAAGTTCTCTGGTGATGTTACAAAGGCTATCGCAGCCGGAGCGAATGTTGTAATGCTTGGTGGACTTCTTGCAGGTTGTGACGAGAGCCCAGGAGAATTTGAGTTATATCAGGGAAGAAAATATAAAGTATACCGTGGAATGGGCTCACTGGCAGCTATGGAGAACGGAAGTAAAGACCGTTACTTCCAGGCTAACGCTAAGAAGTTAGTACCAGAAGGTGTAGAAGGCCGTGTAGCTTATAAAGGTAAATTGGAAGATACCATCTTCCAGCTCGTTGGAGGATTACGTTCCGGTATGGGATATTGCGGAGCGAAGACGATTCAGGAATTAAAAGAGAAAGGACAGTTTGTAAAGATTACAGCAGCTTCCTTAAAAGAGAGTCATCCTCATGATATTCATATCACAAAAGAAGCACCAAACTATAGTGTAGAATAATAAGAACGCAAAGGCTGCGCAGATGGGGTTTAGCTCTATCTGCGCAGTTTTTTTATCGTCTTCCTATTATGAAGTCAGGTGTAGAATTTAAGCAGTATTCTGAAGAAAGCAGTCATTGAATATTTCATAGAAAGAAGGGATTCGATGTTTTTTTCCAGCGGACAAAAGCAGGTCTGGATGAAAAATAGAGTGAGGAAGAGAAAAAAGTCTGGGAAAAAACGAAAAGGGAGAAAACAAATATCAAATAAAAGACAGTTGGCAATTACAATACTTTTTCTGGCAGTATTTATTTCTATTTTACATAGTAGCTTTCTTTGGAAACCAAATAGCGTGTCAGGAATTTCACCAAAGCAGGAAGAGGGAAGTGATGTTGGAAGCCGTGTACTTCCCGCGGAGGATGGCCCTTGTGGCAGACCAGAGATTACAGAAGATTTTTTAGATAAGAATCCGTATAGCCGAAGTGGAATTGCTTTAAGGAAGGTAAAGGGAGTCGTTATTCACTATGTGGAAAATCCGGGCAGTACGGCAAAAGAGAATCGGGATTATTTTAATAATCTGCAAAACACGCATCTTACCAAGGCAAGTAGTCATTATATTGTTGGTTTAGATGGAGAGGTTATTCAATGTATTCCGCAGAGCGAAATTTCTTATGCATCAAATAACCGGAATAAAGATACGATTTCGATTGAGTGCTGCCATCCAAAGAAAAACGGGAAGTTTAATGACAAAACATATAATTCGGCTGTGCGCCTTACAGCGTGGATTTGCAAGACGTATGGTTTATCTTCCCAAAATGTGATTCGTCATTATGATGTTACAGGAAAGATGTGTCCGAGATATTATGTAAAACATGAGCAGGCATGGAAAGATTTTTGCAATAAAGTGCAGGAATGTCTGGAAAAAGATTGATTATAATAGAAAAATGAGATATGATATTTAACTGTGAGTATCTATACCCATGAACACTTAGATTGTTAATTTGCAGGAAATGATAAGAGGTAATTCATAAAGGGTATAAACGATAGAAGAAAAAGGAAAGGGATGAAACAATGAGTTATAAAGTAGGTGTAATCCGAGGAGACGGAATCGGTCCGGAAATCGTGGCAGAAGCACTTAAAGTATTAGATAAAGTGGCAGAAAAATATAACGAAACGTTTGATTACACAGATATCCTTCTTGGCGGTGCATCCATTGATGCAACAGGAAAGCCTCTTACAGAAGAAGCATTAGAGACAGCAAAAAGCTGTGATGCCGTACTGATGGGTTCTATCGGTGGTAATACAACAACTTCTCCATGGTATAAGCTTGAGCCGTCCAAACGCCCGGAAGCAGGACTTCTTGCAATCCGTAAGGCATTAAATCTTTTTGCAAACTTAAGACCGGCTTACCTTTACAATGAGCTGAGAAAAGCGTGCCCTCTCCGCGATGAGATTATCGGAGACGGATTTGACATGATCATTGTACGTGAGCTTACAGGCGGCCTGTATTTCGGAGAACGTCAGACAATTGAAGAGAATGGCGTGAAGAAAGCGATTGATACACTTTCCTATAACGAAAACGAAATCCGCCGTATTGCCATCAAAGCATTTGAGATCGCACGTAAGAGAAGAAATAAAGTGACAAGCGTAGATAAGGCAAATGTTCTGGATTCTTCCAGACTCTGGAGAAAAGTGGTAGAGGAAGTTGCCAAAGACTATCCGGATGTTACCTTAGAGCATATGCTGGTTGACAACTGCGCAATGCAGCTTGTACGTGATCCAAAACAGTTCGATGTTATCCTGACAGAGAATATGTTCGGAGATATCCTTTCAGACGAGGCAAGTATGGTAACAGGCTCCATCGGAATGCTTTCATCTGCAAGCTTAAATGAGACAAAATTCGGTCTCTATGAGCCAAGCCATGGTTCTGCACCTGATATTGCAGGACAGGATAAGGCAAACCCTATTGCAACCATTCTTTCCGCAGCAATGATGCTTCGCTTCTCCCTTGATATGGATAAAGAAGCAGATGCAGTAGAAGCAGCAGTACAGAAAGTCCTGACAGAGGGATACCGCACAGGTGATATCATGTCAGAGGGATGCAAGCTTGTAGGAACAAAGGAAATGGGCGATCTGATCGCAGCAGCTCTGTAAGAATTGATATTAAGAGGATTCAGTCGGCGCAGGCAGATTACGGAGTCAGGAATTTCGGTTGAATCATTAAAAATAAATAAAACAGTAAGAAAAGAGGAAATAAAACAATGAGAAGTGATGCAGTAAAAACAGGCACACAGCAGGCACCTCACCGTTCCCTGTTTAATGCTCTTGGAATGACAAAAGAAGAAATGGACAGACCTCTGGTAGGTATCGTAAGTTCTTACAATGAAATCGTACCAGGTCATATGAACCTTGACAAGATCACACAGGCAGTTAAGCTTGGTGTGGCAATGGCAGGCGGTACACCTGTTATGTTCCCGGCAATCGCAGTATGTGACGGTATTGCAATGGGACACGTTGGAATGAAATATTCTCTGGTTACCAGAGACCTGATCGCAGATTCCACAGAAGCTATGGCAATGGCACATCAGTTTGATGCACTGGTAATGATTCCAAACTGTGACAAGAACGTACCCGGACTTCTGATGGCAGCAGCCAGACTGAATGTTCCTACTGTATTTGTAAGCGGCGGTCCAATGCTTGCCGGACATCTGAACGGACACAAGACAAGTCTTTCCAGTATGTTCGAGGCAGTAGGTGCTTACGCAGCAGGCAAGCTTGATGAGGACGGCCTGACAGAATGTGAAATGAAAACATGTCCTACATGCGGATCCTGTTCCGGTATGTACACAGCAAACTCCATGAACTGTCTGACAGAGGTTCTTGGTATGGGCCTGAAAGGAAACGGAACTATTCCTGCTGTATATTCCGAACGTATCCGTCTTGCAAAACATGCAGGTATGCAGGTTATGGAAATGTACAGAAAGAACATCCGTCCAAGAGATATCATGACAAAGGAAGCAATCCTCAATGCCCTGACAGTAGACATGGCACTTGGATGCTCCACAAACAGTATGCTTCACCTTCCGGCTATCGCTCATGAGATCGGAATGGACTTTGATATCAGCTTTGCAAACGAAATTAGCGCAAAGACTCCAAACCTCTGTCACCTTGCACCTGCAGGTCCTACATACATAGAAGACCTGAACGAAGCAGGCGGTGTATACGCAGTTATGAACGAACTGAATAAGAAGGGACTTCTTCATACTGAGTGCATGACAGTTACAGGCAAGACAGTAGGCGAGAACATCAAAGATTGTGTAAACTTAAATCCTGAAGTTATCAGACCGATTGACAATCCATACAGCCAGACAGGCGGACTTGCAGTTCTTAAGGGTAACCTTGCACCGGACGGTGGTGTTGTAAAACGTTCTGCAGTTGTAGAAGAGATGATGGTCCATGAAGGACCTGCAAGAGTCTTTGACTGTGAAGAAGATGCAATCGCAGCTATCAAAGGCGGCAAGATCGTAGAGGGTGACGTAGTAGTTATCCGTTACGAAGGACCGAAAGGCGGTCCTGGCATGAGAGAAATGCTGAACCCTACATCTGCGATCGCAGGTATGGGACTGGGATCTTCTGTAGCCCTGATCACAGACGGACGTTTCAGCGGTGCATCCAGAGGAGCATCCATCGGACACGTATCACCGGAAGCAGCAGTCGGCGGACCGATCGCACTTGTTGAAGAAGGGGATATCATCAGCATCAACATTCCGGAACTGAAACTGGAGATCAAGGTTTCCGATGAAGAAATGCAGGCAAGAAAAGCTAAATGGCAGCCTCGTGAGCCAAAGGTAACAACAGGATATCTTGCAAGATATGCTGCCATGGTAACCTCCGGAAACAGAGGAGCGATCCTTGAGGTACCAAAAGCAAAATAAAGATGAACAAGTACCCGGCGGGAATTGCAGCATAACCTGTGATTCCTGCCTGAAAAGTTAGGAGGATATGTAAAGATGCAGCTTACAGGTGCTGAAATCATCGTTGAATGTTTAAAAGAACAGGGCGTTGACACTGTATTCGGATATCCGGGCGGTGCCATCCTGAATGTATATGACGCCCTCTATGAATATAAAGACCAGATCACACATGTACTGACCTCCCATGAGCAGGGAGCATCCCATGCAGCAGACGGATACGCAAGAGCTACCGGTAAAGTCGGCGTGTGTCTTGCAACTTCCGGTCCCGGAGCTACCAATCTGGTAACAGGAATTGCTACCGCATACATGGATTCCGTACCAATGGTGGCAATCACATGTAATGTAGGAACACCGCTTCTCGGAAAGGATTCTTTCCAGGAGGTTGATATTACAGGAATTGTAATGCCTATTACAAAGCACAGCTTTATCGTAAAAGACATTACTACTCTGGCAGACACTGTACGCAGAGCATTCTATATTGCAAAGAGCGGACGTCCCGGTCCTGTGCTTGTAGATGTGACCAAGGATGTGACAGGTGCGAAATATGAATATACTGCCTGCGCTCCTGCTGAGATCACACCGAAAACAGACACTATCAAAGACGAAGACATTGCAACTGCAGTACAGATGATCAAAGAAGCGAAGAGACCATTTATTTTTACAGGCGGCGGCACGATTATCTCAGAGGCATCCAGAGAAGTGACAGAACTTGCTCACAGAATCGACGCTCCTGTATGTGACAGTCTTATGGGTAAGGGAGGATTTTCCGGAGAAGATCCTCTGTACACAGGAATGCTTGGAATGCATGGAACAAAAACTTCCAATCTTGGTGTCTCAGGCTGCGATCTCCTGATCGTGCTGGGAGCCAGATTCAGTGATCGTGTCACAGGAAACACAAAGACCTTTGCAAAGAATGCGAAGATTCTCCAGATTGACGTAGATGCTGCTGAGATTAACAAAAACATCGTAGTAGATGCAAGTGTGGTAGGAGATGAGAAAGAAGTTCTCAAACGTATTCTGGCAGAGGTTCCGGAAATGAGACATTCGGAATGGACTGCACATATCAGTGAACTGAAGGAAAAATATCCGTTAAGATATGATCATTCCCAGCTTACAGGCCCATACATTATTGAGAAGCTGTACGAACTGACAAAAGGAGATGCCATTATCACAACAGAGGTTGGACAGAACCAGATGTGGGCAGCTCAGTATTTTAAATACAAAGAGCCAAGAACCTTCCTTTCTTCCGGTGGCCTGGGAACTATGGGATATGGACTTGGTGCAGCCATTGGTGCCAAGATGGGAAGACCGGACAAAACTGTGGTAAACATTGCAGGTGACGGCTGTTTCCGTATGAATATGAATGAGATCGCAACAGCAGTCCGCTGTGGCAGACCTTTAATTGAAATCGTATTGAACAATCATGTACTGGGAATGGTACGTCAGTGGCAGACCTTGTTCTATGACCACAGATATTCCCATACAATTTTAAATGATGCAGTAGATTTTGTGAAGCTGGCAGAAGCCATGGGAGCAAAAGCAATCCGTATCACAAAGATGGAAGAGGTAGAGCCTGCATTAAAAGAGGCTCTGGCATGTCCGGGACCTATCGTACTTGACTGTATGATCGATCAGGATCTCAGTGTATTTCCGATGGTACCGGCAGGCGCAAGCATTGATGATATTTTTGATGAGGAGGATATGAAAAACAATGAGCAGAGTGTATAATTTTTCCGCAGGACCGGCTGTACTGCCGGAAGAGGTACTGAAAGAAGTAGCAGAGGAGATGATGGACTATCAGGGCTCCGGTATGTCTGTAATGGAAATGAGCCACAGAAGTGCTGATTTCCAGAAGATCATCGATGAGGCAGAGCAGGATCTTCGTGATCTGATGAAGATTCCGGATAACTATAAGGTATTATTCCTTCAGGGCGGAGCTTCCCAGCAGTTTGCAGCAATCCCTATGAACCTTATGAAGAACAAGAAAGCGGCTTACATAATCACAGGTCAGTGGGCTAAGAAAGCTTATCAGGAGGCTCAGAAATACGGCGAGGCTGTTGCTGTGGCTTCTTCTGCTGACAAGACTTTCTCTTATATCCCTGATTGTTCAGATCTGGATATCCCAGAGGACGCTGACTATGTTTATATCTGCGAAAACAATACTATCTATGGTACAAAGTACAAGACTCTGCCTAACACAAAGGGTCACACACTTGTTGCAGACGTTTCTTCCTGCTTCCTGTCTGAGCCTGTTGACGTAACAAAGTACGGCGTTATTTACGGTGGCGTTCAGAAAAACGTTGGTCCTGCCGGCGTTGTTATTGCTATCATCAGAGAAGATCTTATCACTGACGATGTTCTCGAGGGAACACCTACAATGCTCAAGTGGAAAACTCAGGCTGACGCTGACTCTCTTTACAATACACCTCCTTGCTATGGCATCTACATCTGCGGCAAGGTATTCAAGTGGATAAAGAAAATGGGCGGTCTTGAGGCTATGAAGGCTCACAACGAGAAAAAGGCTAAGATACTCTATGATTATCTTGACCAGAGCAAGCTCTTCAAGGGCACTGTTGTTCCTGAGGACAGATCTCTTATGAACGTTCCATTCGTAACAGGCGACGCTGAGCTTGACAAGAAGTTCGTTGCTGAGGCTACAGCAGCAGGCTTTGTAAACCTCAAGGGTCATAGAACTGTTGGCGGTATGAGAGCTTCTATCTACAACGCAATGCCTATCGAGGGCGTTGAAAAGCTCGTTGAGTTCATGAAGAAGTTCGAGGCTGAGAACGCATAAGCGTAACCTTATTATAAGAGAGGGTAATTTACAATGTATGAGATAAAGACATTAAATAAGATCGCTACCTGCGGTACTGATATCTTTGACAAGGCTAAGTACACAGTAAGCGACAATGCTGAAAATCCTACCGCTATAATGGTACGTTCAGCAAAGATGCACGATATGGAAATGCCTGAGAGCCTGCTTGCTATTGCAAGAGCAGGTGCAGGTGTAAACAACATTCCAGTTGAGAAGTGCGCAGAGCAGGGAATCGTTGTATTCAACACACCTGGCGCAAACTCAAACGCTGTTAAGGAACTTGCTATTTGTGCGCTTCTTCTTTCTTCAAGAAAGATAACAGAGGCTGCTGCATGGGCTGCTTCACTTAAGGGCACTCCTGACGCTCCAAAGACAGTTGAGGGCGGCAAGTCTAAGTTTGCAGGTCCTGAGATATTAGGCAAGACTCTTGGCGTAATCGGTCTTGGTGCTATCGGCGGAAAGATCGCAAACGCAGCCGTTGCACTTGGCATGGACGTTATCGGCTATGACCCATTCCTTTCAGTAAACGCAGCTATCCAGCTTGATCCTGCTGTAAAGGTAACAGCTGATATCAACGATATTTACAAGAACGGCGACTATATCACTATCCACGTTCCTTATACACCTGACACGAAGAACACTATCGACGAAGCTCAGATAGCAATGATGAAGGACGGCGTTCGTCTTATCAACCTTGCAAGAGGCGAGCTTATTAACAGTGCGGCTGTTGTAAAGGCTATCAAGGACGGCAAGGTTGCAAAGTATGTAACAGACTTTGCAGATGATGTTGTTCTTGGCGAGGAGAACGTTATCGTTCTTCCACACCTTGGCGCTTCCACACCTGAGTCTGAGGACAACTGTGCAACAATGGCGGCTCACGAGCTTATCGACTATATCGAGAAGGGAACTATCAAAAATTCTGTAAACTTCCCTAATGCAGAGCTTGCTAAAACAGGCGACCACCTTGTTTGCGTGCTTCACAAGAACGTTCCTGCACTTATCGCACAGATCACATCTGTTGTATCTGACAAGGGCGCAAATATCGAGAACCTTGTAAACAAGTCTAAGAAAGACTGGGCTTACACAATGCTCGATGTTACAGGCGACGTTGACGCTGACGCTTTCAAGTCTATCGAGGGCGTTGTTGGCGTAAGAGTTCTTTAATTGTTGATAAAAGAAATTTTATATGCAGCAATGAGGCTGCCCACGGACGAACTGCGTCTTGGGCAGCCTTTTTTGATACAAAAAAGCTATAATTTAAGTGAAAAATGGAGGAATTTAAAATGGACAAACTTATAACAGCAATTTTATTTATCGGAATACCAATGGCACTGACTCAGCTTTTATACAGGCTGTTTGACCACAAAGGCGAAAAGACGGCAAAGCTTGCTGAGCGTTTTCCTGTGCTTGTGAAAAGAAAGTTTCTTGTGCAGATAGGCGGAGCAATGGCGTTCGTTATCGTGTTCGGGCTTATCTCGCTTCTGCTTGACCTGCCTATCAAGGTGTTTTTCATTGTGTGCGGAGTTGTAGTGGGCGTGATAAACGGCATGGCGGTCACGCTTATGTACAGAGATTAGTCGGTTGCAACGTGGCAACTGGGGCAAAATAAAAAGCTGTCAGCATTTTTTGCCGGCAGCTTTTTTTGTATGCTTATTTCTTTCTGAAGACCACAAGCTTGCTGATGACATAGTTAAGTATCAGCACAACAACGTTTGCCACTATCTTTGTTACCCAATAGTTGAAGCTGAGAAGTGAGTAGCCGAGCCACATCATGAACATTTCTACGAGAAGAGTGAATATCCTTCCGCCGTAAAATGAAGCCGCTTCGGAGATTATCGCCTTTTTGCCCTCTGCTTCAGACTCGAAAACCCATATCCTGTTGGTTATGTATGCGAATGTTACTGCACATATCCATGATATGACGGTGCTTGTGGTAGAAACACCGCCCTTGCCTATGCCTGCCTGCTCCAAAAGCACTTTTGAGATGCCTGCGGTCACAAAGCTGACTGCGGTGGTGAGTACGCCGAAAAACAGATACAAAAGCATTTCCTTGTTTTTGACGTAAAAGGGTCTGAGCCAGCCGAATATCTTCCAGTCCATTATTTTGTCGAAAATGTCTTTATCTTTCTTTGCCATTTCTGTTATCTCCTTTTGTGCATATGAATATTATGAACACAAAGAATATTATAACTCTTTTACTTCGTTTTTTCAACAATACTGTTGCAATTGGTTAAAAAATATGTTATGATAACTATATGTAGTCAGTTTTCATGACTGCCTTTAGTGCTATTTTTATAACTAGGGCAGCAAATTTATATTCTGACCTGAAAGGATAATTTTATTTTATGAAAGTTGTTATCATCGCTGTGCTTCTTATGCTGTCTGCTATTTGTTCTGCAACGGAGACAGCGTTTTCTTCATGCAACAGGATAAGGCTTAAAAAACTTGCAGACGACGGAAACAAGTCTGCAAAGAAGGCAATGAACATATGCGATAATTTTGACAAGGCACTCACCGCTATACTTGTTGGAAACAACGTGGTGAACATTTCTTCATCTTCTATTGCAACGGTGCTTTTTACGGAGAAGTTCGGCAAGGGAAGCGTGGGTCTGGCTACTGTAGTCATGACGGTGCTTGTGCTTATTTTTGGTGAGATCTTGCCTAAGAGCCTTGCGAAGGAAAATTCTGAGCGGTTTTCTATTCTTATGGCGGCTCCGCTTTCCGCATTCATGTTCATCATCACGCCTATAACGGCTATCTTTATGGGCATAAAAAGCGGCGTTTCAAAGCTTGTGGGCAACAAGAACAGCGAGCCGTCTGTTACTGAGGAAGAGCTTAAATATATCATAGACGAGATTCAGGACGAGGGCGTACTTGAAGAGCAGGAGTCGGAGCTTGTGCGTTCGGCACTTGAT
>OGQW01002045.1_pt1 | contig 10805 bp, 9 predicted proteins | sample 1553301 | NCBI WGS metagenome assembly OGQW01 (sample SAMEA2579974, study PRJEB22360) | human gut metagenome
CGGAGCCTCTACAAGTTCTGCGAACAGAACAAAAAAATGCTCAAGGCGGATATAATATTGGTGTCGGACACCTCGATGATCTCGATGCAGACCCCGTCGATCACCTGCGGCCTGCGCGGGCTGGCCTATATGGAGGTCGAGGTGACGGGCCCCGACAAAGACCTCCACTCGGGGCTGTTCGGCGGCGCCGTGGCCAACCCGGCCAACGTGTTGACGCGCCTCGTGGCACAGCTCGTGGACAAGGACGGCCGCGTGACGATCCCCGGGTTCTACGACGACGTGCGCGAACTGACGCCTGCCGAGCGCAAGGCGTTCAACAAGGCCCCGTTCAGCCTCGCGGGCTATAAGAAATCGTTGTCGATCGGCGACGTGGAGGGTGAAGCGGGCTATACGACGCTGGAACGCACCGGCGTACGCCCGTCGCTCGACGTCAACGGCATCTGGGGCGGCTACACCGAGGAGGGAACCAAGACGGTGATCCCGTCGAAGGCCTCGGCCAAGATTTCGATGCGCCTGGTGCCGAACCAGGACTACCGCAAGATCAGCAGGCTGTTCGAAAAATATTTCAGGTCGATAGCGCCCAAGAGCGTGAAGGTCAAAGTGAAATCGCTGCACGGCGGCATGCCCTACGTGGCACCGACCGACATGCCGGCCTACAAGGCCGCTCAGAAGGCCATCGCCGAGACCTTCGGCAAGAAACCCCTGCCCTTCTATTCGGGCGGTTCGATCCCGATCATCAGCGGGTTCGAGTCGATCCTGGGCATCAAGTCGCTGCTCATCGGCTTCGGGCTCGCGGAGGATGCGATCCACTCGCCCAACGAGAGCTACGGGCTGGAGCAGTTCGACCGGGGCGTGGAGACCATCCCGCTGTTCTACAAGTATTTCGCAGCGGAGAAATAGCGCCATGTACGACGAATTCCTGAATTTCATTTTTCCGCTCGCAAAGGGGGCCGGGGAGATACAACTCGCCTATTTTCGGGGCGACGATCTGGGGATAGAGACCAAATCGAACGCGTATGACGTGGTGACGCGGGCCGACAAGGAGAGCGAAGCCTACATCGTGCAGGCGATCCTCGGGCGCTATCCCGGTCACGGGATACTGGGCGAAGAAGGCGGCGTAATGGGCACGGCGGGGAGCGATTACCGCTGGGTGATCGACCCGCTCGACGGCACGACCAATTACAGTCAGGGGCTGCCGATCTTCTCGGTGTCGATCGCACTCCAGCACAAGGGGGAAACCGTCGCCGGGGTGGTCTATGCACCCTACCTCGGGGAGCTATTCTGGGCGTCGAAAGGCGGCGGGGCTTACATGAAGAGCCGTTCAGGCGAGGTGAAGCGGCTGCAAGTCTCCGCCAAGCAGACCCTCGCCACGTCGGTGCTCGCCACGGGCTTCCCTTACAACAAGGATGTCAATCCGGACAACAACAGCGACAACGTCGCGCGGATCGTACCCTATGTGCGCGACATACGGCGGCTGGGATCGGCGGCCTATGACCTGAGCTGCATCGCGGCGGGGCTGCTGGACGGCTATTGGGAGCTGGATTTGCACGAGTGGGATGTCTGTGCCGCGAACCTGATCGTGCGGGAAGCCGGGGGCGTCGTCTGCGATTTCAGGCGCAACCGCGGTGTCTCGCAGGCCGCGGGCAACGAGGTGCTCGTCGGGGAGATGCTCAAATATATCCGATAGGCCGGGCAGCACGGGGCTGTGACGGCAGGCAACCATTATTACGGGGTGCGGACATTCGATTCGCATCCCGTTTTTTGCGCCCCGGAGGCAGTTGCCCGTTTGCGGCAAATGGCGCAAAATTATGCCCGGATGTCCTTTTTTATTTACGGCGGGAATCTGTCTTTAAAATTTTTTCTTATTTTTGGCAGGATAAAAATTTTGAGAACGAATGTGTGGGATTGTAGGATATGTCGGGGGACGCGAGGCCTGTCCGGTTCTGTTGAAGGGTTTGCACCGGCTCGAATACCGCGGATACGACAGCGCGGGGGTCGCCATGGTCGGCAAGGACGGTGCACTCAACGTATACAAGTGTAAGGGCAAGGTCTCCGACCTGGAGCATTTCCTCGAGGGCAAGGAGCTGGGCGGAAGCATCGGCATCGCGCATACGCGCTGGGCGACGCACGGCGTGCCGAACGACGTGAACGCCCATCCGCACTACTCCGAATCGGAGAACATCGCACTGATACACAACGGCATCATCGAGAATTACCGGGTGCTCAAGGACGCGCTCGAGGAGAACGGCTACACGTTCCGCAGCAGCACCGATTCCGAGGTGCTCGTGAACCTGATCGAGTACATCCGCACGACGGGCGGCTGCACGCTGCTCGAAGCCGTGCAGCAGGCCCTGCGGCAGGTCGTAGGCGCCTATGCCATCGCCGTGATCGAGAAGGGCAACCGCGACGAAATCATCGCCGCGCGCCAGAGCAGCCCGATGGCCATCGGCATCGGCGAAGGGGAATTTTTCCTCAGCTCGGACGCCGCTTCGGTCATCGAATACACGCAGGATTTCGTCTATGTGAACGACGGCGAGATTGCCGTCATCAACCGCCATAAGCCCCTCAAGATCGTCACGCTCGACAACCACGAGGGCCGGGTCGATATCAAGAAACTGCAGATGAGCATCTCGCAGCTGGAAAAGGGCGGCTACCCGCATTTCATGCTCAAGGAGATATACGAGCAGCCCAAGACCATCGTAGACTGTATCCGCGGACGCATAAGCCCCGATACGTACGAGGTGAAGCTGTCGGGCGTGATCGACAACCGCGGGAAATTCCTCGCGGCCCGCCGCATCGTATTCGTGGCGTGCGGGACATCGTGGCATGCGGCGCTGATCGGCGAGCACCTGATCGAAAATATATGCCGGATCCCCGTGGAGGTGGAGTATGCTTCGGAATTCCGCTACCGCAACCCGATCATCAATGCCGACGACATCGTGATCGCCGTGTCGCAGTCGGGCGAGACGGCCGACACGCTGGCCGCCGTGGAGCTGGCCCGCAAGGCCGGGGCATTCGTCTTCGGCATCTGCAACGTCGTGGGATCGTCCATCGCCCGGGCGACCGACTCGGGGGCATACATCCATGTAGGGCCCGAGATCGGCGTGGCTTCGACCAAGGCCTTCACGGGACAGGTGACCGTCATGGCGATGCTGGCGCTGGCCGTAGGCCGCGAAAAGGGCACCGTGACGGAAGAGTATTACCGCGAAGTGGCGAAGGGACTGCTGGAACTGCCCGCCGTGCTGGAGGACGTGCTCGGGTTGGGCGACCGGATCGCCGACCTCTCGAAGATATTTACCTATGCGCACAACTTCATCTACCTGGGGCGCGGCTACAACTACCCTACGGCGCTCGAGGGGGCGCTCAAATTGAAGGAGATCTCCTATATCCACGCCGAGGGCTACCCCGCCGCCGAGATGAAACACGGCGCCATCGCGCTTATCGACAACGAGATGCCGACCGTGGCGATCGCAACGCCGGACAACACCTACGAGAAAACGGCCAGCAACATCGAGGAGATCCGCGCCCGGGGCGGCAAGATCATCGCCGTGATCGCCCGCGACGACACGCATGTGCGCCGCAGTGCCGACTATACGATCGAGGTGCCGGTGGTCACCGACTGCCTGATGCCGATCGTCGTGTCGGTGCCGTTGCAGCTGCTGGCATATTACATCGCCGTCAACAAGGGCCGCAACGTCGACCAGCCGCGCACCCTGGCCAGGTCGGTGACGGTGGAATAACCTCCCGGCGCGGCCTGCCGGAAAAGAGCTGTCTGGACGGCTGTGCGAACCGACCCGCCCGAGAGATCCAACCAACGGAAACCCCCGCAGTCAAGGAAGTCTGCGGGGGTTTCTCTACACACAATTATCATTAACCTAAAACTGCGTCAGTCGTCGTAGCCGTTCGGCTTGGCCTTCCATGCGGCGGCGAAGACCGCCGTGCCGACAAGCGCCATGCCGACCAGCGTGTAGAGCGCTACGCTCCAGTCGGTGTACTGCACCAGCATACCCATCCCCCAGCCCGAGACGATCGTACTGCCGTAGCCGAACAGGCCGCAGAAACCGCCTGCCGTGGCGGCGGCGCGCCTTGGGGGGGTGGTCGGCCGGTGGACGGTCGCTTGGTGGCGATGTTCGCCGCGGCGATGCCGACGAGGGCCTGCGGGCCGTAGATGAAGAATCCGGCCGACATCAGGATGGCGATGGCAACGGCCAGAGGCGTATGTTCATTGAGGGTATAGAGCCCCACGAGGCAGAGCGCGGTCATCAGCATGCAGATCACGCAGGTGCGGGGCGCGCGGCCGCCGAAGAAACGGTCGGTGGCCCAGCCTGCGGCGAGCATACCCGCGATGCCGGCGATTTCGAATGCCGCGACCGTCCATCCGGCGTGGCTGATGTCCATGTGAAGGTGCTCCTTGAGCATCGTGGGTCCCCAGTCCAGCACGGCGAAGCGCACGATGTAGACGAAGAAATTGCCCACGGCAATGATCCAGATCGTCGGGTTCAGGAAGACCTTGCGGCGCAGGAACGCCTTGTGTTCGGCTTTTTCCTCGGCCTTGGTATGCGGTTTGGCGTCGGCCGGGGCCGCCTTGCCGGTCTTCAGTTCGGGCAGCCCTACCGACGAGGGGGTGTCGCGCACGAAAGCCCAGACGACGGCGGCGCCCAGGATGGCGATCGTCGCCGGGAGCAGGAAACACCAGCGCCAGTGCTGCGAGAGGATCGACGAGGCGTCGAACCATGCGCCCCAGTTCAGGCTGACGACATAGCCGCAGAAGATGATGGCCAGGCCGGCACCGATCGAGTGGGAGGTGTTCCAGACCGACATCTTGGTGGCGAGCCGCTCGGGGACGATCCAGTGGGTCATCAGCCGCGTACAAGGCGGGACGCCCATGCCCTGGAACCAGCCGTTGAGTACCCAGAAGATACCCAGCACCAGCACCGACGAACTGAACCCGAAAAGCAGGTTGCAGATGCCGCAGAAGACGAGCCCCGTCACCAGGAAATAGCGTGCGTTGCTGCGGTCGCCCCAGATGCCGTTGAAGAATTTGGAGAGCCCGTAGATCAGCCCGTGGAGCGTGAGGAACAGGCCGAGGTCGGATTTCGAGATGCCCATCTCCTCGTTGAGATAAGGCATGGCGATGCTCAGGTTCTTACGCACGAAATAGAAGAGCGCATAGCCGAAGATGCACATCGCCATGGTGCGGAATTCCCAGTATTTGAAACGCTTGACCTGTTGGTCTGTCATGCCGTCATAGGCCGGATTGAGTTGTTTTGCAGACATTTATTCAGGTTGGTTCGGGTTTTACTTCAGGTTGGTGCGGTGGCTGCGCATCGCAGCTTCCTGCAGGGCGTGGATCGCATCGCGCGACCACGGCAGGCCGATGAATTCCGACGGGTAGTCGGTCTCGATGATGTCGGCACCCGCCTGCAGGTATTTTACGTGTATTTCGCGCACCGCCCCGGGGCGTGTCACCGCCAGCAGGTCGTTGCAGCCTTTGAGCAGTACGTTCCAGTCGCGGAACCGTTCGCCGCGGTAATCCTCCTCCGTGAATCCGTACTGCTGCACCATGGTGCCGAAGCCGCCGTCGAGCAGCAGGATGCGGGATTCGAGCACCTCGTATAACTTGTTTGCCATTTACTTTCCGATGATTTCTATTTCGAAGAGTTTGCTCCAGTTCTTGCCGGTCACGAAGATGCGCTTCCCGGCGGCATCGTATGCGATGCCGTTCAGTACGTCGGTCGTGGGCGTAACCTCCTCGTCGGGCAACAGTCCCGTGAGGTCTACGACCCCTTCGACCACGCCCGTCGCCGGGTCGATAATGACGATCTGGTCGGTCGTGTAGACGTTGGCCCACAACTTGCCGCCGATCCACTCCAGTTCGTTGAGGAAATTGATCGCTATGCCTTTGAGCGTCACCGTCGTGCGTTTCTCGCGTTTGAAGGTCGCAGGGTCGAGCGTGTAGATATTGGCCGTGCCGTCCGACATGTAGAGCTTCTGCCCGTCGGTGGTCAGTCCCCAGCCTTCGCCTGGATAGCGGAACTCCTTGATTTTCTTGCCTGTTTCCAGGTCGTAGACATAGGCTTTGTTCGATTGCCACGTGAGCTGGTACAACTTGCCGTCGAGCAGCGTGATCCCTTCGCCGAAATCCTCCTGCGGCAGCCGTGCGAACACCTCCGTGCGCCCGGTTTCGAGGTCGAGGGTCTGCACGACCGATTCGCCGTGCTCTCCGGTGCCTTCCCACAGCATGCCGTCGGCGAATTGCAGCCCCTGCGTGTAACTGGTCGTCGGGTGGGGGTGTACACTCCGTACGGCATATGTGTATTCTTTCGGCGCTGCCGGGGCTTCGGGGCGCTTGGCCCGCGCCTGGTTCCCGCCGCATGCTACCAGCAGTAGGCCGGATAACAGGACGCTTGCGAACTTTTCCATTTTCTCGTTTTACTTGGAGGCAAAGATACGAAAAACCCGGCATATGACGAATTTTTTATCGTTCATTGCACAATCGGTGCGGCGGCGGACGTCCGGGACAGCTCCGCAGCGCCTGGCCGTCCGGCAGGCAGTATACCGGCCGGGTCTGCCGCCTGCCTGTCCGTCCATCCGCCGCTTGGCCCTTTGTCGGCTTGTCGCCTGCCAACCTTCCGCCTGCCCGCTGTTTCCCGCCGAACGGGCTGGTATACATATAATTTGGAAAAATTGTTGCTTTCTCGGTGAAAATCGCTATCTTTGCAACCCGATTTCGGAACGGAAAAATAGGATAACAACAATATAGCAACCATTCATTATGAAGATCGTAAGAGAACAACGCGAAGAAAACAACTCGCTGCTCCGGGTGACGGTGGGCGAGGAGGATTACGGCCAGGCCGTCGAGAAGGAGCTGCGCGAGTACAAGCGCAAGGCCAATATCCCCGGTTTCCGTCCCGGCATGGTGCCCATGGGCCTTGTCAAGAAGATGTACGGCAAAGGCGTGCTGGCCGAACAGTCGTACCGCACGGCGTCGAATGCCGTGTTCGAATATCTCCAGAAGGAGAAGATCGACTATCTGGGCGACGTGATCCCTTCGGAGGAGCAGGGCGATTTCGATTTCGAAAACGGCAAGGAGTTCGATTTCGTGTTCGAGATCGGCGAAGCTCCCGAGATCAAACTCGATCTTTCGGACAAGGATAAGGTGACCTACCACAAGATCAAGGTCGACAAGAAGATGCACGACGACTACCGTGCCAACTACCTGCGCCGTTTCGGCCGCCTGGTCGACGCCGACGAGGTGACCTCGGACGAGGCGCTGTCCGTAACGCTCGACAACGGCGAGATGAACGTTGCCGACGCTTACGTCGGGTTGATCTCGATGTCGGAGGAGGAGCGCAAGCCGTTCATCGGCAAGAAGGTGGGCTTCAAGACCACGGTCAACGTCAACGAACTTTACAAGAACCCGTCGCAGCGTGCTGCCGTGCTGCAGGTCAAGGAGGACGAGTTGGAGGGCATCAACCCCGAATTCTCGCTGGAGATCACCAAGATCCGCAAGTTCGCCGAACCGGAGCTGAACGAGGAGTTCTTCAAGATGGCCTTCCCCGCAGGCGAGGTTACCGACGAGGCCGGGCTGGATAAGTTCATCGACGCACAAATCGGGCAGGAGCTCCGCCGCGAAAGCGATTACCTCTTCACGCTCCAGCTGCGTGACTACCTCGTGAAGAAGGCCGCGCTGAAGATGCCCGAGAAATTCCTCAAGCGCTGGCTCTTTACCATCAACGAAGGCAAGTTCTCGATGGAGGATATTGACAAGGATTTCGACCAGTTCCTCAAGATGTTCACGTGGAATTACCTCCAGAAGCATTTCATCAAGCAGGACAACCTCTCCGTAACAAAGGAGGAGGCGCTCGCCGAGGCCAAGTCGCTGGCCGCCGCGCAGTTCGCGCAGTACGGGATGCCGTCGGCGCCCGAGGATATGCTCGCCGGCTATGCCGAGAAGATCCTCGCCGACAAGGATCAGGGCCAGAAGATTTACGAGAAGCTCTACGAAGCGAAGGTCGTCGAAGATGTGAAATCGAAGATCAAGGTGACGGAAAAAGCCGTATCTGCGGAGGATTTCGCTAAATTGGCCCAGGCACTTTAGTATTTGCGGAAAAAATCTTATCTTTGGACTTTGCAGGCGTGATGTTTGCAAAGTCCTTTTGTTTGTTTCAGCGCCTTTTCCGGTGGCGGCCGAAAGAACCGGATATATGGAAATTCTCCCTGTGCAAAGGGAGGTTCAGCGGGATTTTAATTATGGAATGCGGTGCGCGGAAGCGCCGTAATATGAGTCCGACGAGTTCCATGAGCGAAAATCCCGACATGCTTTGTAAAACCTGAATTCGCCGGGCTCGCTTTTGATATGTCAGAATTTGAAAAATACGCACGGAACCATTGCGGCATCAGTTCGCTGAAACTGCATGACTTCCAGTCGGTCAGCGCATCGTATGTGTCGCCGACGATCATCGAGGAGCGCCAGTTGAACATCGCTACGATGGACGTCTTCTCGCGCCTGATGATGGATCGCATCATCTTCCTCGGCGCGCCGATCTACGACGACGCGGCCAATATCATCCAGGCACAGCTGCTCTTCCTCGAATCTGTCGATCCCGAAAAGGACATACAGATATATATTAATTCGCCCGGCGGGTCGGTTTCGGCCGGATTGGGTATTTACGACACCATGCAGCTCGTCAATTCCGACGTGGCGACCATCTGCACCGGGCTGGCGGCCTCGATGGGCGCCGTGCTCCTGACCGCTGGCGCCAAGGGCAAACGCTCGGCGCTGCCCCATTCGCGGGTGATGATCCACCAGCCGCTGGGCGGGGCGCAGGGACAGGCGTCGGACATCGAGATCACGGCGCGTGAGATCATGAAGACCAAGCGCGAGCTGTACGAAATACTCGCAGCGCATTCGGGCGTTTCGGTCAGGAAGATCGAGAAGGACGCCGACCGCGATTACTGGCTTTCGGCCCGCGAGGCGAAGGAGTACGGGCTGATCGACGAGGTTCTTTCAAAACGTGGGAAGTGATGGCGCAGAATAAGAACAACAATAACCATCGGGGCGGAACGGGCGGCGACAGCTGCTCGTTCTGCGGTGCCAAGCGCGGGGATGTGGAGATCATGTTCCAGGGCATGGACGGTGCCAATATCTGCAACAAATGTATCGAGAACGGCTATAAGATCATCGTCGAGAACGACGTGGCCTCGGAGCAGCGGCGTGCCGCCGCGGCGCCCCTCAAGATGGAGGAGCTGCTCAAGCCGGCGCAGATCAAGGAATTTCTCGACCAGTATGTCATCGGACAGGACGACGCCAAGCGCTACATGGCGGTGGCGGTCTACAACCACTACAAACGGCTGCTTTACGCCCCCAAGGACGACGACATCGAGCTCGACAAGTCGAACATCATCCTCGTGGGGCCCACCGGTACAGGCAAGACGCTCATGGCACGCACGATCGCCAGGTTGCTCAAGGTGCCCTTCACGATCGTCGATGCCACCGTGCTGACCGAGGCGGGCTATGTGGGCGAGGATGTCGAGAGCATCCTTTCGCGGCTGCTGCAGGTCGCCGACTACAACGTGGCGCAGGCCGAGCGGGGCATCGTTTTCATCGACGAGATCGACAAGATCGCGCGCAAGGGCGACAACCCCTCGATTACGCGCGACGTCTCGGGCGAGGGCGTGCAGCAGGCGCTGCTGAAGATACTCGAAGGGACGGTGGTGAACGTACCGCCCCAGGGCGGGCGCAAACACCCCGAGCAGAAGTTCATCCAGGTCGACACGCGCAATATCCTCTTCATCTGCGGGGGTGCGTTCGACGGCGTGGAGAAGAAGATTGCCCAGCGTCTGAACACCCGCGCCATGGGATACGGGCGCCTGAATGCCAACCGGATCGACCGCGGCAACCTGATGCAGTACATCACGCCGCAGGATCTCAAGTCCTTCGGGCTGATTCCCGAACTGGTGGGCCGTCTCCCGGTGCTGACCTACATGCAGCCGCTTTCGCGCGAGGCGCTGCGCTCGATCCTCACCGAGCCGAAGAATGCCATCGTCAAACAGTACAAGCGCCTGTTCGAGCTGGACGGCGTGAAGCTCTCGTTCGACGAGGCGGTGCTGGACTACATCGTCGACAAGGCCGTCGAATTCAAGCTCGGCGCCCGCGGCCTGCGCTCGATCTGCGAGGCGATCATGATGGATACGATGTTCGACATTCCCTCGACGGATGTGCGGAAATTTACCGTTACTTTGCCTTATGCAAAGAAAAAGATAGAAAAAGCAAATATTTTGGAGTTAAAACAGGTTGGATAATATCTTTTTTATTACTTTTGCAGCGAGAACCCTAAGACAAAACCATAAAACCACAGACTGATATGTCATCTACCAATTCCAAACTGACCCGTGTGGCCGACAATATCCGTATCCTTTCGGCCGCCATGGTCGAGAAAGCCAAATCGGGGCATCCCGGCGGCGCCATGGGCGGTGCCGACTTCGTGACGGTGCTCTATACCGAGTTCCTGCGTTACGACCCCGATAACATGGCTTACCCCTACCGTGACCGTTTCTTCCTCGATCCGGGGCATATGTCGCCGATGCTCTACTCGGTGCTGTCGCTGGCGGGATACTATACGACCGAAGACCTGCAATCGCTGCGCCAGTGGGGCAGCGTGACGCCCGGCCACCCCGAGGTGGACGTGATGCGCGGTGTGGAGAATACCTCGGGCCCGCTCGGGCAGGGACATGCCATGGCGCTGGGCGCCGCCATCGCGGAGCGGTTCATGGCGGCCCGCTTCGGGCGGGGGGATTTCATT
>OGQW01002047.1_pt1 | contig 10792 bp, 10 predicted proteins | sample 1553301 | NCBI WGS metagenome assembly OGQW01 (sample SAMEA2579974, study PRJEB22360) | human gut metagenome
TAATTTGTGTATGAATTAGTTGGCTGATTTTGTAATATTTAATGAATGTCCCTAAAGTAAAGCGCCTCATCAAAAGCCGTGAAGAATTAAAAGAAATATATACCCGACTTCTCACTCCCACCTCCGAGCCGGAAGCATCACCGGAAGAAAAAACAGGAGAAGCAGGACTTCATTTTCCCGAAGATCCGTTCATCATAGAAATCGTGAGAATTATCAATGAAAACATGAAAAACCCCGATTTCAACGTGAAAAAGCTGGCAGACATTATGGTCATCAGTCAGCCCACCCTCTACCGCCGGGTAAAGACACTCACTAATTTCACCATCAGCGAATTTATCCGGGGCGTACGTCTGAAACGTGCAGCCGAACTGTTGCGCAGCCGACGCTACACAGTTCAAGATATAGCTGAAATGGTGGGTTACAATGACCTTGCCACTTTCCGAAAACATTTTGTTGATTTCTATGGTACCACTCCATCCACTTTCTGCAATAAAATGCTGATGGAAAAATCGGAATAATTACCTGCCGAACAAGTGGGCCAAATATTGCTCCACTTGTTCCACCGGCGCATCCTTCAGCAATACCTTTTTATCTTTATCAAGCAAATAAAGGGTTGGCATAGCTTTCAGGTCATACAGTTCCCTGTCCAAAACAGTCAGCTCCTTATCATAACCATTTATCCACCCAGAGGGAATCATGTCCCGATGATTCTCCCACACCTTATACTCTTCATCAGGATAGAAAGCCAGAATACTGACTTGCTTCATAATACCCGCATCAGTAAGTACAGGAGACGATTTCATATGCGCCAATACCTCTGCACACCCATGGCAATCAGGGTTATAGAACAACAGCAAAGTATAGGGACTGCGTAAATCATGCATACGCCGTTGGGCTCCCGAAGCCAATGTATAAACAAAATCAGCAGCCACACTGCCCACCCGATTCATGTCAATCAGTTTCAAGTCATACCGTGCACGGCTCTGTGTCGCCTCATCTGCCGATGCATAAGAAGCAACAAAACGGCACACCGGTTCAAATATCTCTTCATTCCTCATGGGAGAATTAGGGTCGAAAAGATACTTACGCAGTGTTTCAACAAAATAATTCAGCATCTTTGGTTCTAAAGATACGTTCTCCAAAGTGCGGGTTACGCAAGAATCCGCCATAACTTGCGGCACACGTGTCAGCAAATCAATATAATTTGCCATTGCTTGCTCCGTAATGTCGGGCGCATGAATATAGGCTGTATCTTTAAAATCAAATTTATCCCAATAGTGGTTTACCACAAAATGCAGTCTGTCTTCGACAGATTGTAACATAACAGGTACTTCGGGTAATGTAAAAGCCGGAGTTTTCTTTTCAGCGGCTTTATCAGCATTTCCGGTTTCCTGCTTCTTCTCTCCACATGAAACAAGAAGAGACGACAACAAGATTATGAATGCAAATCGATATATCTCCATTATTGATTTGTTAAATACAATATTCATACTATTTTATAACACCTGCAAACCTGATTCTATTTATCCTAACTAAATTTAGTGAGGCATCATCACTCCTTCAATTTCCGATAGCCATTCCTGAAACCCGTTTTGAGGTGCATACTTCAGCACATACTCTTTATTGCTGTAACTGAGAATCGTATCATGAGGTATGCAGTCAACATCCACTTCCGCACGAACAAGCCATAAAGTATTATCCATGACATATCGTTCCAATACAACTCCTTCCATCATCCGGCTGAGGAAATATGCAGACCGCTCGTAAACATACCATTTCCCTTCCCCTCCTTCCTGATAAACATATATCAAACCGGAGTTTTCCAACTCTCTTTCCAATACTTTTACGACCTCACACATAAGCAATTCCCTTTTTAATCGTTTTTAAGTAACAGCATTTCCGAATCAGAGCATAGAGCAACAAACCAACTCTTGCTAAGCAGCAGATTAAGGTCTACCTCCACTTTCTCCAGCATAACACCATAGAAGGAGCATACATGGTTCCTGAGCTTGACAGTCCCGGCAGCCAACTTCTTGAGCAGGCTTGCCGAACGGTCGTATGCATACCATTTTCCATTCTCTTCATACAAGTACACTTCCGAGCGACTTGATGATTCTCTATCCATGATTTCAAACATATCCATAGTATCATTTTTTTAAGCGAAACATTATTTCACATCACGCACACAGCGTACAGGACCCGTAAAATTATTAGTAGCCAATGTTACAAAAGGTTTATTGTTTGCATATCCTCCACTGTATCCGTTATTATCCTTCCTTTTTACAGGAAGACTAGACCCTGTTCTTGATTGTACATAAGATTGACCGGACCAGCTACCATAGTTACTGGTCATCAACGACAACTCACGTTGATTAGGCAAACGCCATTTAGGTTCATCCGCACCTAATCCCTTATTTAATTTTGCACAAGGCGAATCTGTAGGATTATTATTAATCAAAGTATTTATCTCCTTCCATGACCATTTTCCACCCTTATCTTTATATATAAGTTCTGTTTTAAATTCAAAAGCCGTATAAGGGCGGTTCAAATTAGAGCTCTCGTCATGAGAGGTAATTTCGCCTTTCATATAATTATCACCGCTTCTTAATGATTCAGACTTCATATAAGTAAGAGTTAACGTATTTCCATTCTGTGTTACGTAATTCTGAGGCTTATCTTCTGCAGAATTAGGCTTATTAGTTTTTCTTCCCAAATTACGCAAACAACGATAATCATACTTCTTCTCAATTTTATCACTTGTTGACCAAATTGAGTTTGCATAAACAAATCCAAAACTACCGATAGAAGCTCCCTCCTCTGCATAAAGTTCCTTTCCATCACTACTCAGATAACGCCGGTATCCTTGAGAAGTCGGTATCTCATTCGAATACAAATAAGTTTCAATAGGCAATGCTGCCCTACCTACCCAAATATCGGTATATTGGTCAATAGCCGCCGGATACCATTTTACCTCATCCGCATCAATCCTACCATTGCCATTATCATCCCTATTACGCTGTAGACAAGCATACAGCAACTTATCTTTTTTATTTAACGAAGTACTCATGTAATCATGAATACCATTCTTATCCTCTTTAACAGAAGAAGAAATATAAGTACTCCAACTATTCGAACTAAAATTATTACTTTGGCTAAAGAAGTTCCAAAGTCCGTTTTTGGCCGAATTGGATGTATTCCAAGGATTTTCATTCGGTTTATCAAGTCTTCCTGTTTCATTCACAGTCTCCAATCCCCATGCCGTCTTTAAATCACTCCCTGCCTTTTCATTATAGAATGTTTTTATTGAGCGTTGGCTTACCATGACGGCAGATGTAGTCAGACTACTTTCTCTGTCTTCGCTGAACTGAGTATTGCACAATATATGCACTTCTCTATTAGGTTGATTTACAAATTGCTTCCAAAAGTCAGTTCCCTCTTTCGCTTTAGCCTGAGTGGTCAAGTTTCCATTCCCGTCGCGCTCCCCATAATGCCCGTTTCTCGGGTCACATGGATAATAGAATTCATCAATATACATTGTATAAACAGCTTGCCCGTTCGCGTCATATACACTACTACTTCCTACCGTTTCATCAGTAGTATGCAACTCTTCTAACAGCCCATCTATCGTGATAGCCTTAGAAGGCACATAGTTAACATAATTACTCGTATTATAATAGTATTTCCTATCACTCCTTCTCTTTTCATGACGAATGAATGTTACCCATTTATAGTCTTTAGCCTCTTTCACAGGTCGAGCATTTTCAGGCACCGTTCCGAACTCATCTGCTATAAAATAATACCCGTCATCAAAAGGAGTCTTTACTCTAAAGCCTGCCCTACCCTCAACATCAGATTTTTTAAAAATAACCATAGTATGGTCAAAGTGTGAATCAAACTGATAAAACTTATCCGTTTCGATTATATCACCCTCTGCCCCCGGCTGCTCTTCCACGGTTGTACCTTGTCCATCATTATAAGAAGTTACTTCCAAACGTATTTTATCCACAGTTTGAACATAAACATTATAAATATATGTAGTATTGCGCTGGCATCTAAAGTCATTGGCATCTCCACCTACATAGCCCAAGTGCACAGTATACTTCACATCGGCATGCCTTTCTTTAATAGAACCGTCTCTATCTGTATATTTTTCATAATAGCTACCTGTCATTTCTACCAAAGTGGCAGTAGCGGGAGCGTACTCATATTCGTAATTCAATGGATTTTTCTTCTCTTTTTCACGCTGGTTATAATCATTAAGCCCAATTGTGCTTTGTTTGTTTTCCATCATATAGAAGGTGAAAGAAGAAACTCCATTTTCATCTTTTGTCTCAAAATTAGCAAACTCCCCATTATTAGATGAGAAATATTCGCAACCCGAAACCAATTCGTTGTCCGCTTTACCATATAAATAAGCTTTGGTCGGTACATTCTTCACTATAAACTTTAAAGGAGTAAATGATTTCTCAATAATATTAGTACGGTCACTCTGTTTATCTAAAGATATATTAAACGTAACACGGGCATCCACCCGTACCAACTTGATTGTTGAAATATTATTTTCTCCCGATGGACTAATGACACAATATCCTTCAGGGTCATTAGCCGATTGTGAGTTATTTTTCAGCCATCCACTCATCACCAACCTATCATTGGGACGATCGACTGTCTTCGTAGAGATAACCACATTATTTTTTAAGCCCTCAATATCATCAATCTCTTCTAAATCATTCAGTAATGATGCATGAGAGTCTCCGGCAGGTACATTAGCCACAGCATATATACGCTTTTCACCCGAAGAAATCTTCATCTTTATTTTTCCCGAAGTAGTAGCGGCATCCTCACTATTCTCCTTTTCATGCACATCAAAGAATTTATCATCAGGATTAGTTGCATTTAACTCAAACAGATGTCCATATTCCTTTTTACCTGTTTTATCGAACACAAAGACATACAAATTATAAACCTTATATTCTTGTTTCACGTCAAGCGCTCCTCTCGTCTGTACCGAAGGAGTGGCAGAAGTAAAAGCAAGATTAATTTCTGTTTCAACTCCTTCTATTACATCTGTTTTCCCAGATATAATCTCTTCATTGGCACAAGAGACAAAGCCAACAACTAACAGCAAAGCTGCTACCCATTTCAGCGATAATAATGATTTATATCTTTTCATAATCCAGTCTCTTTTAATTATTTAAATGTCGGAACATTAATTGTTTCAGATTTCCATTCCTCAACAGCATACGATATGATGACGTCAAAATCATCCGGTGTCACCGAGGTGATATTATAAAGGTATGAATGATTACGAATCACATTTTCATCAAACTTAATTTCCTTCGTTTTAGCTTTACCTTTATAAGTATAGCTCACTGCTATCGTAAGAGGATTCTCTCCAATAACTTGCTCCGGCAAATAAATCCGGTCTTTATAATTCGTCGTCACATTAAGGCCTGTATAGTTTAGGTCGCCTGCTAAGGCTTGAGCAGTAGTAGGAACCGAAGGACTTGCATAATACGAAGCACTCGGACCGAGTGTATTCAATGAAGCACAATAACCTCTATCCATTACTCCGCTAATGCGAATGCCTGTAATCGTGAAACCGTCAATGCCTCGTCCTTCACTCCCTGCATCTGCAGCATTAATCAAGAATCCCAACTTTGCCACCGCACGGTGCAAGTTACAACTCTTCTTTAACTCATTGGCTCTGTCTAATGAAAAAGTTCCCGTAGTTCCCCACATCGGGATACGACGGCTCTGTATATTCCACTCAGAAGAACCATATTGATAAATCAGACTTTCATAAATTGCTGTAGGCGAGGAGCCTTTCTTTCCATCAAAAAACGCCTGAATGCCTGATAATGTCGAACTAGCAATATCAACTAACTGATTCTGAACCAAGTTGGTAAGAACCACCAATTCCAGACTTCCATCAGTCTCAGGCTGAACAAATGTACCGGTCAACGTTCTGCTGGAAGGATTTGTATCGTCGGTGACTGCATCAAACCTCAATCCTTTCACTTGGTCTATCAACAACCCGTTCTGAAACACCAAAACGAATACATCATCATCACTCAATGCTTTTTGATCCGAAGTTGTATCATCCGTACCGCCATCCTCAAAGCTTCGTGCCGTTGCCCCTCGTTGTGCCGAATCTCCCCCCGGCAATGCAATCTGCAAGTGCACGCTCACCCGACCGTCTGTTTGCAGTTGGGGCACCGTGTCGCTATCCTGACACGAAGCAAACCCGATACAAACGAGGGCTAATATTATATATGAGTACCATTTCTTCATAATTCGTTGTTTTTTGTTATGCGTTGCACATTACATATTCATATCATTGAAACGAACCACCCAATCATTGATAATGATGCGGGTATTGATCCATTTCATGCTTTCGTCCAAAAAGAAAGTCATGTTGTACTCGTCCTGACGGTCGAGATACTCCTGATTGGTCATGTCATGACCTTCGGCTTCGGTGAGCAACAGGTATTTCACCAAGGGGATGGAGAGAACCGTTTCACCCGTTTCGGTGTTGGTAATAGTCAGCTTAGGATTGTTTTCTTCCACCAATCGGCCTACTGTGATTTGGGCTATCGCCACGCTGATGTTGTCGTCTTCGGCAACCGCAGCGTCACCTTCGGCGCGTGCCGACTTGCCTGCCACCGTACCGCCCTGTGCACGATAGTAAGGATAATATGTCAGAGTTTCGTCCGAAATCAGTTTGTTGTTGTAGTTCATCAAACCGTTATCGTCCGTAATCGTAAATTCAAATTTATCTACATCTACCGTTACGCCGTCCATTTGCTGGAGGATAACGCGGATGGTATTGGTGTTTTTCACCAAAGGAACAGTCACCACTTGCCGGGTTGCCGCACGGGTAAATGACTGCTTCGTTACTTCGCCGTGCCACAACGAAGAAAGTTTACTGCTCACCACAGCGCTTCCGTCGGCTGCGCGAGAATAGATGCGGTCCATTTTACATTGAAGTTCTTCGAGTGAAGACACTCCCTGCGTAATCAAAGGAACAGAGAATGAAGCCTCGTTGCTCAAACCTGCCCATGTAATGAGGTGGTAATCACCCGGCTCCATGTCGACCGCCATCGAGTAGCCATCGGCTGCCAAGACATCCCCTGCCTCTGTTTTCTGATAAACAAGTTTGCCGTTGTCATCAAAAGCATAAAGAGCTACACTGCTTACTTCGCGAGAAAAAGCATCGGCATACTTCATGTTATAGTCATATTTGAATTTCACTCTATACTCTACAGAGCAATCTACATCATCTTCATCGAGTATGCTGTCGCACGACACAACGGCACTTCCCAATGTCACGGCCATCATCAGGCCAAAAGAGAATTGTCGAGCGAATGTTTTTACTGTTTTCATGCTTTTTTTGTTTTAATGGAATGTTAGAAAAGTGATTTCTGAAAAAGAAGTGGAGGAGGCAGGCTCCTCCACTTTTATTTAGAGAGTTTATGTTCGGATTAAAATTCGATGTTGTTGAAACGTACTTGCCAAGGAAGAATTGTTGAGGTTAACTTCAGGTAGAAGTTCTTGTCTGTATCTTCACCTTGCTCGTCACCTGTCGGGAATACGATTTCTGCACTACCAATCGAAGCGAAACCTGTTACTTTCAGCACATAAGCATTGTTACGCATAATGGCTCTCTCCATAGTTCCGCTTCCTTCATGATGGAAAATGTCTTTAGAACAATAGTAACAATGACCGCTTTCGTAGGTAGTCAAGTTTTCTGTGTCTGCCTCAACTTCAGTTACAGATTTACCATTATTAGCGGCTGCTTCCGCAAGGCTCAAATAAAATTTTCCTTTATATTTATATACGTTATTATTGTAAGAACTACCGTCTTCATTGCAAATCTGACCGCGGAAGATGACACCTGTTACATAATTTCCATTCTGGTTCGCCTTCTTTACGATATTCTCAAAACAGTAAGCCAAAGTGGTTCCTACATTATTTTCATCTGCTACAGTAGGCAGGTCCTTAAAGTATGATTTAAAAGCATCCGTTTCTTCACCGCTTATATTAGTTACCTGCACTTGTTTCACAGCACTTGCTACATTATAGAAATAATCAGCATAGTTTGTTCCACCATTATTTTTTGCTACAGTGTTAGGATCCATCAAGTAATTGCTTGAAGACAATGTACCAAAGAAACTAGGATCCCAATTACTTTCAGTAGCCAGATGTCTTACTGCATAAACAGAATTAGAAAGATTAACCAATGCAACTTTATCCAACTTAACATACCAGTTTCTAGAACCGGTTGTCTGTGTTGTTTTCCATTTGATTTGCTCCTGATCTACCCCTGTCATTTTTTTATATAATGCTTCACCTTGATGCTCTGCTGAACCACTATATGTACCATTCTCTTCATAATAAACACCCTTATGTTCATAAATATTTTTTCCATTCAATGTACCACAAGCCATACCGGTCATATAGGTAGCAATGTTATCTTCAACACGCCAACCGCTAGTTGTCGTAACTGTATATTTGGCCGTTTCATCTTCCACCTTATACAAATTGTTATCTTGAGTAGGCATATAAGTAATCTTGGAAACAACACGCTCTACATCAACAGAAGTAGTGGAGGGGGTACCTGCTTGATTTGAAACTACATTCGCTGCAACCGCTACTTTATTAACCATCATAAAATTATTGTCGGTGGCAATAGCAGAAGTAGGATTATCACCGGTAGCGGCTTTTACTTCATAGCTAGTAATATAGTCATACATAGATTCTTTGCTTGAAGGAAGAGTACCATTGCCAATAAACGCATTTATTGCATTCTTGATATCCTGACATGGGTTCAAAATCACAATAACACCATAATTGCCCGATTCAGCAACTTTCAGTTGAGGTTCATAAGTAATACTTGTACCACTTCCTTGTTTATTCAATTGTTCACTAGTCAAAAAGAAAGCAAACTCCTTACCCTCTTTGTGCAGCAGCACCACAGCATCAGTTACACCGGATTCACCACCTGTACCGGGATCTGTTGCATCACCTGTTTCATTATCTGCCGCACGTGATGAATTAGTAGCAGCACCAATTACCAATGTCAAATTAGCCTTCACTTTTTCCTGTTCGCCCTTACCATTGTTCTCCACAATATCATCGTTTGTACATGCAGCTAATGCAGCGCATGCAAACAGTCCGAATAATAAACCCTTAATCTTCATAACTCTAATTTTTAAATCCATAAATTATTATTTTGTAAATTTCATTCCTCGATTTTCGATATTACAAAGATAAGGGCATTTTAAAGTTAGTCTTAATTGGTGTTTTCGGCAAAATAGATTGGCAAATTCGGAAAAATGCATTTAAAGTGTGATTTCAAGGGCATTTAATTCAATTTTGAATGATATGCACATTGCGATGCACAAAATACCCACTATCTTTTTTCTAATTATTTTCTATGGAAAGAAAGTTTGCCGAGTCGTCTTTTTTCAATTGTTAAATTATTCAGGGAATTACCTACCACCAGGTAAAACGTTCAGCACCCGAAGCAGGATTTGCCGATGCCCTAAGCGAAAAGTATCAGGGTCGGGAGAGGGAGAAGACAAAAAAAAGAGGCTGTCTCAAGTGAAGTGCCTCTTTAGTAAAAATATATTCTTTATGCATTCCTTCCTATAAGAGAGATTCAATCTCAGCAAGAGAAAGGCCGGTGACCTTCATTATTTGTTCTGAAGTCATTCCCATGGCTTTCATACTGCGGGCGATTTCAAGAGCTTTTTCTTGTTGCCCTTTCCGGATGCCTTCTTGGATGCCTTTCTGCAGACCGTCTTCAAATCCTTCCTCAACACCCTTCTTGGCGGCATAGTCGATGGTAGCCAAATAGTCACGATAGGCGTTTACACTATTCTCATAGCGCACAGGATCTTCTTCGAGTGCTTTCTTGGTGAAGATTTTATCGAAGTCATAATCATCGATGAACGGATTGATAAACTTGCCCATTATGTTTTTCTGTGTTTCTATAATACACAAAGATAGCAATTTATATAGAAAAGAACACCGGAAAAGGCGTGTTTTTAAGAATAAATACATATTAAGCGAATAGGTTCAGAGATGGGATGGAAAGGGAAACAAAAAAAGAAGCGGTCTCAAAATGAAAAATGAGGCCGCCTCTTTAGTGAAAATATATTCTTTATGCATTCCTTCTTATGAGAGAGATTCAATCTCGGCAAGGGAAAGATCCTCGTCATAATATTCGGTAAGGATGGCACGCTGCTTTTCGGTAAGGGCCGGGCCGTAGAAGTCCAGCAGCACCGAATACGCCAGGTTTTTCTGCGGTTTTCCCGCCATGACCTGTGCCCTCCTTTGCTGTGCTTGCACTGTGTAAAGCGTTTTTCTTTACATCAGCCTATGAATTATAACAGTTGGGAACGCGGAAGTCAAGAGGTTTTGCGGATTTTTTTACACATTCAGGTAATTTTGCGATAGATTTTTGCCGATTCAGGCAACTTCTTTGTATAAAAATATTTATGCCCGAAAGGATGCAAAATGGCAGGAAGTATGCTATAATTAAATTCACTTTGTCGAAAGGAGTATTTTGTTCATGCCGATCCTGCGCAGTTATTATCAGGATGTATACCGTTCCCCTGTTGTGCGGCTGGACGGATACTCCGGCCGCCACGGGCTGACATCCAGCATTTTGGCGTATCTGGACTTTGGCGGCGCTACCGGAACCTCCAAAGATGGCCTGGCTGAGACGATGCTGGCCTTTGCTACCGAGCGCGGCGCTTTGCAGCCCGGTATGCCGGTGGTGGAA
>OGQW01002062.1_pt1 | contig 10715 bp, 10 predicted proteins | sample 1553301 | NCBI WGS metagenome assembly OGQW01 (sample SAMEA2579974, study PRJEB22360) | human gut metagenome
TTATGGTTATTGTAAGGAACCTGCAGATGCGGCTGCTGAGATTCTTGGGGTGGCTGCTGACAGTGTGCTGGTTGCTTCTACAGGTGTGATTGGTATGCAGGTTCCCATTGACCGTATTAAGAATGGTGTGAAGATGATGGCGCCGAAGCTGGATGGTTCTCTGGAGGCTGGTACTGAGGCGGCGAAGGCGATCATGACTACTGATACCAAGAAGAAAGAGGTTGCTGTTCAGATTGAAATTGGCGGTAAGACGGTTACTGTTGGTGGTATGTGTAAGGGTTCCGGTATGATCCATCCGAATATGTGTACCATGCTTGGGTTTGTTACTACTGATGCGAAGATTTCCAAGAAAATGCTGCAGGAAGCGTTAAGTGAGGATGTTAAGGATACTTACAATATGGTTTCTGTTGATGGAGATACTTCTACCAATGATACAGTTCTTCTTCTGGCCAATGGTCTGGCTGAGAATCCGGAGATCACAGAGAAGGGTGAGGATTACGAAACCTTCAAGGCTGCGCTGAATTATATCAATACTACTCTGGCGAAGAAGATCGCAGGTGACGGAGAGGGTGCGACTGCACTGTTTGAGGTGAAGATCATTGGTGCAGAGTCTAAGGAGCAGGCAGTTACATTGAGCAAGTCTGTTGTTACTTCTTCTCTGACAAAGGCTGCTATCTACGGACATGATGCAAACTGGGGAAGAATCCTGTGTGCTATGGGATATTCCGGTGCGAAGTTTGATCCTGAGAAGGTGGATCTGTTCTTTGAGAGTAAGGCTGGTAAGATCCAGATTATTGAGAATGGTGTGGCTGTGGATTACAGTGAAGAAGAGGCAACGAAGATTCTTTCTGAGGAAGCTGTCACAGCAATCGCTGATGTGAAGATGGGTGATGCCACAGCAACTGCATGGGGCTGTGACCTGACTTATGATTATATAAAAATCAATGCAGATTACCGTTCATAACAAAATTCTGTGAATAAGGGTGATTTTAACCGAATCAGGTAAGTCTCCTGCTTTAATTGCGAAAAGCAATAAGCAGGGATGGAGACCAGACATTGACTGGAAAAAGGAGAGAATAATGGTTAATCAGAAATATTTGGACAAGGCGGAGGTGCTGATTGAGGCGCTTCCTTATATTCAGAGATTTAATCGTAAAATCGTAGTTGTAAAGTACGGCGGAAGTGCCATGCTGGATAATGAACTGAAGAAGAATGTGATCAAGGACGTTGTTCTTCTGAAACTGGTTGGTTTCAAACCGATCATCGTTCATGGCGGTGGTAAGGAAATCAGCCGCTGGGTTGGCAAGGTAGGTATGGAGCCGAAATTTATTAATGGTCTTCGTGTAACAGATAAAGATACTATGGAGATCGCAGAGATGGTTCTTGCGAAGGTGAATAAGGAACTGGTTGCCATGGTGGAATCTCTTGGTGTAAATGCTGTTGGTATCAGTGGTAAAGACGGTGGTCTGCTGAAATGCCGCAAGAAACAGACAGAGGGCGGAGACATCGGATTTGTTGGTGAAGTTACAAAGGTTGAGCCGAAGATTCTGGAGGATCTTCTGGAGAAAGATTTCCTGCCGATCATTTTCCCGGTAGGTTATGACGATGAGTTTGCTACTTATAATATTAATGCGGATGATGCTGCATGTGCCATTGCAGAGGCTGTTCATGCTGAGAAGCTTGCATTCCTTTCTGATATTGAAGGCGTTTATAAAGACAAGGATGATCCGTCCAGCCTGATCTCTGAACTTCATGTAGATGAAGCACAGAAACTGATCGATGACGGTTATGTAGGCGGAGGTATGATTCCGAAGCTGAAAAACTGTATTGATGCCATTGAAGAAGGCGTTAACAGAGTCCATATCCTTGACGGAAGAATTCCTCACAGCTTACTGCTGGAGATCTTTACAAACAAAGGTATTGGTACTGCGATTCTGAGAGAAGACGGGGAGAAATATTACAATGAACATGAATGAACAGATGAAGGAATCCGAAGAGAGTATTCTTCACACTTATAATCGTTTTCCTGTTGTTTTTGAAAAGGGACAGGGATGTTATTTATATGATTCCGAGGGACAGGAATATCTGGATTTTGCAGCAGGTATTGCTGTAAATTCTCTGGGATATCACTATCCGGGATATGATGAAGCATTAAAAGATCAGATTGATAAGCTGATGCATATTTCCAACTTATATTACAATGAGCCGATTATCGAAGCAGGTGCGAAGCTGGTAAAGGCAAGTAAAATGAGCAAGGCATTCTTTACCAACAGTGGTACAGAAGCAATTGAAGGTGCTTTAAAAGCAGCTAAGAAATATGCATATGTACGTGATGGACATGCAGATCATGAGATCATTGCCATGAACCATTCCTTCCATGGAAGAAGTATCGGAGCACTTTCCGTGACAGGAACTGCTCATTACAGAGAGCCCTTCGAGCCTCTGATGGGTGGTGTGAAGTTTGCGGATTTTAATGACCTTGAGAGCGTAAAGGCTCAGATCACAGATAAGACCTGCGCAATTATCACTGAGGTTGTTCAGGGTGAGGGTGGTATTTATCCGGCGAAGAAAGAATTTCTGGAAGGCCTGCGTCAGATCTGTGATGAGAAAGATATTATGCTGATCTTCGATGAGATTCAGTGCGGTATGGGAAGAACCGGACATTATTTTGCATGGCAGGCATACGGTGTACAGCCGGATATTATGACAAGTGCCAAGGCTCTTGGATGTGGTGTGCCGGTAGGTGCGTTTGTACTGAGCGAAAAAGCTGCCAAAGCTTCTCTGGAGCCAGGTGATCATGGTACAACTTACGGTGGAAACCCGTTTGTATGTGCTGCAGTCAGCAAAGTATTTGACATTTATGAGAATGATAAGATCATTGAACATGTACAGGAAATGACTCCATATCTGGAACAGAAACTGGATGAAATTGTTGCAAAACATGAATGCGCTGTCACAAGACGAGGCATGGGCTTCATGCAGGGAATCGTGATCCAGGGCCGCTCTGTTGGTGAAGTTGTAAAGGCTGCGTTGGCAAAAGGACTGTTGGTGATCTCTGCAGGCAGTGATGTACTCAGAATCGTACCTCCGCTTGTGATCACAAAAGAACACATCGACAAGATGGCTGCAATTTTGGATGAGTGTATGGAATAATTTTAGTGAATCAAGCAAGTAGCGAAACGGATGATTTTATCTGTTTGGCATGAATCTGAGTGTTTTTACAAAATGCTCCGGGTATAATCAGTAACTGATTATATCCGGAGCATTATTTTTGCAGAGAAAATACCATCTTCTTTATAGGTAAAGTCACAGGCACCGCCGTTTTTGTCGGTAATGTGGCGGACAGATTCGATTCCTATGCCGTTTCCAGAGCGTTTGGAGGATTGGAAAATATTGTTTTTTTGCTGTATTTTGCCATCGAAGGTATTCTCCACATGGATCAGAAGCAGATGATTATGGTGGGGATAAACTTCCACATTAATCTTTCTGCGGGCGGGCGCTGTTTTTACACTTGCCTGGATGGCATTTTCCAGCAGATTGGAAAACACAAGGCACAGATTGATCTCATCTATGGAAAGATCAGCAGGCAGGGAAACCAGTGCATGAAAAGGAATGTTTTCTCTTTCTGCAATGGTGGAATAATATCCGAAAACACTGTCAACAGCCTGATTTTCACAGAAATGCAGGTTATAGCCAGAGATTTTGCCGGTTGCAGCAGAGAGATATTTTCTGATCTTTTCTATGTCACCCTGTTCTGCCAGAGAGGACAGTTGGACAAAATGATGGCGGATATCGTGACGTGCCTGCCTTGCTTCTTCAATGGCCATGCAGAGATTCTCGTATCTTTCCTGTTGAAGGGAAAGAAAATGGTTCTCCTGCTGAAGTCTGGCATTTCTGTTCAGGCTGACTGCCATCATAAGAAACAGGACATAGAACAGAAGCAGGATTATGAGCAGTACAAGACTGAAAACAATATAACACTGCAGAATACGCCCGGTATATAAAGTGCTGCGGTGTTTGGGAATCATAAAAAGATTCACTCCTATGAAGATTACCGGAAGAATCCAGAATACATACCAGGTCTGGGCAAAGTTCTCGTCTGTGACCATTGTCTGTACACAGTGGCAGGCAGGATACCAGGCTGTCAGAACAAACAGCAGGCAGATGACATTATAGAAAATTCCGGCACCAGTGTGCAACCACAGTTCGTTTTCTGTAATATGCAGATCAGCAGTCATAAGTGCATTGACTGCCCGGGACAGACTTTTGACACATGTAAAAACTGCGAAGACTGCCAGAAAAATACTGACGGATTTCCAGACAGAGATTTTTAATGTTTTATGGTAAATGAGCATAATGACAGGCAGCAGAGGAAACAGGAACCATCTGGTGGGAATTTGCAGGGCACAGCAAACTGCCCCTCCCAAAATACAGATTCCCAGAAGAAAGGGAAGAAGCCATGCTGTCAGCTTAAGCGGTGTCTGCCTCAGATAGTTCTTTACAGGCAGATATGCCAGCAGTATGCCGGGAATGATTACGAAAAGTTCAAGTACAGGGCGAAGTATGTCAGTCATTTCAGGACCTCCTTTGGAACAGAAATTCCATAAATGTCTGTCTGGCGTTTTTCAGCAGCTTCCGGCTGACAGAGACATTGCTTCCGTTATCAAGGCGAAAGCCTGTTCCGTCAAAATCAACGGCATGCTCCAGATTGATCACAACGCCCCGGTTACACCGATAGAAACGTGAGTCCATTTTCAGGGAGGTTATGAAGGAATCAAAGGACTGGCGGGTGACCAGTTCCCTTTCACCGGCAGTGTGGATGTGGATCATATGGGAAAAATGCTCTGCGTAGATTATTTTCCGGAAGGGAATCTGAATATTACTGCCGTTTACCTTTACATCTATGTATTTCCCGGAATCCGGGATGCGGGAAAGGATTTCATCGGCCAGTGCGGAAATATCATTTTCACTGTAGGGCTTTACAAGATAGTGCAGAGCCCGGACCTGGAATCCCTCTAATGCATGGTCGGTAGAAGTTGTTGTAAAGATCAGCAGACAGTCAGTATCTGATCTGCGAAGTTCTTTTGCTGTATCAATCCCGTTAGAACCATTCATATAAATATCCAGAAACACTACCGTGAAAGGACATTCCTTCGCTGCAGTGAGGAAAGTTTCTCCATTTTCATATTCAAATATATCTACATGGACATTGCGCCTGGAAAATTGAGATTCCAGTCTGTTGCGAAGCAGTGTCCGTTCTTCTGAAATATCATCAACAATTGCAATTCTCATAGTAAATCTTCCTTTGTTTATAAAATGATGTTAGGGTCAAAAGGCATTTTGCCCCTAACTTGATATCTACGAATTGCTTCGCTGCAAAGCAGCTCCCGCAATTCTCAAACATTCGAAATCCGCTGATTTACTACGTAAATCGCTGCTTTCTCATGTTTGGCGGGTCCCAAGTTCAAAAGTCTTATCGTGCAAGCACGAACGACTTTTTGACCTTTTGACCCTGATATCATAAAATTCTGCTATAAGTATATCACAAAACAATACCATAGATTTACAATTCGTGTCATTTTCTGTCGTTTCGTGACAGAATTATTGAAAAAATTTCTGGCTTTTTTATAATGAGGATAACAAATGGGAGTACATCAAATGGAAGAGGAGGGATGTCGTGTATTGTATTGCCATATTGACTGATCAGGAACAGGAAGGACAGAACTGTGCGGAATACATCAGAAATTACTGTACAGAAAAGAAAGTTTTTCCATTGATTGAAATTTATCAGAATCAGGAACAGTTTTTTGGGCGGATACGAAAAACAGTACCGGCAGTGGTGTTTCTTGCATTGCCAGGTGTGTCCGGGCTGAATGCGGCAGAACATCTCCGTTCCCTGTATCCGAAATGTGGGATCATCTGGTGCAGTGATCTTGATTTTTCGCTTCATGCGTTCAGGATGCGGATAGAATATTTTTTTATGAAACCTGTGGAAGAGCAGAAAATAAAAGAAGGACTCTCCATCTGGTTTGAACGCAGAAATGTAATATGACAAAAACACTCAGGAGGAAAACAATTATGAAGAAAAGAGCTTTAATTCTTGCAATGATCGCTTTTATAGCAGCTACAACATCTGAACCGTCAATAAATATGGTACGTGCAGAGGAAACACAGGTAGAAGAAACACAGACAGAGGAAAATGCAGGTCAGACATCAGAATTGCCTATAAAGACACTTACACCGAAGGTTATGGATGTGAATCCTTATATGGCAGCAAGTGATTCCAATATTCATCATGACTGCTATAATACAGATTCAACAGATGAGGTATTGCCTGTTGATATTTATTCTGAGATCAATGTTTCTTATGAAAAAGTTAATCCTAATGCTTCCCCGGCAGTCTTTTTTGATTCTTACGGACATGCAGTAGTTCCGTTGCTTGGTGGACTGGCAATCCGTGATATTAATGCAGAGGAAACACAGACACTGGGATATTTTTCTCCAAAACAGCATGATAATGGAGATTATCTGATCCAGAGTTCCTATTCCTTTGTAGATGAGAGTAACCGTCTGGTGTGTCCGACCAATAATAACCATGTACTGATGCTTAAGGCTACAGATGAGGAGGGAAATGTACTTCCGGAATTTGAGAAAGTGCTGGATATTGATATTAAAGCAGCAGCAGAGGCAGCACTTGGAAAAACACTGGATCAGAATCTTCTTGCGGTAGTGTTTGACTATGAAGGAAATCTCTGGTTTGCAACCGGAGGATTCCGCATTTACCCTGACAGGAAACAGCAGGGTGCTATGGGCTATATTTCCCGTACAGCTATTGATGCCATTTTAAATGGAGAGGAAACTGATCTGTCAGATGCCGTCTTCGTATATGAGCTGGCTCCGGGAGAGGGTGCAGAGAATGGAATTGCAGCATCCAAGGATGGAGCAGTGATCCTGACGAATCAGAACTGTTATCTGCTGCAGGCAGAAAATGGTGTAAAAAAAGTGTGGCAGACACCATATGAAAGTGTCGGTGCAAAAGACAGTAAAAAAGGAGATGAGACAACCGGCGGAGGACTTGCGTGGGGAAGTGGATGTTCACCATCTCTTTCTAAAAATCTTGTGATGTTTACCGACAATCAGAATCCGGTGAATCTGATCGCATTAGATATGAAGACTGGGAAAAAAGTAGCAAGTCATCCGGTCATCGATGAGCTTGCAGATGATATGCAGGTATCAGTTGAGAATTCCGCGATTGTATATGACAATGGTGACGACACAGTCAGCACAGTCGTATGTAACTGGTTCGGTGCGGGAAGTGCGAATCTTGCAAAAGCGGACAACGATTCTTCCGTACAAAGTTACGCCAACATTTATGATGTGAACTGGCTCAAAGGAGGTAATCAGATGATCATGCCGGGTGTGGAACGTGTTGATACCGTGAAGACAAAAGATGGCTATAAGATGAAGAGCATCTGGTGCAGGGATGATATCAGGGATACTTCGATGATGAAGCTTTCGACAGCAACGGGATACATTTACGGATATGTACAGGATGTAAAAAGTGGCATGTGGCAGTATATCGCACTGGATTTTGAGACTGGGAAGACCGCATTTTCTATGGATGTGGCGAGCAGACCAGGGTATAACAATATGGCGATTGGCATGTATGCAGGAAACAGTGGAAATGCCTTATATTGCCCGACCGGATGTCTGGAACTGTTAAGACTTCAGGATAGATTCGTCTATCTGCCGGAAATTCCATACCGTAAGCTAAATCTTGACAAAGCACAGAGAAATGTGATGTCACAGGAAACGTATGCTGCGGCAGGTGGGAAAGGTGAAGTTGCAAGCTGGCTGAACACAGTAACCGTAGAACGGATTACGTCAGATGCAGAAGTAGCATTCCGGATGAAGGGAATATCGGGAAGTACGAAAGAACTCAAGTTGTACGCTTACACAAGTGACGGAACATTAAAAGAAGTACCATCGAAGTTATGGCATATCCAAGAAGAAAATGGAACAGAACCGGCGAAACTGTCTGAGAATACATTGTATGAAGTGCATATCAGGGTAGAAGATGGTGGAGCATACGATCTGAGCGGTAATGAAAAAGAAATTAAGGCATCGGTGGTGCTTGGAAAATAGTGATAAATGGAAGGGTTATGTTTAAAGGATTCAATAGATAAAGATGAAAAAATTCCAATGGTTTCGTTTGATGATGTAGTCTTTGGTTACGATGAACATATTGTGTTGGAAATATTGAGGATGATGGTTGGAGGATACTTTCGTATGAATCAGCAGGAACATATGTTGAATTTTTATAAGGTCATTTATTCTGAGCGAAGTATCCAGCCGATGGCAGCCAAAATTCTGGCAGAGGAAACAGAAAAAATGATCATTGCGACGAAACAGTTATTCTATGCAATGGAAGTACATAAATTACTTCATTTTCAAAATGCAGATATGAGTGCAGTAAGTTTTGCAATGACAGTTCATGGACTTATGGATTATGAACTGGACCTTCGAAGTGGAGAATGTAAAACAGAGAATCAGGAAAGAAACAATCTTGACGAATATCTGCAATGGTTTTGTAGGGAGAATGCAACAAAATGAAGAAAAAGAATTTTATAAATTATTGCGGACTGCTTGGAGTTGCAGCATTTATTTCTTATGGTTTTGTGGAGATCAAACCATTAAAAGTAGGTGGCACAATAAGTATAGAAGCCAATTGTTGCATGGAATGCAGAATGGTGGCATTCCGATATTGATAGCAGAGTAAGTATGGATTGATAGATCAGGTTATCGAGAAACGATGATGAAGTTAAATATTTTCTTTTGTGTTAAAAGAATAAGTGTTGACAAGTGACCGATAGGTAACTATAATAAAAGTAACCAAAAGGTAACTTGATAACGGATTTAAATTAGGAGATATATATGGAAAGTAAAGAAAAGAACACAAAGGAAAAAATATTGGAAGAAGCCCTGAAGTTATTTGCACAGAGTGGATATATGGGAACATCCATGAATGATATTGCTTCAAAACTTGGAGTGACCAAGGCTGCATTGTATAAGCATTATAAAAGCAAGCAGGAGATATTGGACAGTATTATTGAAAAAATGAATGCATTGGATATTGAGAGAGTAAAGCAGTATGAAATACCGGAGGGTGATCTGGAAAAGGTTATAGCTGAATATAAAGAAATGGCATTTGATAAGATTAAACAGTTCACAAAGGTGCAGTTTCTTCATTGGACAGAGGAAGAGTTTTCAAGCTGTTTTCGTAAGATGTTGACATTGGAACAGTACAGGGAACCACAGATGGCACAGCTATATCAGAATTATCTTGCAAGCGGACCATTAACATATATGGAAGCTTTGTTTTCAGGAATGTTAGGCGATGCAGGAAAAGCCAGACAGACAGCACTTGATTTTTATGGACCTATTTTTTTGCTTTACAGCATATATGATGGAGCAGAAGACAAGAGCCATGTGATAAAACTACTGGAAGAGCATATGGATCATTTCTTACAGGAAATGCAGACGAGTTGAAGGATAAAGCAATAAGACAAGATTGTCAGATAAGGATAAAGCGAGTATACCGATTATTGCAATGACAGCAAATGCATTTGAAGAAGATAAGAGAGATGCTATTGCAGCCGGAATGAATGGACATATAGCAAAGCCAATCCAGGTTGATAAATTATTGTCGATATTATCAGAAGTAATAAGGAAACAGTCGTTATATCGGCTAAAAAATGGTACTATGGGTAAAACTGATGATGTTTTTGCCGATAATGTGATATACTATATAATAAAGTGTAAATTTTGATTTGAATTATAACGGAGGAGAACAGATGCGATACCTTTCAGTTACTGAAATAGCAAAAAAGTGGAATGTTTCAGAGCGCAGCGTCAGAAATTATTGTGCACAGGGACGTGTACCAGGTGCATTTCTTACCGGTAAGACTTGGAATATTCCTGAAAATGCAGAAAAACCGGAGCGCTCAAACAAAAAGAAAGAGCAGCCAGTTACTTTGCTGGATATTCTGCAGGAGCAGAAAGCAAGTAAGTATTCTGGCGGCATTTACCATAAGACACAGATTGATTTAACATACAACTCCAATCATATTGAGGGCAGCCGTCTGACCTATGATCAGACCAGATACATCTTTGAAACCAACACCATAGGCGTAGAAAACGAAGTGCTGAATGTGGATGATGTGATTGAAACAGCAAATCACTTCCGTTGCATTGATATGATTATTGATAATGCAAAAGCGGCTTTAACAGAAAAGTTTATTAAAGAACTACATCTGATTCTGAAGAATGGAACAAGTGATTCCAGAAAAGATTGGTTTGTTGTTGGTGATTACAAGAAATTGCCGAACGAAGTTGGCGGAATGGAAACAGCACTTCCAGAAGAAGTTGCCGATAAAATGAAAGCTCTGTTGACTGAGTACAACGGAAAAGAAGAAAAGACTTTTGAGGATATTTTGGATTTTCATGTGAAGTTTGAACGGATCCATCCATTCCAGGATGGCAACGGTCGTGTAGGACGTCTGATTATGTTTAAAGAATGTTTGAAATACAATATTGTGCCGTTTATTATCGAAGATAATCTGAAAATGTTCTATTATCGTGGACTGAAAGAATGGAACAATGAAAAAGGTTATCTGACAGATACCTGTCTGACCGCACAGGATAAGTATAAGGCA
>OGQW01002065.1_pt1 | contig 10702 bp, 9 predicted proteins | sample 1553301 | NCBI WGS metagenome assembly OGQW01 (sample SAMEA2579974, study PRJEB22360) | human gut metagenome
CCTGCCGTATCCAGGGCGCAACAGATGTTGCTTTCACAGTAGTTGACGTTCTTGGCTATCTTGACAAAATACCTGTATGCGTAGGCTATGAGATAGACGGCGAGGTAACAACAGACTTTCCTACAACAAGAAAGCTTGAAAAGGCAAAGCCTGTTTTTGAAGTTCTCGACGGCTGGAAGTCAGACATCAGGGGCATCAAGAAGTATGAAGATCTTCCTGAAAACTGCAAGAAGTATATCGACTTCGTTGAAAAGCATATCGGCTTCCCTATCACAATGGTTTCAAACGGACCAAAGAGAGAGGACATCATCTACAGAGAAAGCCCACTTTCAAAGTAATTTCAAATATCACAAAAGGCTGCGGCAAAAAGTCGCAGCCTTTTTCATTTAGAGTGTAAAAAAACGAATGATCAGCACGCCGCATTTCTGCGAAAGAGAAATTTAGCCGCTCCCCTACAAATAACATAGATATTGTTGATTTGGTACAGGTATGATATTAAACACTAACTAAGTGTAGTTCTACATTTTGGCTTTATTGAGAAAATAGAGGATATCTTTTGGAGAATAAGCTTCTACCGCTCCGTCACGGAGAAGCGCACACTGTCCTGCGTATTTCTCGCTGAAAATGTCATGAGGCGGTATAACAAAAACGTCTTTATTCTGGGATAAAGCATGATTTACAGTATTCAGCGTACCGCTGCGTATTCCTGCTTCAACCACAAGAACGCTATGTGAAAGTGCCGAAACAATGCGGTTTCTTATACGAAAATTCTCAGGAACAGGTCTTGCCTGCGGGAAAAATTCCGATATGGCTACTCCATGTGTTGCTATCTCGCGCTTGAAGCCGGTCCTGCCACGAGGATAATCATATTCTAGCCCACAGCCCATAACAGCTACAGTGCTTCCACCTGCACGCATCGCACTGCGGTGTGCGGCAGTGTCGATACCCATAGCAAATCCGCTTATGATATTAACCCCACGTTCTGCAAGAAAGCTTGAAAACTCCTCCGCCACGGCTACAGAATAATCGCTTGGTTCTCTAGTGCCGATAATGGCAACGCTCTTTTCAATAGACAGACAGCTTACATCGCCACGGCAGAAAAGCACAGCAGGTGGACATTCTATCTGTTTCAACCGTTCAGGATAAAGAGGATCGTCAGGGGTGAGGATGTATATACCCTTTTTCTCGCAGTATTCAGCCACCTGTTTCGCCTGAAAGAACGTACAGCAGGATATCTTTTCAGCCTCCTGCTGAGTAACATATCCACAGCGCAGTGACAATAGATCATCGCACATTTCTTCAACGCTGTCATAATATGACATAACGTCCCACAAACGCTTGTCCGCAGGTCCGAACGCAACATCGAGCCACAGCCACAACAGCTTTCTATCTGTATTTTCAAGCATTTTTCCCGCACCTCCAGTTGTCAGATTTCTTTTAATCTTATTGTATCATATTTTATTGTTAAAAACAACAAAATTTTATAGCATTTTGGTTAAATCAAACGATTTCGGTTGAAATGGGCAAGACCATATGTTATAATGGATATTGAAAATTTGAACTTGAAAGGATAGTTGCTTAATGGTAAACAAGCTTGACCTCAGCGGAGAATGGCTGCTGTGTCTTGACAAGGAATGTAAGGGTACTGACCTTGTTTTTGATGATACAATAAACCTTCCAAACACTACTTCCAACGCTAAAAAAGGCGAATACAATACTGAGAGAGAAACAGGCTTTCTTACAGACACATATAAATTTGAGGGCTTTGCATGGTTCAGAAAAAACGTTGACTTCTCTGCTCTGCAATGTGAAAATCTTAAACTTTATCTTGAAAGAACAAGAATAACTGAACTTTATATAGACGGCAAAAAGATAGGCAGGCAGGAGAGCCTTTGCACTCCGCACATCTATGACCTGAACGAGTATATCGGTACTGGCGTGCATGAAATGACTATCTGCGTTTCAAATGTTGGCTACAAGACCAAGGGCGGACACCTGACTTCACCTGACACTCAAACCAACTGGAACGGAATCACAGGACGCATCGAGCTTATAGGCTAAAAAAAAGCTCACGCCGAAAATGTTATGCTTTGGTGCGATATCCACAGCAAGACAGTAAGAGTGACTGCTGACATAACAGGGGGAAAAGGCGGAAAAGCTGTCATAAGCGCTGAGAGCTTCAACAGCGAAAAGAACCATACACCTGCTGTGCAGAGCTTTGAATACACAGACGGCAAGCTTGACGCTTTATACAAAATGGGCGACGATTGCCTGCTTTGGAGTGAGCATGAGCCTAATCTCTACAAGCTGAGAATAGATATCGACGGCGACATGAGCGAGCATATCATCGGTATGCGTGAGTTCAGAACTGAGGGTGGAAAGTTCACCATAAACGGCAAAAAAACCTTTCTCAGAGGAAAACATGACGGCATGATATTCCCTAAGACCGCTTTTGCACCTACCGACCTTGAGGAATGGCTGAGGATAATGAAGATATCAAAGTCATACGGCATGAACCACTACCGTTATCACACCTGCTGTCCCCCTGAGGCTGCGTTTATCGCTGCGGATATGCTTGGAATTTATATGGAGCCACAGCTTCCTTTCTGGGGAACTATCACAGAAGAGGGCGAGGAAAACCACAATCAGGAGGAGCAGGATTTTCTCGTTGAAGAGGGCTTCAATATGCTGAAACTCTTCGGCAATCACCCTTCCTACTGCATGATGTCAATGGGCAACGAGCTTTGGGGCTCAAAGAAGATACTCAACGATATCATAGGCGGCTACAAGAAATTTGATAACAGACACCTTTATACGCAGGGTTCAAACAATTTCCAGTGGTTCCCTAACGTTATAGAAAATGACGATTTCTTTGTTGGCGTAAGACTTGCAAACGACAGGCTTATAAGAGGCTCATACGCTATGTGTGACGCTCCACTTGGTCATATTCAGACTGACAAGCCTGCGGCAAATCACGATTATGACAGCATTATAAGACCGCAAAAGCAGGCAAGCTCCACGGAAGTTTCAGAGGACGGCACTGTCCAGATACAGTACGGCACGACCATGAAAACTGTCAAGGCAAGCGAAGCTGACGCAGATTTTATCCCTGAAGTGCCTATCGTTACTCACGAAATAGGTCAGTATGAAACTTATCCGAACTTCAAGGAAATAGAAAAATACACAGGCTCCCTTAAAGCCAGAAACTTTGAGGTATTCAGAGAAAGACTTGATGAAAAGGGTCTGCTTCCGCTGGCTGAGGATTATTTCAAATGCTCAGGCAAGCTTGCTGTGCAGTGCTATAAGGAAGAAATGGAGGCTGTTTTCCGTTCAAGACTTCTTGGCGGTTTCCAGATACTTGATATTCAGGATTTCAGCGGTCAGGGTACTGCCCTTGTGGGTGTACTTGACGCATTCATGGACAGCAAGGAACTTATCACAGACAGCGAGTGGAGAGAGTTCTGCAATGACGCTGTTGTAATGGCACGTTTTGACAGCTATGTTATTGAAGCTGGCAGCAGTTTCAAGGCGCACACAGAGCTTTGCAATTACAGACCTGACCTTAAAGACGGCAAGCTTATTTGCACTCTTACACTTGAAAACGGTGATGTCATTGGCAAGGTCGAAAAGAATTTTGTTGCAGAAGGCAACTACACTGACATTTGCGATGTAGAGTTTACTCTCCCACAGGTAACAAAGAACACAAAGGCTGTGCTTGCACTTGAAATTGAGGGTACTGATATACGCAATCACTATGACCTTTGGGTCATTCCAACAGTTGAAAAGACAGATATAAGAGGTGCATACATTTTTAACGAGGTAAATGACGAAGCTGAAAGTCTGCTGAAACAGGGCAAGACAGTGCTTATCGTCCCTGACCTTTCAAGGATTGAAAATTCTATCGAGGGCTTCTACTGTCAGGACTTCTGGTGCTATCATATGTTCTGTATCATCTCACAGATGATGAAAAAACCTGACCCTGTTGGCACAATGGGACTTCTTATCGACACCGAACACCCTGCTCTTGCAGGCTTTGCAGGGGAAAAATACTCAACGCCACAGTGGTGGGAGATAGTTCAGAACTCACGCTCGGTTATTCTTGACGACTTTAAGGGCGAGAAAAATGTTATCGTGAGAACTATCGACAACTTTGACCGCAACCACGATCTTTCACTCCTCTACGAGTATGAAAAGGACGGCGGCAAGGTGGTAGTTTGCTCATGCGATTTTGATAAGCTTTCCCACTCCCCTGAGGGACGTGCGTTCATAAAGTCTGTTGTTGACTATGTAAGAAACTAACCGAATATTTATTGCTAAGGGCTGTACTGTTTTGCGGTACAGCCCTTATTTTGTTTGTGCTTGTTGCATAAAACGCCCGCAAAACATTTGTCTGATATAACAAAAGTGCCGACACTACAGTGGCATATGGTTCACTTATTACGAAAAATGTGTTATAATTTAGGTGTATGTTATACAGGAAGGTGATGTTAAGTGCCAAAAGTAAAACGTTATAAATACAAGAATATTGCAGCGGCTCTTGCCATACTGCTTTTGATCATTCTGGGAATATCTACATCGTGCAGTTCAAAAGCTGACAGCCCTAAGAAAATTTCCGACAGCTCGTCAAACTCCTCTGCGGTCAAGGCTGACAGCAGCAGTAAAAAAGCTGTAAAAAAGCTTACGGGCAATTATATGTATGTTACCGCAAAAAACAAAACTGATATGGTAAATGGAGATCTTGTTCTCGTTAATGGCGACCATTCCTTCACCGGTACAGTGAATAACACGGACACAGTTTATTCCTATTTGTTTGACAAGAACGGAAGTCAAATAATGTCCACCAGCAGCACTCAACTGGCGGCTAAAAAAGAGACCTTTGAAGCCTTTGGCAAAATGGGCAATGATTTTTATGCTGACAAGAAGATATCAACACTTATGATAAACACAGCTATGCCTGCGGAAGATGATGAAGACAGTAGCTCTGCCTGCTACGAGCATGACACTGGACTTGCCTTTGACCTGCATCTTTATGACGCAAGCACAGGCGCATATCCTGAGTTTACAGGCGAAGGAAATTATAGTTGGATATCTGAAAACTGCTGGAAATACGGACTTATCCTCAGATACCCAGAGGACAAAGCTGACATCACAGGTGTAAGCCCTATGGCTTATCATTTCAGATATGTAGGTATACCACACGCTGAGATAATGACAGCAAACAAGCTTTGCCTTGAAGAATACATAGATTTTGTCAAGGATTATACATTTGAAAAGCCGCTTACATTCACGGCTTTTGATGACACTGAGTATTCAGTTTACTACGTTGCCGCAGACAAGGGCAGCACCACGAACGTGCCAGTACCACTTGACGACAGCAACAATGAGCGTCCTAACACTATCTCAGGCAACAACGTTGACGGTTATATCGTCTGCGTAAATATGACAGAAAATGCAGCACCTGCTGACTCGTCCTCTCAGACAGACCAGCAGGCGGCTACAGAATAAATTTTTTCGGAGGAAATAAAATGCTTAAAGAAACAGTAGAAATAAAAGTAGATTATGAAAAGGCTGGCGTTTCAAGCGAAGGCTGCGCACCTGTGCTTGATTGCTATTACAACACACTCACTGAGGAAATAGGCAGAAAGAAGCACAAGGCAATTATAATCTGCCCGGGCGGAGGATATGATTGGTGTTCTGAGCGTGAAGCTGAACCTGTTGCATTCAGATTTTTGGGTGCAGGCATATGTGCGTTTGTGCTAAGATACTCATGCGTCAAGAAAAGATTTCCTACTGACGCTTTGGAATGTGCGGCGGCTGTCAAATATGTTAGAGATAATGCGGACAAATTTGACATTGACCCTGACAAGATAATAGTATGCGGTTTTTCAGCAGGCGGACACCTTGCGGCAACAATGGCAAACTTCTGGAACAGCGAACTGCTCACAAAGCCTCTTGGCTGCGATCCTGAGGACATCAAGGTAAACGGCTCTATCTTGGGCTATCCTGTTATCACATCAGACCCTGAATACACTCATGAAGGCTCAATACTCAATATTATTGGCGAGGAAAAATCATCGGAGCTCAGAGAGCTTGTTTCAATGGAAAAGAGAGTATCAGAGAACACTCCTCCTACATTCATTTGGCACTGTGCTGATGATGGCTGTGTAAGGGTTGAGAACACACTTTGGTATATGTGCAGTCTTTCAAAGTATCACATTCCATTCGAGAGCCACATTTATGAATACGGTGGACATGGACTTGCATTGTGCGACGAAACCACTGCCAGATGGGAAGGTCACTATCAGCCGGTGGCGGCTCATTGGGCAGAGGCAGCTATTGATTGGGTACATAGGCTATAAAAATATGTTGCGAGTTGCAACATAATTAAGCTAAAAAATGACTCACATCAATTTGATAGATACTCATATAGACATGTTCAAAGAACTAATATGAATGACCTATATAGTGAACTATGAACAGAACAGGTAGATACCTCAATTGAGTTATCTACCTGTTTTTATTTATCCTTTTCTCTGCACTCGTATGATCTGTTAATAAGTTGGATATGTTTTGACGTGAGTCATTTTTTATCAAGAATATTGAGTATTCCTCGGGATATATGTTAAATCTGTTGGTTATCCCCAAACTTCCTCTGCGATTTCCTTAACAAGTGCAAGCTTTGCCCACTGCTCCTCCTCTGTGAGCTTGTTGCCTATCTCACAGGAAGCAAAACCGCACTGTGGGCTAAGGCAAAGTCTGTCAAGTGAGATGTACTTTGCAGCCTCGTGGATACGGTCGATAACAGCCTGCTTGTCCTCAAGCTCAGGCTTCTTTGATGTGATAAGTCCGAGGACTACCTTCTTGTCGCCGCTTACTGCTTTCAAAGGCTCGAAACCGCCTGAACGCTCGTCGTCAAATTCAAGATAATACGCACTTACATTTTCGCCTGCGAAAAGTGTTTCTGCAACGCTGTCATAGGCGCCGCTGCTTGCATATGTTGAGTGGAAGTTGCCACGGCAAACGTGTGTTGTGATAACAAGATCCTCAGGCTTGCCCTCGATAGCAAGGTTGTTTATTCTCAACAGAAGTCTTTTTATATCTTCAAGTCCTGCGTCATCAACTTCAAAGATAGCCTTTGCATTAGGGTCAACTATCATGCCCCATGAACAATCGTCAAACTGAATGTTGCGGCAGCCTGCTGCGTAAAGGTCAGCGATGACTTTTCTGTAGCCCTTTGCGATATCCTGAACAAGCTCTTCTGTATCGTTATAATACTTCTTTGTGTTCTCCAGTGCGAAAGGCATTATCATCTGCTCAAGAAACTGTGCAGGTGCAGGGATAGTCTGCTTTGCGACTGTGTTCTCGTCCTCGAGAGCCTTAACAAATTTAAAATGCTCAACAAATGGGTGGTCGCCAACTGATACCTTGCCTGTGAGATATGTATCGTCTATCATTGCGGCTTCACCATGGAATGGCAGACCTGTCTGTGTCTTGCTGTGGCCAACTCCGTTGAAACCCCACATAAAGTCAAGATGCCATGTGGCTCTGCGGAACTCGCCGTCTGTGATGATATGATAACCAGCCTTTTTCTGCTTTGCAACGAGATCAAGGATAGCCTTATCCTCTACCTCTTTAAGCTGCTGGACTGTGATAGCACCATTTTCAAAATCTGCTCTTGCCTTTTTCAGATAGTCAGGTCTGAGAAAGCTGCCCACAAAATCGTAGCGGCATGGTACTTTGATATTATTGCTCATTTTTATTACCTCTTTCATTTTACTATAGTTTATTTCCTATTGGTTTGCTGGTATTTAGTATAGCACGAAAAAGGGCGATAGTAAAATATTTATTTCTGTGGGATAGATATAGTTTCAAACTATATCGGATCGAATAGTTTGCTTGACTTTGGGGCATATGGTGTGGTATAATGAATAATACGATATAGTTAGACGATAAATCGAGATTAGATAAACAAAGGTATGTAATATGATAAAAATTGTGTGGTCAATAAAAGATATAAATAAATATCAAACAGGAAACTTACCCGATAATGCAATAAAGATAGAAACGCCTAAGAGCGTCGATGAACTGATGAAAAAAGCGTTGCCGATAGCTGTAATTCTATGTGTTTTACTTTTTGCCGCTATGCTTGGTAAAACCATTGTGTGCAAGGTGGTCGTGATCTCTCCAATATTTATTCTGGTGGGATTTGCTTTAGGCTTTTTATTGTTGATAATTCACGAGTGGTTACACGGAATCGTTTATCCTAAGGACGCAGATGTAACAATAGGAAGAATTAAAGGAAAGACAACATTTGTGGCATTAGCATCATATCCATTAAAACGAGATAGGTTTATATTGATGTGTCTGCTGCCTTTTGTTCTTGGGGTGATTCCTTTTATATTATTTTTAATTAGTCCTGCCGAATTTAGAGTATTTAATGGATTGAATTTTGGTATGGCGTGTATGGGTATGGTTTCGCCATTTCCAGATGTTTATAATGTCCTTACCGTTCTAAGGCGCTCTGAAAAAAACGATTCAATAATGTTCTACAAAAATGATATGTACAAGATCTCTTGAATTTCCAGACTAAGCTTTACCCATATATTCCACCGATACAGCCCCCTCTGTATCGGTATTTTTCTGTCCTTACCGCCTTCCATCGCCCCAATTCTATTGACATTTCCACCTTGTTGTGCTATCACAAAAGTTTACGAGTTAGTCGTAACTAGCTGCATGATACCGCAGAAGTAAGATAGATAAGAAAGGCGGAACATAATGAAAAGTTCTGCAATAGTAAAAAAGGCACTGCATAAAGCGTACGGTGTTTTGTACCCGACTGTCGGCAGGAAAGATAAAGTCGTTATTACAATATCAAGTTGCAACGTCATGCAATGAAAGTTTTTTTACTTTATTCAAGCTTTTTTTGTCCACCTAATTTTTTTGAACAATCATGCTTTTTCTGACATATTATAAAAATGAAAATGCAAACGCAGTCACACTGATCTAATGCGTTTGAGATATGGAGGGTAATTTATGTCAGAAAAGTATTTTTTGGGCGCAATGACGCAGAATGGGTTTTCCACGGAATTTGGCAAGATAATGGCTGATAAGGAGTATTTCACATTCATACTCAAAGGAGGTGCAGGCACAGGAAAATCTTCACTTATGAAAAAGATAGCCGCTGAGTTTGAACCGACAGAGGACGTCACTAGATTTTATTGCTCCTCTGACCCTGCTTCCCTTGATGCAATCGTTCTGCATACATCAAAGGCCATAATCTGCGACGGCACTGCGCCACATGTTATGGAATGTTCATATCCAGGAGTTTGTCAGAAAATAATCAACTTAGGAGAGTATTGGGACGAAGAAAAGCTGAAGGCCTTCAAATCTGAAATAATCGAGGTTACAGACAAAAACAAGTCGCTTTTGGCAAGAAGCAAAAGGTTTACCACTGCCCTGTCTAACGTTTGCTTCGATACCTACAATTGCGGTGAAGGCTGTCTGCTGGAGGAAAAGCTGAAAAGCTTCACAGAACGATCAGCAAAACGTCTTCTAAACAAAAAAGGCTCTGGCAGCGGCAAAACTGATATTAGACAGTTGACCGCTTTGACAGAATACGGCTGTATGACGCAGCTTGCCACTCTTGACAGCTACCTTGACGTGTTCGCCATGAACGATGATTATTATGCCGCTTCCCACAAGTTCGTCACCCTCATGGCACAGCAGGCTGTAAAGCGAAGTTATGATGTTATCCTCTGCCCTGCTATCCTATTTGGCAACACCCTTTACGAGCATTTGCTTATCCCGGAGGCTGGCATCGCATTTGTGATAAATTCACCTATAAGCAAGCTTGACGGCTTTGAAAAAGCTATCAACATGGGAAGATTTTATGACAAGAAAAAGATCTCAGCCCTGAAAACAAGACTGAGATTAGATAAAGTCACCGCCTCCGACCTTGCAGAGGAAGTGTATTCAGGCATCAAGAAAGCCAAGAAAGTCCATGACGAGATAGAAAAGTATTATATCGCCGCAATGGATCACGCCGCCCTTAATAAGGTCTGTGACAGCATTTCAAGGGAAATTCACGAGAGGACTATAAAATAGTTTTCCACATTCCGTCGTAAGGCGCAGGCTCAAAGCCCATTTTCTTATAAAGCGATATGGCTCTGCCGTTTTCAAGCTCGACTTCAAGTCGGATACGGCGGAGCTTTTTGTCGCCATTTTCCTCGATATACTTAAAAAGCTCCCTGCCCAGACCTTTTGAGCGGGATTCCTCCAGCACAAAAAGCTCGTCTATCCATATAGTAATACCGCCTGCTTCAACTGAATATGTTTTCATTGTAACACAGTAGCCAACATTATTGCCGTCACAAACGAGCATATAACCCTGCACATACACGTCAGATCTCATCATTTCATCGAAGCCCTGCTCAAAATGCTCTCTTGGAACAGGCTTGTCCACCGCAGAAGAATTATAGAACTCAGTGGAAAATCTGATATAATCTTCCCTGTCCTCAGGCACAAATTTTCTTATCATTTTTATCTCTCCGTTTCTTTGGTATTAGCCTATTATAGCATTTTATTTACCAAAAGTCAAATGCACAAATTTTGTTGCAAAAGTCCAGATTATGTGATATAATTATTTTGGATATTTTTAATCATATTTGTGAGGATACATAATGATATATACTTTTGATTGCGA
>OGQW01002068.1_pt1 | contig 10685 bp, 7 predicted proteins | sample 1553301 | NCBI WGS metagenome assembly OGQW01 (sample SAMEA2579974, study PRJEB22360) | human gut metagenome
GGAAGCACATAATACTCCCAACCGCCGATTCCGGTTGCGGGGAACCAGACTAGTTTTAATGAAAATAAGAGTACAAACAGCATTGCAAGCCAGAATGTTGGAATCGAAACGCCGAGAAGCGCAATGATCATGCTGATTCTGTCTCCCCAGCCATTCTGGTGAACCGCTGCCGTTACGCCAAGCGGGATTCCGATACCAAACGCTAATACCATTGAGGCAATTCCCAGAATCAGTGTTCTTGGAAGTCTCTGCATAATTTCTCCCGCAACCGGAGCACCTGTCAGATAAGATTCACCCAGATCAAAATGAAGAAATACGTCTGATAAGAACTCTCCAAGCTGCACAATAAATGGTCTGTTTAAACCAAGCTGTTCTCTCATCTCCGCAAGTTCATATTCCGACGCTGTACTCCCCAGCATGATCTGCGCCGGATCACCGGGAACCAGGTACAGAATACCGAAGATCAATGTCGCAACGAGCAGCACTACAGGTATCATCTGCAGAATTCGTTTGCCAATAAATCTGATCATTCTTCTTCCTCCCAAATACCTCTGTTTTTAGGAATCGGCGTGCCGAATCCAACTATATGGTTCCTGCACGCCGATGATTGTTGTCATGTAACTATAAAAACTGCATTGCAATTTTCATTCATTTTTATTCCATAAGCTTAGTTCCAAACGTAAGTAGATGCGCCCGGAAGGAAGTTGGAACGGATGCTGTATTTTGCACCTGTAATCTTATTCTTGTTTGTAATATAGTAGTTGTCTTTATGGAAAAGACCATAATGATAAGCTTCTTCAACCATGTACTGCTTTGCAGCATCAATGTCCGCATCATCCTGAGAAGCAGCCGCTGTCATCAGGAGATTGTCCAGTTTGTCATCTCTTACCATTGCCATGTTATGCTCTGCGTAACGTGTGCTGTTTAACTGGTTCCAGATACGGGTAATATAACCGTATGCGGAGTTATAAGAAATATTAAGATCGAACTTAGTCGGGTCTGTCTGGTATGTATTCCAGAGAGCCTGTTCAAAGGATGTAACCTCACTGTCAATTCCAACTTCTTTTAAGTATGCCTGAATGATCTGTGCAGTCTTTACACGAACCTCATCTGTGTCACAGAGAATTGTAAGTTTCAGACTTCCATCAGCAACTCCGGCTTCCTTTAAGAGTTCTTTTGCTTTTTCCGGATTGTAATCATAATGTTCTACGTTTTCGTTATTGTAAATGTTCCGCTGCAGTGGACTGTATGCCGCCATTCCCTCGCCAAGAAGCACAGAATCGATAATGGCCTGGCGGTCAATCGAATAACAGACGGCCGGAATGATGTCCCTGTTTTTCGTCCAGTAATCATTCGCAAAGTTAAATAAGATTCCGCGGTAATCTGCCGTTGTCATATCGTAGCAGGTAAAACCGTCTTTTTCTTTGAAATTCTGCGCATTTTTCGGGTCAAGCAGCGCCAGATCCAGTTCGCCGGATTCCAGCTGCATCGCCTGTGCATTATCATCTGGTACAATTTTGAAAATGACCTTGTCAATCTTTGGTGCCCCAAGGTAATAATCTTCATTTTTTACCAGAACAATCGACTGGCCTTCGTCCCAGCTCTCCAGTTTATACGGGCCGGTTCCAACCGGTGCACGGAAGAAATCCGATTCCTGCATGTTTTCACCTTCCAGCAGGTGCTTCGGCAGGATGGCCATCGTCATGTATTCCAGGAAAGCCACGTTCGGCTCGGAAAGGCGGAAGGAAACGGTGCTGTCATCTATAACTGTAATCTCTTCTACATCCTCATAATTTGGTGCATTTTCAGATCCGTTTTCCGGATCCATGATCGCTTCGATGGTGAATTTCACATCGTCCGCCGTAAATTTTTCTCCATCATGCCATTGGATGCCGTCCCGGATATGAAAGGTGTAGGTGCAGGTTTCTGCATCGTACTCCCATTTTTCTGCCAGACCCGGAACAATGTTGTCATCCGCATCGTGTGCGGTCAGTCCGTTGAACAGCAGCAGATTAATTTCACCGTGCTCATCCATCGCCGGATTAATCCTGGTATAATCAGCAGAACCGTAAACCAGGGTCGTCTCTTCCTCCCCTGTCTGGCCGGAAGAAGCTTCCGTCTCTGTTTTCGACAAATCTGTATTGTTGCTGTTTTTCCCGCTGTCCTGACCGCATGCCGCAAGGGATGCTGCAAGAGACACCATCAGCATCAAAGATAATATTTTCTTTTTCATCCTTTTCCTCCCATTTTCAGACCGTTTTTACCCGGACTGACCGCTTTTTTGCTTTGTACTCCCATGATCTGCGCGCCTGATCCATGTACTGTTCGTTCATTATATTTGATATTTCAAGCTCTCACAAGCCGGGTGGGGGGATATTTTTTTCTTTTCTCGTAAAGTTAATCGTCTCATGCAGAGGGAACTGCTCCGCATGCCAACATAAAACATGACCTTGATCAGGGGACTCTTCCTCTGCATCAAAGTCATGTTTGTTTTCCTATGATTTTAAAATTTTACAGCATATTGATAACAAATCCAGCCAGCATTGTGGACAGAACCGTAATAACCGTAATTCCTCCCACGACATACGGCACGTTTAAGGTATCTTCGATAAACGCTTTCTCCTCCGGTGTCTCTCCGACCGCATCGCCGACCTCGCGGCAGATGACCACGTTGCTCGGGAATCCGAGGAACTGCTCGACACCGATGCCGACAGCCAGATCCTTGTCGCCGACAAGTTTCCAGGTCGGAAGAACCCATCCAACCAGTGCAACACCGATCAGAGCCGCGGCAAACAGAACGATGGTCTGGAATGCCATGGTACCGAGATCACTTAAGGAAACCTTCGCCAGAGACGGGATGATGGAGCCAAAGACAGCAACCATCATAAGGCCGTAGGAATTCGATTTCTGCAGCGGTTTTGTCGGAACGAGTCCGGAAGCGGCACAGACAACGCCGAGAAGCAGCGCCCAGATGCTGTAGTTGATCGGAGTCAGATCGCCAAGGATGTGGGCAACCCAGGAACCGGCTGCAACGAGCGCCATCATGACGTTGGCGGAATACCATTCTTTGTGTTTATCTGCAAAGGAAACTTTTGCGGAAGCACCGTTTCCGGTCTCCTGCTTTTTAAACTGCGCCGGATTCTCGCGGTATGCTTTCAGCAGTTTTTTTCCGTAACGGATACCCATGGCAGATGCGATCGGCGCACCGACGAATTTCTGTACGGAATAGATGACTGCACAGAGTGCTGCCGCCGTTGCCAGTCCTTTTTCTGCTGCGGCGCTTGCCATCAGCGAAGTTGCCATTGCCGCACCGTTGATAACCGGCATGCCGACGAGCATAGTGTCAAATCCGATGATCGGGGATACCAGAAACATCACAAGGCAGGACGCCAGCATACAGAGTGCCGCCATTAATACGGTTCTCCACTCCTCGATCAGCTGTTTCACGTTCAGGGTAGTACCCATGTTGAACAGTACCATCGCAATTGCCAGTTTTGATAACGCCGTAAGGCCTCCCTGGTCGATGATGTCCGCCGGGATCAGTTTCGTCAGAAAGCCTACCAGGAACAGGAGCATGACGACCATCATTCCGGACAGCTTTCCTTTTGTAATTTTACCGACAATGTCGCCAAGTGCAAACACGATCAGAACAATCATGAAGCTGGAGAACATTGCGTTGTTTGTTAAAATCTCAGCCATTTCTTTTTCTCCCTTGCTCTTTTTAATTTGAAATTATACATAATTTCCTTTTGTTTTGCAAGTTTTATCCAGTTTTTATTTTGTATTTTGCATATTTATGCAATCCTTCCAATTATCCGCGCCACAAGCTCTCCGGCATGATAGAAGTCATCGAGATGCAGATATTCTTCGGTCGAATGATTCTTGAAATATCCTGTTGCGATACCGACACAGGTGATTCCCTTCTGATTGAAAATATTGCCGTCCATACCGCCGCCTCCGCCGTTGATCTGCGGTTCGATTCCCATCTCTTTCAGGGATTCCGTGACGATCTGAATCATCTCGGAATCCTCCGGGATGAAGAACGGCAGGAAGGTGTTTTCTCTTTTAAATTCCACACGCGCACCGCGCTTTTCTGCGATTTCACGGCAGTGCGACTGGAAATACGCTTCATAGCGGTCGAGTTTTTCTCCCGACCGGCTCCGCATCTCTCCGCGCAGGATTGCGTGGTCGCAGACAACGTTCATTGCCTCGCATGTTTTGGACCAGAGGTGAGAAAAGTTCGACGTTGTATTTTCATCCAGTCTTCCCGTCTCCATCGTTGCGAGCATTTCCGCCATAATTTTTGCCGCATCAATGCCTTTCTCCGGCTCATTTCCCGCATGGGCTGCCTTGCCGAAAACCTGTGCTTCCAGAAGGGCACGGCCCGGCGCACCATTTACAATTCGGCCGATGCGTCCCGGGGAGTCGAGCACATACATCGTTTTTGATGTCAGCAGGCTTACATCGAATGCTTTCGCACCGTACAGACCGGCCTCCTCGCCGACCGTAAAGAGGATCTCCAGTTTCGGAAGCGCCTTCTCGGATTCAATCGCCTGACGCACGCCCTCTAAAATGGCTGCCACACCGGACAGATCATCCGCCGCCAGAATCGTGTCGCCCGAAGAACGAAGGATTCCATCCTCCTCCACCGGTTTGATTCCAATGCCGCCCGGCACACGGTCCATATGGGAACAGAAACAGACAACACCGTCCCGCTCTCCTTCCCGAACCGCCAGAATATTGCCGCATACGCCGCCAAACGTAGCCCCGGCCTCATCCCGCGTAATCGCAAATCCCATCTGCTCCAGTTTTTTCACCAGATGCTCTGCAATCTCCGTCTCCTGACCGCTCGACACATCAATCCGCATCAATTCGGTCAGTTCATCTAACATACGTTGATTTTTCATTTCTTTTCCACTCTCCATTCTTGAAAAAAATTTTCAAAAACAATTCTTCTACATCTTACCATTTGCTTTTCGTCCTTAATAGGTGTAAAATTATGCCATAATTCATTTTTATGTCTTTAATTCTCGGAAAGGAATTTTATATATGAAAATCGGCGTAACAGGTTCTGACCATATCTGCGACAGGATTCAGAAAACGCTGGAGAAGCGCATGCCGGACCTTGAAGTGGTCTACCGGCGTTCCAACGATTACCGGTACGGTCTGGAAGCGGCTGCCCAGTTTCAGAAAGGGAAAGTATCCGGCATTATTTTTACTGGGCCGACCAACTATCACTATGCTTTAAAGCGACTGGAGCCAAACGTTCCCTGGACCTTTCTTCCGCACAATCAGGCTTCCATCTTAAAAGCGCTGGCGGAATCTGCTGTCCGTTATTCCTGCGTGCCGGATGTCATCAGTATCGATATGTATGAGGAACAGCTTGTGCAGGAAACGCTGGAAGAGATCGGCATTTCCAATGGCCGCGTCCTTGTGGCACACGGCTCTTCTCCCGATCAGGGCGATTTTCAGGATGCCCTCACGGATTTTCACCGTTACAACTATTTTCACAACGGGGCAAAAATCTGCTTTACCAACATGGAAAAAACGTATGAGGCACTGTCGGCAGAAGGCATTCCCTGCATCCGCATCTCGGTTTCCGAGGATGTAATTCTGGAACAGGTTTATCATCTTCAGTTTCTGGAAAATACGGCGCAGAAGAACCGCGGGCAGAGTGCTTCCGTGCAGATCTATTTTGATTATTCCTTTGATCAGGAGACGGATCTTTCGCTCCGGGAATGGGAGAAGATTCATTATCAGAATGAGATGCGCGAGCTGATCTACTCTGCCGCCCACCGCATGGGGGCTGCTGCGTTCTCCGAGGGCGCTTCTATTTTTTATATCATGTCATCCCGTCCGGTTCTGATGCGGGAATTTATTCAGAACGGGGAATATCAGAAGATTCTGTTTCACGGACAGCAGACGCCGCACAACCGGCTGTGGATCGGCATCGGCTACGGTGATACTCCCATGGAGGCGAAATCCCGCGCGGCGATGGCACTCAACCACTCGATCGCGGACCACTCCGGCGCGAACTATATTGCGGAGGATGAGCATCAGTTTACCGAAATTAAGATCAATGACCCGACCGATCACACGGCGTATCTTCTGCACCGGCTTCACATCAGCAGCAGTACGTATGAAAAACTGAAAGAGATTCTGCTGTCACATGATCAGGTAATCACTTCCGCACAGCTCGCTGCAGATATGGGGATCACGGAGCGGAGCGCCAACCGGCTGATTCTGCGGCTGGAACAGGAAAACTGTGTGACCACGATCGGCAAAATCAGCGGCGGCAGGGGACGGCCGGCACGGATTATGAAAATCACTTTATAAAACATAAGAAATGGAGAATGTTTATGGATAAAAGAACGGAACAGGCATTTGCCTATCTCGAGAAAAACGAACACAGTATGATGGAGCTGCTGAAAAATCTTGTCTCCATTGAAACGCCTTCGGCTGATCGCGAGGCGAATGAGCGGATTGCGGCGCATCTTGATACGTACTGTGATGCGCTTGGTATGGAGCGGGAGATTCATCATTTTGAGAAGGCCGGTCCGACGTTTGCGGCATGGACTCGGCCGCAGGAGAAGAAGCCGATTCTTCTGCTCGGACATATGGATACGGTGCATGCGGTCGGAAAATTTGGGCCGGAACCGTTTCTTGTGAAGGATGACCGCGTGTACGGCCCTGGCGTTTATGATATGAAGGGCGGCGATGTCATTGCGCTGTTTGCGCTCCGCGCGCTGAATGCTGTCGGATATGAAGACCGCCAGATCAAGCTGGTTCTCACTGGTGACGAGGAAGTTGCCCACGCGTTTTCCCACGGCGAGGCCGGAAAGCTTGTCGAACAATATGCCAGCGGCTGTGAGGCGGCGTTTAATCTGGAATCGAGTTATACCAACGGTGAAGTGACTACGAGAAGAAGCGGCGGCGCGATCATCCGCGTGAAAGTAAAAGGAAAAGCTGCTCATGCCGGAAAGGAACCGCAGAAAGGCGCGAGTGCGGTTCTGCAGGCGGCACGCATGATTACAGAGATTGAAAGCCGCTCCGTTTTCGGCTATCTTTCCTTCAATTGTGGCCGCATTTCGGGCGGAACCGGTGCTAACGTTATCCCGGATTCCTGTGAGTTTTCCATCGGCATCCGCTATGCGGCAAATGCTCAGTATGAGGAAGCCATCGCTTTCTTAAAAAATCTCTGCGAACACGTCACCGTTCCGGGCACAAGCTGCACGATGGAACAGAACGGCTACTACCCAGCCATGGAAATGGTCGACGGTGCCGACCGCCTCCTCTCCCTCTATCAGGAAAGCTGTAAACTCCTCGGCGAACCAATCCCGCAGGGCATCCAGCAGAGCGGCTGCTCCGACACCTCCTTCGTCACCCGCATCGGAATCCCCGCCCTCTGCAGCCTCGGTATCCAGGGCGCAGGCGCACATTCACTTGATGAGTATGCGATTCCGTCCTCACTGCTCGTGCAGTGCAAGAAACTGGTGGCCACGATTTTGGCGATGTAAAATGCTATGCGGTTCTTGACAAAACAGGAAAGTCATTTTAGCATAAAAAAAGAAACGGGTTTTTTGTCCGGTAAGCTCATCGTGAGCCGAGGGAGTTGCTCGTTTCTTTTTTATTATCTTATTTTCTTTACCCAATCACATCCGTAACCGCATTCACCGCTTTCGCCACAAAGCTGATCGTCTTTTCGCTGAACACTTCCCCGTCTTTTGAGATCGAAACGTGTGCCAGTCCGATCTCATCTTTCTCGCTCGCTTCGGTACTGCCCATGAGGGTTGTCCATTTGATATGGACATCGTCGGCGGTGATGGCGTGGTCGCATGTTACGATGTACTGTGCTTCATCGAACAGCGGCGAATTGGATTCCGCATAGACGATGATGTCGTTGTTTTTTTCCTGATAGACGCGCACGGTATAATTTACCAGGTCTTTTTCATCCGTAATATAGTCCTTGTTCGGCGATACGGTTTCTTCGCAGATCAGGCTTGCATCTTTTGGAATTGTATTGTTCTCTTTCTTTTTTGTCATTCCGATCATCAGCATACAGTTGCAGAGTGCTGCGATCAGAACTGCAAGCAGCAGGATTTTTATTCTATGTTTCATTGTTTTCTCTTCCTTTTCCCATGTCATAGTTTGTCACTGATGTTTCATTTCCATTATACATGATTCCCCCAAAATAAGAAACGCAAAAATGCATCCGCCCCCGTAAAACCTTTTTGGAAAAATTTCTCAATGAAAAAGTTTTCTATTTTGTTCCAAATATGTTATGCTATACTGTCTGTTAGGCAATTCTAACTCGATGTACTCTCGTAATAAAGGAGGAACTGCATGCCTTTAAATTTAACCGATTTCAATCAGTTTTACGTCATCAATAAAATCTGCGGCCAGGAAAAGCAGCGTCATTATCTGGAGTCGCTTGGGTTTGTTCCCGGGGCCAGGATTTCGATTCTGTCGGAGCTTCACGGTTATTATCTCGTCATGGTGAAGGGCAGTAAAATCGGGCTGGATAAGAGTCTGGCCAAGAAAATTATTGTGTATGCCAGCTGAACCGATGGCAGGGTTCACTTTTTGCATACGCATTTAGAAAGTATGGAGTATTATGGAAAAGAACAAAAAAATCATCAAACTGTGCTATCTGCAGATCGCATTCTATGTCGTCTTTCTGACATCGCTGCTTCTGCATTTCAAGCGTGGGCTGGATCATCGCGCCTTTGCGCTTCTGATTATCCTTACGCTGCTCGGCTGCGCCTCTGCACTGACGCTTACCGATTATCTGAAAAGCCTGATCCGCCGCTCCGGCTTTGATGTCGCCGGCGTGCACGATAAAAAGTCGCTGGAAGAAAAGCTCCTCCAGCTTCAGAACGCGGACGATACACTCGATGTCGGCGTGATGATGTTTGATATGAACAATTTAAAGATGATCAACGACACGTACGGCCACGAAGAAGGCGACGTCTTTATCCAGACCTTCGCCTCCTATCTGACCCGCATTCTGACCGAGGACAGCTTTCTGGCGCGGTTCGGCGGTGATGAATTTGTCATTGTGCAGAATCATGCAACCTGGAACCAGCTGGAGCAGATGAATCTTCAGCTGCAGACGATGATCGACACCTACAACCAGACGGCGGATCACCCGCTGAGCTATGCCGTCGGATATGAGCTGAGCTGCAAAAATCATTATTATCTGATCATGGATCTGCTGCAAATGGCGGACGAAAAAATGTACCAGAACAAGCGGTATAAAAAACAGCTCCAGAAAAACGGACCTCTCGCCGCCCGCCGCAGTATGCTTGCTGAGAGCGTTTCCACGGATTCTTTAAAAGAAAAAATTTTTACGCTTCTCAATAACAGAAGCGAAGAAAAGCAGTACGCCTTTCTGATGACGGATGTCGACAATTTTCATCTGATCAACGATTACTGGGGTTATGAGATGGGTACGAACATTCTGAATTTCATCCTGAAAAAGCTGGAACTCTTTCCGCAGACACTCTTTGTGAACCGCTATCACTCCGATATCTTTGTCGGCATTATCGATATCACCGGGCAGGATCCGGCCGTGGTGCGGGAAAAGATTTCCGCCTATCACAAGCAGGCGATCCGCGAAGTGCTGGAATCGTACCCGCTGAATTACATGACGCTGAACACTGGCGTCTATTATCTGAATGACACGGACACACCAACGGAGGAAGTCATCTCTCATGCCAACATTGCGCGGCGGCGTGCGAAGGAAACTTCCACCTGCGTCTTCGAATACAACGCCGAGCTTTCCAGCACGGAACAGAAGCGCGCGGAGACCATTCATTCCTTCCAGAATGCCCTTGCGAAAAAAGAATTTCAGATTTATTTCCAGCCGAAAATCAGCGGAAAAACGCAGGAAATTGCAAGCGCCGAGGTGCTGGTACGCTGGCTGCGCGAGGACGGCACGCTCTGGTTCCCGGACAGCTTTCTGCCGATTCTGGAGGAGACCGGAGAGATTGAGTCGCTCGACTATTATGTGTATAATGCTGCTTTCCAGTGGCTCGCTGACCGCCGGGAAAACGGACTTCCGCTGCTACCGCTCTCGCTGAATGTGTCGCCGGTTCATTTCCGCAAGATCGATACGTTCACACAGCGGATCACACAGCTGCTCGATCATTATCAGATTCCTTCGAAGTACCTGGTTTTTGAGATCACAGAAACAACGTACATTCATAACATTGATGCCGTCAACCAGATGATCCGCTTTTTCCACGACCGGAATATCCGCATTTCCATGGACGATTTTGGGTCTGGATATTCGTCCTTAAATTCGCTGAAGGATATTCTGTTTGATGAAGTTAAAATTGACAAACATTTCCTCTCGGCGGGTCTCTCCGAAAAAGGAAAAATTGTGCTGGAAGAGATGTTTCATCTTTTAAAACGCACAGACAAATGGATTGTCTGCGAGGGTGTGGAGACGAAAGAGATGGTAGATTTTCTGATCGCCGAAGGATGCGACGAGCTGCAGGGATTCTATTATTATAAACCGATGGAACAGAAAAAATTTGAAGAGCTGATCGCTTGACAAAGTCCGAATTCTATACTATGGTTATCTCACCCGGTAGTTACTACCGAGTGAACCTCACATGACTAAAGTCACGTGCTTCCGGCCGCTTTAGGCGGCAGACCAAATATCGGCGGATACGCCTGTT
>OGQW01002072.1_pt1 | contig 10662 bp, 6 predicted proteins | sample 1553301 | NCBI WGS metagenome assembly OGQW01 (sample SAMEA2579974, study PRJEB22360) | human gut metagenome
TGATGTATACTATGAATTTCAGCATTTGAATATTAAACATCGTATAGCTATAGAATGTAAAGAGTGGAATACCCCAGTTACTAAAGGTGAAGTAGGAGAGTTTGTTGCAAAACTTAATGATTTAAATAATATTTCAGGTGTGATGGTGGCTAAATCAGGATACCAATCAGGGGCAAGACAGTTTGCGGAAGCAAATGGTATTCAATTAATGGAAGAAAAAGACTTACCCTCTTTTACAGATATAATTGCTGGAGTGGTAAAAAAAGCTTTTCTTCCGGATAAAAAAGTTAAAGGCGATCCTTTTTGGACACTGATGGAAATACAAAATGGAGAAACAACAGGAACATATTATGCTTTAGCTGACAAGGAGAAAACAATAGTCCCTTTCTTTTATTCGCAGGTTATAGCAGAAAAGTTACGTAAGAAATTACCCGATGGATATTGTTATGAAGTGAGAGGAGTTTCCCAGTATCAATTAAAGGGATTTATTGCTCAAATGGAAGTATTAGGTGTACAAGCAGCAATATATTATGTTCCTTTTTGGAACGAAGATGAAATAGATATACCATTTGCAATTATTCCAATTGAAAAATTGAAAGAGGAATATGTATACATATAAATTATACTAAAATAAGTGAGACTAGATGTTGCTTTGTAAGGAAGTGGCATCCAGTTTTTTTAATTAAAGTTTCCTGCTTCGGCAAAAATAATAGGGGAACGAGTGTAAAACATGGATTTATTGCCGATGATGTGGTATACTAACCATAGTAAACGTGATTTTTGAAATCATGATAATAAAAGGCTCACAGAATATGCTTTTTATCGTGTGAAAGGAGGGCGGCAGATGCGATATCTTTCGGTTGCTGAAATGGCGAAAAAATGGGATGTATCTGAACGTAGTGTAAGAAATTATTGTGCCCATGGTCGTGTGTCGGGAGCATTTCTTATCGGAAAGACATGGAATATTCCAGAAAATGTCCAAAAGCCAGAGCGCACTAACAAGAAGAAAGAAAAACCAACGACTTTACTGGATATTTTGCAGGATGAGAAGGTAAATAAATATTCTGGAGGCATTTATCATAAGACACAGATTGATTTAACATATAATTCAAACCACATGGAAGGCAGTCTGCTGACTCACGATCAGACCCGATATATCTTCGAGACAAATACCATTGGTATAGAAAAAGAAGTGCTCAATGTAGATGATGTGATTGAAACAGCAAACCATTTCCGGTGTATTGATATGATTATTGATCACGCAAAATCGGCATTGACGGAAAAATTTATCAAGGAGCTGCATTTGATTCTGAAAAATGGCACCAGTGATTCCAGAAAGGATTGGTTTGCTGTCGGTGATTACAAGAAACTGCCAAATGAAGTCGGAGGTATGGAGACTGCACTTCCAGAAGAAGTTGCAGACAGGATGAAGAAATTGCTGTCGGAGTACAACAACAAGGAAGAAAAGACCTTTGACGATATTCTGGATTTTCATGTGAAGTTTGAACGTATTCATCCATTTCAGGATGGCAATGGTCGTGTGGGACGATTGATTATGTTCAAGGAATGCCTGAAATATAATATTGTTCCATTCATTATCGAGGATAATTTGAAAATGTTTTATTATCGAGGATTGAAAGAATGGAACAATGAAAAAGGGTATTTGACTGATACTTGCCTGACAGCGCAAGATAGATATAAAGCATACTTGGATTATTTTAGAATTGCATATTAAGAGAAAAAATAATGATAAGAATTACATGAAAGCGGGGCGATGAGTGTGCTAATGAATACAGCTGAGTATCTTTCCATTATTGAAAATATCAAGAGTGAAATCAGGGCTGCACAATACCGTACAGCAGTTCATGCGAATGCAGATATGCTACTCCTTTACCATGATATAGGTTGTGTGATTAATGAACATAAATCATGGGGTAACAAGTTTATTGACAATCTTGCCACTGATATTAGGATTTCTTTTCCAGAGAGTAAGGGATATTCTGTTCGTAATCTAAAATATATGGCAAAATTTGCTGAGACTTATCCTGATCGGGAATTTGTGCAGACGGTGTCTGCACAAATTCCGTGGTCCCATAATATTGCAATTTTGGAAAAAGTCAAAGACCCACAACAGCGTGTATGGTACATTGAAAAAACGGCTGAGAATGGATGGTCTCACAATGTTTTGATTCATCAAATCGAAAGTGGTTTGTATCAGCGGCAGGTTCTGGCAGATAAAGTTACAAATTTTGAGCACCGCTTACCGTCTCCACAAAGTGAGCTGGCAGTACAGACTATGAAAGATCCATATGTATTTGATTTTATTCCTTTTCGGGAAGATATGCTCGAACGGGATATTGAGCAGGCACTGGTTCGGGATGTCACAAAGCTCCTTTTGGAGCTTGGAACAGGATTTGCTTTTTTGGGCAATCAGTATCACTTGAATGTAGGTGGGGATGATTTTTACATTGATTTGTTGTTCTATAACCTGAACCTTCGCTGTTATGTGGTTATCGAACTGAAAACTGGCGACTTCAAGCCGGAATATGCCGGTCAGCTAAACTTTTATTTGTCAGCCGTGGACGGTATTTTGAAAAAAGAGCAGGATAATCCGTCCATTGGTTTGCTTCTGTGTAAAAGCAAAAACAATGTGGTTGCAGAATATTCGCTTAAGGATATATCAAAGCCGATTGGTGTAAGCGAGTATAAAATAACCAGCAGTCTGCCGGATGATCTGGAAAAGCAGCTGCCATCAGTTGAGGATATTCAGAAACGGATTAAGTAAACTTGATTTTAAAATTTGAATAAATCTGCCGGAATTTTGGTGACTTTATATCAGAGTAGTATATTTTTTTAAGATACGACTTCCGATAAGTTCGGATTATGAGAAGCTTTCATGTAAGACGATGATATGGAAGGAGGATGCACAAATGAGCACTGTTCTACCTAAAAGTAAAATGTCAGAAGAAGATGTGAAATTACAGTATATTACCCCTGCAATTACCTCTAAATGGGACAGAAGTAAGATTACCATGGAGACACAGGTTACAGATGGTAAAATCAACTTGAAGGGAAATTTTGTATTCCGTGAAAAACCGAAGCGTGCAGATTATATTTTATATCTGAACGCAAACAATCCGATTGCCATTATTGAAGCGAAAGATAATAAGCACAGCATTTCTCATGGTTTGCAACAGGCTATGACTTATGCTAAGATGCTTGACCTTCCGTTTGCATATAGTTCAAATGGAGATGGATTCGCAGAGCATGATTTCCTTACGGGCAAAGAACGTCAGCTGAAAATGGATGAATTTCCGACAGAGGTGGAATTGGTTTCACGATTTAAAGAGGAATCTGGAATGACACCAACACAGGAAGCGGTAATTGAGCAGCCTTATTACAGCAGTCAAAATACATATCCACCTCGCTACTATCAGAGAATTGCTATTAACCGAACCGTAGATGCTATTGCAAGAGGGCAGAATCGTTTGTTGCTCGTTATGGCTACCGGTACAGGAAAAACATATACGGCTTTCCAGATTGTTTATCGTATGCTGCAAAGTGGATTAAAACGGAAAATTTTATATCTTGCTGACCGTAATATTCTTGTGGATCAGTCTATTCAGCAAGATTTTGCCCCGTTGGAAAAAGTGATTCACAAGATCAACGTATCCAAAGATGATAAAAGCACCATTACTTCTCATGAGGTGTATTTTTCGCTGTATCAGCAGTTGGTTGGTGACGATGATAAGGAACATTTCAGCGAGCTTTTTACACCGGATTTCTTTGATCTCATCATTGTAGATGAATGCCATCGTGGTTCGGCAAAAGAGGAAAGCCGCTGGCGCAGGATTTTGGAATATTTCAGTTCTGCCACTCAGATTGGTATGACTGCAACTCCGAAGGAAACGAAGTATATTTCCAATCTAAGCTATTTTGGCGAACCGATTTATATGTATAGCCTGAAAGAAGGAATCGAAGATGGTTTCCTTGCACCGTTCAAGGTTATCAACATTATGACAGATATTGGGGACGGATGGAGACCTCGTAAGGGACAGAGAGACATTTATGGCAATGAAATAGAAGATCGCATTTATACCAACAGCGATTATGATTACAATATTATCATCGAAGATCGTATTCAACAGGTGGCAGCCGAGATTACCCGCTATCTGAAAAGTACGGACAGAATGGCAAAAACGATTGTATTTTGTGCAACGGAAGATGCAGCTGAGCGTATGCGTCAGGCATTGGTAAATCTGAACTCTGATATGGTAAAGGAAAATCCAGATTATGTTGTGCGTATTACCGGCAGTGATGATTATGGAAAAAAGAAATTGGACTATTTTATTTCCGTCTCCGCACCGTATCCGGTGATTGCAACTACATCAAAACTTTTGTCTACCGGTGCAGACTGCAAGATGACAAAGCTGATTGTTTTGGATGAAATGATTGGTTCCATGACAGAATTTAAGCAAATTATCGGTCGTGGCACCAGACTGCGTGAAAAAGAAGGAAAAACACATTTTGTTGTTATGGATTTTCGCAATGTTACCAGATTATTTGCTGATCCTGACTGGGACGGTCCAATTATGATTGATCCTGGGTTCACGCCGAGAGGGCAGACAACACCACCCACTCCGGAACCAGATGATCCACCTGTTCCGATTGACCCACCGGGACCGAAAAATCCCAAACCTATTGTCAGCCGTGATGGTTGCAAGGTAGAAATTATCCATAAAACGGTATCGGTATATGATGCAAATGGAAAATTGCTCCGACAGGAAAGTATTGTGGATTACACAAAAGAAAATATCCGTGGTGAATATGCCTCTTTGGATAATTTCATTCGTCAATGGTCAAAGGAAGAAAAGAAAGAAAAAATCAGGGAAATGCTACTGGAGCGTGGTATTGATCTGGAATTGATGAAATCAGAGCAGAATATGTCAGATATGGATGATTTTGATTTTATCTGCCATGTGGCGTTTGACAAGAAGCCGTTGACCCGTAGAGAGCGAGCTAACAATGTGAAGAAAAAGGATTTTCTTAGCAAATATAGTGGTATTGCAAGAGAAGTGCTGGAAAGCCTTCTTGATAAGTATATGAATACTGGAATTTACGAAATTGAGAAAACAGAGATTTTAAAACTTGATCCATTCCAGAAACTTGGAAAACCTGCAAAAATTGCCGGATATTTTGGAGGAAAAGCCGGTTATATGCAGGCAGTCAAAGAACTTGAAGAAGCGATTTATGCGGATGAAGCTGTATAAGTTATAGGAAAACAAAAAATTAAGGCGGTATAGAAGATGAGTAATTTATCTGGATTTGTAAAAAGACTTCGTGATATTATGCGAAATGACGCCGGTATCAATGGTGATGCCCAGCGTATTGAGCAGATTGCATGGATGCTTTTTTTGAAAGTGTATGATGCAAAAGAGCAGGATTGGGAATGGGATGATGAGGAGTATGTTTCCATTATTCCAGAAGAGTGTCGCTGGCAGAACTGGGCTGTTGACGATCATACGGGAACTGCTTTAACAGGTGATAAACTGTTAAATTTTGTGAATAACACATTGTTTCCTGTATTAAAGGGAAATGACATCAAGGATGCCACTGGAAAAATAATCATTCCGGGTGTCAAAGTTGATTCGTCCACTCCAATAAAGAAAGCCATCGTACAAACTACGTTTGCTGATGCAAATCAGTATATGAAAGATGGCGTTTTGCTTCGTCAGGTTATCAATGTGATAGACGATCTCGACCTTGGAGACTATGAAGAAAGTCATGCTTTTGGCGAGATTTATGAAACTATTTTGAAGGAACTGCAAAGTGCCGGTTCTTCCGGAGAATTTTATACGCCTCGTGCTGTGACGGATTTTATGGCAAAGATGATCAATCCTCAGATTGGCGAACAGGTTGCCGATTTTGCCTGCGGCACCGGTGGTTTTCTTACAAGCTGGCTGAAAGAACTTGCTAAAAAGGTGAAAACAACGGAAGATCAGGAAGCCTATGATAATTCCATTTACGGTATTGAGAAAAAACAGTTTCCGTGTATGCTGTGTATCACCAATATGTTGTTGCATGGGATTGATGTGCCGAAGATTTACCATGATAATTCTCTGCTGAAAGATGTTCTGGATTACACCGAGGATGATCAATTTGATGTTATTCTGATGAATCCTCCCTACGGTGGCAATGAGAAAACAGAAGTGAAAAATCATTTTCCGGCAGATATGGCAAGCAGTGAGACCGCCGACCTGTTTATGTCTGTTATTATGTATCGACTGAAAAAGAACGGTCGTGCGGCAGTTATTTTACCGGACGGATTCCTGTTCGGTACAGATAATGCCAAGGTTGCTATTAAGAAAAAACTTCTGTCAGAATTTAATCTGCATACGGTAATTCGTATGCCGCACAGTGTATTTGCCCCGTATACATCTATTACTACAAATATTCTGTTCTTCGATCATACAAAGCCGACAGAAGAAACATGGTTCTACCGTTTGGACATGCCGGAAGGATACAAGAACTTTTCTAAGACGAAGGCAATGGAACTCAAACATTTTGAACCGGCTATCGAATGGTGGAACAACAGAGAAGAAATTAATGTAGATGGTTTTGATAAGGCAAAGAAGTACACGGCAGAAGAGATCATTGTGAGAAATTATAATATCGACCTTTGCGGATACCCACACGAGGAAGAAGAAATTCTGCCGCCTAAGGAACTGATTCAGCAGTATCAGGAAAAGAGAGCAAGTCTGAATGCAGATATAGACCGCATTTTAGCTCAGATTACAGAGATATTGGAAATTGATTTGGAGGAAGAATAATGACTGGACAACAGTTGAAAAATTCAATATTACAGATGGCTGTTCAGGGAAAACTTGTTCCGCAAGACTCAAATGATGAACCAGCTTCTGTATTGATTGAGAGAATAAGAAAAGAAAAAGAACAGCTCATCAAAGCTGGAAAAATCAAAAAGGAAAAGAATCCTTCCTATATTTTCCGTGGTGCTGATAACTTGCCTTATGAGAAAGTCGGCAAAAATGAGCCGGTGTGCATTGCGGATGAGGTGCCGTTTGAGATTCCGGAGAGCTGGGAGTGGGTGCGGTTAGGAGAACTTTTTCAACACAATACAGGTAAAGCTTTAAATTCGTCTAATCGTTCTGGTGAATTACTCACATATATTACAACATCTAATCTTTACTGGAATAGATTTGAAATTGATAATCTTAGAGAAATGTATTTTTCTGAGGCAGAAATTCAAAAATGTACTGCTACTAAGGGAGACTTACTTGTTTGTGAAGGCGGTGATATTGGACGAGCTGCAATATGGTCATATGACACAGATATTAGGATACAAAATCATATTCATAGATTACGTTCCTATTCTGAGGTATGTGTGGAATACTATTACTATATCTTTTTCCTTTATAAACACGCAGGTTGGATTGGTGGTAAAGGAATTGGTATTCAAGGACTTTCATCAAATGCCTTACATTCTTTACTTTTTCCACTGCCTCCGTTACAAGAACAATGTAGAATTGTCACTAAAATAAAAGAGATTGTCCCTTTCTTAGACAAATATGAACAAATAGAACAACATCTGAATGATTTGAATGTTAATTTTCCAGAAATGCTCAAAAAATCCATTCTGCAAGAAGCTGTGCAGGGAAAACTTGTTACTCAAGACCCATCAGATGAACCTGCTTCTGTCCTTCTGGAACGCATCCGTGCTGAGAAAGAGCGGCTGATTCAAGAAGGAAAAATTAAGCGTGACAAACACGAATCCATTATTTATAGACGGGATAATTCTCATTATGAAAAGTTGGACGGTATTGAGCGTTGTATTGATGATGAAATACCGTTTGAGATTCCGAACAGCTGGGCATGGCGTAGACTTGGAAGCATTGCTACTGTGCAGTCAAGTAAACGAGTTTTTGAAAAGGATTACGTTGCTGAAGGTATCCCATTCTTTCGATCTAAGGAAATTGGCGACTTATATCGAGGGGAAGAAATTCATTTGCAACTTTTTATAACAAAAGAACATTATGACCGTTTAAAAAGGGAATATGGTGTACCTAAGCCAGGAGATATTTTAATCACTTCGGTAGGCACAATAGGTAATTCTTGGATTTGTGACGGTAGAGAATTTTATTACAAAGACGGAAATATAACACAAATTTGTGCTAATCCGTATTTGTCATCACAGTACATTCAGTTGTTTATTAACAGCCCATTGTTTATTGAACAAGCTCAATCTACTGTTTCAGGAACGGCATACAACGCACTGACAATAATCAAACTTAAAAATATGCTAATACCGGTCCCTCCACTTTCGGAACAGCATCGCATCGTTGAACAGCAGAAAAAATTGTTTGATAAGATTATGCTGATTTAGCATAGAATTGTATAATATCTGGCGAAAGGAGGTCTTTCGTCATGATAGAAAACGAAAAATTTGAAAGACACTTGAGAGAAAGTAATCTCTCAGAAAACACAATCTCATCGTATATGTTTGCTATTAAGCAGTACGGACAACAGTACGATGATGTCACACAGAAAAAGCTACGAGAATACAAGGTATGGCTTATAGAAAATTATAAGCCCAAGACCGTAAATCTCAGACTACGTGCACTGAACTGTTATCTGGAATCCATTGGAAAAGAGAATTTGAAGCTGCCGTTTGTTCGAGTACAGCAGAAAAGCTATCTGGAAAATGTGATTAGTGAAGCGGATTATGAATACTTTAAATCCTGTCTGAAAAAAGATGATGAAATGTTTTGGTATTTCGTAATTCGTTTCCTTGCCGCCACAGGAGCAAGAGTCAGTGAATTGATTCAGATCAAGGCTGAACATGTTAAATTGGGGCATCTTGACTTATACTCTAAAGGCGGGAAGTTGCGTAGAATTTATATTCCAAAAGAATTGCAAAATGAAGCCCTTTCTTGGTTGGCCGAAAAGCAACAAGAAAGCGGCTTCATTTTTTTGAACAAGTATGGCGAGCGTATAACTACTCGTGGCATTTCCGGACAGCTGAAAAAATTAGCAGTGAGATACAATATTAACCCTGCGGTGGTATATCCCCATTCATTCCGGCACAGATTTGCAAAAAGTTTTCTGGAACGATGTAACGATATAGCGTTTCTTGCTGATCTTATGGGGCATGAAAGCATTGAAACTACCCGTATTTACCTCCGTAAAACATCCACTGAACAACGTGAAATCGTAGATACGATCATAAACTGGTAATGGTAAAGGCATACACTTCGGATTGTTTTGAAGTGTATGCCTGATTTTATAAAATATCGCAAGAATTTATTACATTATTTACCTTTTCTACAATTCTTTTTTGTTCATTTACCGGTGGAAGTGGGACTAAATAATTGGAAACAAAGTCTTTTCCTACACGCTGTTGTCCGGCTGTTCCACTAAAATTTTTCACACCATTTTGAATAAACGCATGGGTTTTGCAAATTATTAAAAAGTAAGGCATATATAACATTTTGGTGTAATCACGGAGAACATGAAGCTCCGTAGTTCCTGCACCATAGCCACTTGGAAGGTCATGAATCACAGCTGATTTTCTGTTTTGAAAACAGGGTGTAATTTTGGCAATTACAACATCATTATTTGCAAAATGTGTAAAACCGGATTTTACTTCTTTCCACAGTCTTTTTTCATAGGTATGACTGTCGTTAAATCCATCTTTTAAAAGTGGCATTGGCATAAATCCAACAACCGTATCATCAGCTATATTATTTCTTGGATTGATAGTAAACAACGATCCCAGTCTAATCCATGCCCAGCTGCTCGGAATCTCAAACGGTATTTCATCATCAAGACAACGTTCAATACCGTCCAACTTTTCATAATGAGAATTATCCCGTCTATAAATAATGGATTCGTGTTTGTCACGCTTAATTTTTCCTTCTTGAATCAGCCGCTCTTTCTCAGCACGGATGCGTTCCAGAAGGACAGAAGCAGGTTCATCTGATGGGTCTTGAGTAACAAGTTTTCCTTGCACAGCTTCTTGCAGAATGGATTTTTTAAGTTGTGTTGGAAAGTCCGAGTTATATACTTGTAATTCCTTTTCTTTATCTCCGTATGCATTAACCATAGGGATAACTTCAAGAAGTTTTTCAATGATACGCTTCTGTTCCCCCATAGGCGGTATTGGAATAAATAATTCAGCCACGGTCGATGGACGTAATTCAGTTTGATTTGTTGAACCTTCTCCCAACTTTTCAAGATATGGCTGATAATATTTCAGCGTATGAAACAAATAGTTTTTTATCAAATATTTGCAAGCACGAATGATTGTGATATGAGAATCTGGAACAATGGTAAAGTCATTTATTCTGTCAGAATCATGAAACATACCAATTCGTCCAAGTGTGCCATTACCTGTTGAATTGATAATTATATCTTCATTGACCATATACTCATCAATTGGATATTTTTCAAATGCTTTCACATCTAAGCATTTGGCTAACGAAATATCTATTCCCCCAAGCTTTACATTGCATTTCTGCGCAAATACATAAACATTGCTACTGTCTGCATATTTCGGAGATTTACCACGTTTTATTTCTTTAACAGTAATATTTTTAAGTCGCACCCACTCCCAGCTCTCCGGAATCTCAAACGGCACCTCATCCG
>OGQW01002079.1_pt1 | contig 10625 bp, 11 predicted proteins | sample 1553301 | NCBI WGS metagenome assembly OGQW01 (sample SAMEA2579974, study PRJEB22360) | human gut metagenome
TGAATTTTATGACAAACTCCAACAATTGTGCTATACTAAAACCAAGTAAGTACGTTAAGACTCTTCCATAGAGAGGAGAGGATTATTACAGTATGGAGACAGCGATTCGTAATTATGAGGATGTAGACAGCTGGAAGACGGTGATGTTTTTATATACGTCAGCGTTGAAGGAAGTGGGTACAAAGCTGGAGATTTTAAATGATGAATTTCAGCATGTACATAGTTACAATCCAATAGAACACATCAAGACAAGAATTAAGACCCCGGAGAGTATTGTTAAGAAGTTAAAGCGCAACGGACACGAGACATCAATTGAGAACATGGTGAAGTATGTGAATGACATTGCAGGTGTGCGTCTGATCTGTTCTTTTACTTCTGATATATATAAGTTGGCAGAGATGATAGGTAATCAGACAGATCTCAAGGTGTTGTCAATCAAGGACTACATTAAGAATCCGAAGGAAAGCGGATATAAGAGCTATCATATGCTGGTGTCAGTGCCGATTTTCCTGTCAGACAGTGTTGTCGATACGAAAGTAGAGATCCAGATACGGACGATTGCAATGGATTTCTGGGCAAGTCTGGAACATAAGATATATTATAAGTTTGAAGGCAACGCGCCGGATTATATCAGCAGAGATTTGAAAGAGTGTGCTGATATGGTAGCAACATTGGACGATAAGATGCTTCAGTTAAATGAAGCAATCCTTGCGTGTGTCGCCAACCAGGAGACGCAGGAAAAAGTGGCTTATAATAAGCTGAAAGAGCAGGAAGAGTTATTAAAACGTACAGAAAGTGTCTAAGGGCATAGGCTCCCGTTTTACATTTTGTAGAGCGGGAGTCTATTTTTACTTTCATTTATCATTTCTTAGATTTCAGATTTAACATAGCACCTGTATGATTCTAAATGTGAAGTGAAGAACACAAAAACACAGAACAAAAGGAGTATGGAAAAGATGAAATTGAAAAAAGTTATAGCAGTAGCTGGCGTATGCGCCATGGTGACAGGAATGATCGCAGGATGCGGAAATAATAGTAGTGATACATCGTCTGACAGCAGCTCAGACAGTAAAACAGAAGCTTCTTCTGACTGGGATGCATCAAATGACATCAGTGTAGTATCCAGAGAAGATGGATCAGGAACAAGAGGAGCTTTCATTGAGTTATTCGGAATTGAACAGAAAGATAAAGATGGAAATAAAGTAGATAAAACAACATCAAGTGTACAGATTACAAACTCAACATCTGTCATGATGACAACAGTTGCAGAAAACAAAGCAGCCATCGGATACATATCTTTAGGATCTTTAAATGACACAGTAAAAGCAGTTAAGATCGACGGAGCTGAGGCGAGTGTTGATACTGTAAAAGATGGATCATACAAGATCGTTCGTCCATTTAATATCGTAACAAAAGATAAATTAAGCAAACAGGCTCAGGACTTTGAAAACTACATCATGAGTGCAGATGGACAGAAGATCATTCAGGATAATGGATATATCAAAGCAGACGAGAAAGCACCAGCTTACAAATCAAACGGAGCAAAAGGTAAAGTTGTTGTTGGTGGATCTTCTTCAGTAACACCAGTTATGGAAAAATTAAAAGAAGCATATGCAAAAGCAAACAAAGATGTAACAGTTGAAGTACAGCAGAGCGATTCAACAACAGGTGTTACAAATGCGATCGAAGGAACATGTGATATCGGTATGGCATCTCGTGATCTTGCAGACAGCGAAGCTAAAAAAGGTGTAAAAGCAACAGTTATCGCAAAAGATGGTATCGCAGTCATCGTAAATAAAGACAGTAAAGTTGATGAATTAACAAGTGCGCAGGTAAAAGACATCTACACAGGAAAAACAACAAAATGGGCAGACATTAAATAAGAAAGAATCATCGATATAAAGGAATGGTAATAATGAAGAAATATTCAGAAAAAATCATGCATGTCGTGTTTTTACTCGCAGCATGTGCCTCAATTTTGGCAGTAATTTTAATCTGTGCATTTCTGTTCGTAAATGGTATTCCTACAATCGGGAAAATCGGACTTGGAAATTTTGTTTTAGGTAAGATCTGGATGCCAAAGAGTGGAATCTTTGGCATTTTCCCGATGATCATAGGAAGTATTTATGTAACAGCAGGAGCGATTTTGGTTGGAGTTCCAGTTGGAATTCTTGCTGCGATCTATATGGCAAAGTTTTGTAATGAAAAAGTGTATAAAATAGTAAAACCAGCAGTTGATCTTCTGGCAGGAATTCCATCTGTTGTTTATGGATTCTTTGGAATGGTAGTGTTAGTACCAGCTTTCCGTAATATATTTGGAAATGGTAACTGTGTATTTACAGCATCTATCTTGCTTGGGATCATGATCCTGCCAACGATCATCGGAGTATCTGAAAGTGCGATCCGAGCAGTCCCAGATAGTTATTATGAAGGGTCCTTAGGACTTGGAGCAAGTCATGAGCGAAGCGTATTCTTTGCAGTGTTACCTGCAGCAAAATCAGGTATTCTTGCAGGGATCGTTTTAGGAATCGGACGTGCGATCGGTGAGACAATGGCGGTAGTAATGGTAGCTGGAAATCAGGCTATCATCCCAGATGGAATGTTCTCAGGAGTTCGTACTTTGACATCCAATATCGTCCTTGAAATGGGATATGCGACAGACCTTCACAGAGAAGCACTGATCGCAACAGCAGTTGTATTATTTGTATTTATCTTAATGATCAACCTGTGCTTTGCAGTATTAAAGAGCAAGGAGGAACGTTAAAATGGAAGCGGTGAAAGAAATGGAATCAGTAGAAAAGATCCAAGCGATCAATAAAACGTCTTGGATACAAAGAATGAAATCATATAAAAGAACGCCGTTATCCTTTGTATTATGGCTTCTTGTAAATGTTGCGATGATCGCAACTGTCGCAGTACTTGCATATTTGATCGTTTATATTCTTGTAAATGGAGTACCATACTTAAATTCACAATTATTTGAATTAAAATATACAAGTGAAAATGCATCGGTATTCCCAGCAATCATTAATACCTTGATCATGACAGTATTATCTTTGGTATTAGCAGTACCACTTGGAATTTTTGCAGCAATTTATTTAGTAGAGTATGCAAAACGTGGAAATAAATTAGTTGAGGTTGTTCGTTTAACAGCAGAAACATTATCAGGAATTCCATCAATCGTGTATGGATTATTCGGTATGTTATTTTTCGTAAAAGCTTTGGGATGGGGATTATGTCTGCTATCTGGAGCAGCAACAATGGCGATCATGATCTTACCATTGATCATGAGAACAACCGAAGAAGCATTAAAGTCTGTGCCTGATTCTTTTAGAGAAGGAAGCTTTGGACTTGGAGCAGGAAAACTAAGAACAGTATTTTGTATTATCCTGCCATCAGCAGTTCCAGGAATCTTATCTGGAGTTATTTTAGGAATCGGACGTATCGTCGGTGAGACGGCAGCATTAATGTATACAGCAGGTACGATCGCAGAAATCCCTGCAAATGTTATGGGATCAGGACGTACACTGGCACTTCATATGTATGTATTATCATGCGAAGGATTACATATCAATCAGGCATATGCAACAGCAGTTGTGTTACTTCTGATCGTGCTTGTGATCAACGCCGTATCTTCATTTATCGCAAAACGAATTACGAAAGGGTAACCAATTATGGATAGTAAAATGAAAGTTGAAAACCTTGACCTGTATTATGGAAAATTCAAGGCTTTAAAAAATATTAATCTGGATCTTCCTAAAAATGAGATCACAGCATTTATCGGACCATCTGGATGTGGTAAATCTACACTTTTAAAATCATTAAACCGAATGAATGATCTTGTAGAAGGTTGTAAGATCACAGGTAAAGTAACATTAGACGGAGATGATATTTATGGTGACATGGATGTCAATTTATTAAGAAAACGAGTTGGAATGGTATTCCAGAAACCAAATCCATTTCCAATGAGTATTTATGACAATATTGCATATGGACCAAGAACTCATGGAATCCGAAGCAAAGCAAAATTAGATGATATCGTAGAAAAATCTTTAAGAAATGCAGCAATTTGGGATGAATTAAAAGATCGCTTAAAGAAAAGCGCTTTAGGGCTTTCTGGAGGTCAGCAGCAGAGACTTTGTATCGCGAGAGCGTTAGCTGTAGAACCTGAAGTTTTACTAATGGATGAACCAACGTCAGCTCTTGATCCAATTTCTACTTCCAAAATTGAAGATCTTGCGGTAGAATTAAAATCAAAGTATACGATCATCATGGTAACACATAATATGCAGCAGGCAGTCAGAATTTCTGATAATACAGCATTCTTCTTATTAGGAGAGATGGTAGAGTACGGAAAATCAGATCAGCTATTTTCTATGCCACAGGATAAGAGAACAGAAGATTATATTACAGGAAGGTTTGGGTGATTTAGATGAGAAATCGATTCGACAGACAGCTGCTTAGGTTAAATCAAGAGATGATCGACATGGGTTCTTTATGTGAAGAGATGATCACAGCTGCGGCCAAGATCGTTGCGACAAGAGATAAAGAACTGATGGATGATATTGTAACAATGGAAGAAGAAATCAATCAGAAGGAAAGGGATATCGAACGTATCTGTATGAAACTTCTGATGCAGCAACAGCCAGTGGCAAGCGATCTGCGTGTTATCTCAGCAGCTATGAAGATGGTATCTGATATGGAACGTATCGGAGACCAGGCATGTGATATTACTGGAATCGTTAAAAAAGATGCAGAAGTTCTTACGATCAGAGAGAACACACATCTTGATAAGATGGCAAAAGCTACGATCAGTATGGTAAGCAAGAGCATACAATCTTTTATTAAACAGAATCTGGTGATCGCTCATGAAGTGATCGAACAAGATGACATTGTTGATGAATTATTTAACAGAGTCAAGAAAGAAACAATCTCATTGATTCATGAAGATCCTGGGAAAGGAGAAGAGTGTGTAGCCATCGTCATGATCGCCAAGTATTTTGAGCGAATCGGAGATCATGCAAGCAATATCGCAGAATGGGTCGAATTTGCGATCACTGGGGAATATAAAGGAGGAAGCTTGTGATTTTTGTTGTAGAAGACGATCCGAATATCAGAGAACTGGTGACATATACCTTACAAAGTACCGGATTTGATGCCTGTGGATTTGAAAATGGATCAGAGTTTTTAAAAGCTTTAAGTGATGGAGAGAAGCCAGAACTGGTATTATTAGATATTATGCTTCCAGGAGAAGACGGAATATCGATTTTAGGAAAACTTCGTAAAAAATCAGCGACCAGAGATCTGCCGATCATTATGATGACAGCAAAGGGAACAGAGTATGATAAAGTACTCGGACTTGATAGTGGGGCAGATGATTATATTACAAAACCATTCGGAATGATGGAACTTGTATCCAGAGTCAAAGCGGTATTGAGACGTTCCAGCAGAAATGAAAAAAAAGACGAGATCATTGTTGGACAATTAAAGATTTATCCAAATAAACATAAAGTAAAATCCTGTGGGAATGAAGTGACATTAACCAATAAGGAATTTAAACTATTATGTTTATTGGTAGAGAGTAAAGGAAATGTATTAAACAGAGATCAGCTGCTTACAAATATCTGGGGATATGATTTTGATGGTGAGACAAGAACTGTCGATGTTCATATTCGTTCATTAAGGCAGAAGCTTGGAGAATGTGGAAAGCTTATCGAGACGGTCAGAGGAATCGGTTACCGGATCGGAGGCAACGAATCATGAAAATGAAACAAAAGATATTAAACAACATGGTATACATCGCAGTTGTAGCTGTGCTGATCACGACAACGCTTATTGGAATGTTTACATATTATCGTTATATGGAACAGATAAAAACAGGAATGAAAGATGAGGCGGCCTATTTGGCGGCTTCACTTAATTTTGAGGATCAGCAAAATCTCGATAAATATAAAAATATTACAATCACAAGGATTACAAGGATCGCTAAGGATGGAACGGTTATTTATGATAGCAGCGGGAAAGAAAAATCCATGGGAAACCATAAGAATCGTACAGAAGTCAAAGAAGCATTTAAACATGGACATGGGGAAGATACTCGTATGTCAATGACATTACGAAAACAGACTTATTATTATGCGCTGAAGTTAAAAGATGGAACGATTCTTCGGATGAGCCGGGAGACTCAGACGATCGTAAGACAGATGGAAGATATCATTCCGATCATCGCCTTGATTCTTGCAGTTGTAACGATATTATCTGTGATATTATCAAGAATGTCGACAGATCGTATCGTAGAACCAATCAACCAGATAAATTTGATACATCCAAAACAGAACAAAACATATAGTGAGTTGACGCCATTGCTTGATAAGATTGAAAAACAGAATATGGATATAGAAAGACAGATCAAAGAGATCAAAGAAGCAGAAAATATGCGCAAAGAATTTTCAGCCAATGTATCCCATGAACTAAAAACTCCATTGACTACGATTTCAGGATACGCTGAATTAATGAAAGATGGGCTGGTGAAACCAGAAGACATGCCAAGATTCTCTGCAACGATCTATGATGAAGCAAGAAGATTGATCTCGATGATCGAAGGAATCATCAAACTCTCAAGACTTGATGAAAATAGAGTGGAATTAGACTGGAAAGATGTCGATCTCTATGAATTAGCATTCAGTATCAAGAATGATCTGAAGCGAAGAAGTGAAGAAGAAAATGTAGCTATTCATATCCGCGGAATTCATACGAAGATCCGAGGAGTTACACAGATCCTTTACGAAATGTTTTTTAATGTATGTGAGAATGCTATTAAATACAATCATCCTGGCGGAGAAGTCGTATTCACGATTTCAAAAATGGGCGATTACCCAACAGTTATTGTAGAAGATACCGGAATTGGTATTCCAAAAGAAGACATTGATCGTATATTTGAACGTTTTTATCGTGTAGATAAGAGCCATTCAAACCAAAAAGAAGGCTCAGGACTCGGATTATCCATTGTAAAACACGGAGCAAAATTCCATCATGCAGAGATGGAAGTAGAAAGTGAAGTGGGAAAAGGAACAAAGATTACGGTTGTATTTCCACGGCAAAATTCTGATTTGTTGTAGTGTTGCATGTATGAGTCAGAAAGAAGAAATATTTATAAGAAAAAGGATGACACTCCGCATTTTTGAAAGCGTTTTTTACAAATCGCTGATCCGCGCCTGTTCCTTTGGAAACTGATATGTAATGACCTTTGTCAATAGTAAATTAACAGAAATCACAACAAATTTTTATTTTATTGTTTCTGAAGATATCCAGAAAGAGTTCCGATGTATCAGTTCCCGGCATTGGCCACTCTGATATACGTGGATTGGTTACCAACAGGTCAATGGTCCGCCGCGAACTCTAGCTGTCTCCCTCACGTGGATCACAGATATTACTGTGCCAACAGAGTTTCCTCGTAGATAGTTCAAACCTAAACATGTTCGAAACTCTTTCGGGATGCCTTCAGTTGCAACTTTAATTACAGGCTGGATGATGTATGCGGCAGAGACCGGCTTACATCATCTTGATTATCATTTATAGCACATCGATCAGTATGTCAAGACTACACAGTACCGCCTTTGGCGGCTTGGTCTTGATATGGTGATCGATGTGTTATATTTATATTAGTAAATATTATCTGTCATCATTCCCCATATGAAACAAGCAAGCTCTCTCGCAATTGCTGTTTTTGCAATATTATATTTCTTGCCATCTTTCAGAACCATCTTATAATAGCGCCGTCTCAGACGCTCATTTGCCCTGTCTGCATAATTGATTACCTGCGGTGAATTTCCCGCCTGTCGTGATCTTAAGACTCTTGATTTATATCCGATCTTTCCACGGGTATAACTTTGTGCGGATTCTACCAACAGTCTGCGTACATGGGTGTTCCCTGCTTTTGTAATGCCAAGTCCGTTTCTGTCATCGCCACTGGAATGCTGTCCAGGTACCAATCCAAGATACCCTGCAAACTTTCGTGCAGATACAAAACGCTGAAAGTCTCCAACTTCAACAATTACAGATAACGCAGTATGTGTCTTGATTCCTAGAAAACAGGTTAACTTACTGACAGATTCTTTATACTCTTCTTTGGATGCTAGTTCTTCAATCCTCTGATCCAAACGGTTCAGTTTATCTGTCAGAATTGTATAAGTCAGCAGATATTCATCCAGGATCTCTTTGTAAAGCCCTGCTGGTTTTAATGATCTCAGCCATTTCACATGTTTTGCTGTCCAGTTACCACTTCCATCATACTGATAACCCTGACGTAAACAGAAAGAAAGGATCTGTTGTTTGATCTTTTTCAATTCCGCTTTATGATCATCACGCATACGGATGAATTCTTTTGTCTGATTATCTGTTTCCGTTGGAATATGTACCGGACTGTAATTGTGCTGTGCCAAGGATCTGGCAATGATCTCCGCATCTCTTTTGTCTGTTTTGATCCGTCTTTTGCTTCGTTGTTCGAGCATTGTAGTTGGTGCAAGGATCACACATTCCACATTAAAATTTTCCAATTGATGATACAAAGAATACCCAAGGCATCCTGCTTCGTAGCCACACACAAATCTTGTATCCTCTCCATATATAGTGCGAAGAAATGCAAGATATCTTAATACATTCTTGTAACTGGCTGGTGTTCTCTGGTAATGAGATGCCTTTTCATCTTCATATTTGCAAGAACAAAGAGTAAAACTTTCCTTATGAACGTCCATTCCTACGTAAACTGTGTTATAATTCATATAATGACCTCCAATTTGTATGCGGTAATCCCTGTTACCATTGTTAGTTTCCAATTCATAGTATACAGGTAAATCCACGATCCTACAAACTTGGGGGTCATTACATATTGTCTCTTGCAGAAAAAGTGGGTATCAGTGTCAACACAGTAAGCCGCATTGAGGGCGGGCAGGCGGCAATATCCATTGAGATTTTTGTAAAACTGGTGGAGGTACTGGGTGCTGACGCAAACGAGTTATTAGGAAAGAATCCCGAAGGAGATAGAAATCCTGCCCACAAGATGGTTTCCCGTGTCTTGAATCTACAGCCAAAGGAGCAGAAAATTGTAATCCAGACCATAAGCGCCCTGATGGATGGGATTGAAGGAATCCGGTAAAAATTCACAAATATGAGGGAAAATCTTATGGGTTTCCTCAAATCTGCTAGGGAAAAATAACTGGCAGAATGATACATTGAATATGTACAAAGCGCAGATATGTGAGAGGAAGAGATTATTTGCTTTATCGGAGAAGTTGTTCTTATGACACATAGGGGCTACTCATTGGTAATGAAAATGGAACAGACTAAATTGATAGCATTAAAAAGAAACTGATCCGACAATAACGATAAAAAATAAAGTTGTGTGTTGTGAGTATGGAGAATGGCAGTGAAATACAGCTTTTGGTATATCAGGAAGGGTATGTGCGCCTGTTTTTGGAGGGGGGGGGAGGATCGTTTGGCAAAGAACAGGGAAACATGCCATAAGGGGAAAGTGATTTCTTATCATGCTGTATCAGAAGAATGGTTTCTTTTGTCTTCGCTGGTACTGCCGCCATTGGAACAGCTGATAGAAAAAGAGCAGATTCTGGAATTGATGGGACTTCTGACAGAACGGCAAAGAGACATTGTAATTCTGTATTTTTATTATGGGGAAACACAGTGGGAGATTGCAAAGGAACTTGGCATTACACAGCCACAGTTTCTCAGACGCTTGTGACAGCACTTCGCCGGATGCGGGACAGTCAGAAGAAAGACAGTCCCTCTGGAAAGAAAGCGGATTTTAAAAGAGTTAAATGAGAAACTGAAAGAGATGGGGATTATGGGAGGATGTTTTTAGTGTAAAATTTAAAAATATGCGGTCATTTTAATGGAGAGAATATGGGTAATCGCATATTTAATCAAAGAGGTGAAGGACAATCATTTTTAATATACTTGGAATTGACTTTACAAACACCCCATGATTAACAGGAGATGTTGAAATAGTCTAAGTCTACTAAAAAATCTGCAATAAAGCGAAACTAATTAATTTATCTGGCAAACCAACATATTTGAAAAAGCCGGCATATACAATAGCTAATAATGGGCATATAATTTTGTATTATCTCCCCGTTCAACCGTTCCAGAATGTGTTTTGCCATTGCGTAGTTTTACAAAAGAAGCTATATTAGTCTCATTTATTTGTGGTAACAGCCATTTTGAAACTATCGCATCAGCCACATTATGGTTTTCGTCGTATAATGTAAGGATTTTCTGTTTCAATGTATAATCAAGATCCACCCTGCTTGTCATTTAGCAGAGGAATAATTACTGTTGCCAAAACCAATATTTTAAAATTTTATCAGTAATAAAGTGCAGAATGATATTTGAATTTCTGTTTTTAGGCAACTATTCTTTGGTGCTCTTGACAAAATCTTTTTTAAAGACTATAATTATAACAGTGTTATATATCACTGTTATATAGGGGGTGTATAAAATAGACGGAAAGGGAACAACTTTGGAAAATATCCATCTGGCGGCGAAAGCGGAATTTCTGGAAAAAGGATATAAAGACGCTTCCCTGCGGAATATTGTGAAATCCGTGGGAATGA